>Ga0308013_10001126_pt1 | contig 13365 bp, 10 predicted proteins | sample Neamet181_FD_203131 | JGI IMG/M metagenome (GOLD analysis project Ga0308013, IMG submission 203131) | Marine microbial communities from water near the shore, Antarctic Ocean - #181 | ecosystem: Environmental > Aquatic > Marine > Unclassified | place: Southern Ocean | collected 2014-07-25
AGATGCTCTAACCAACTGAGCTAAGGGGGAATATGTACTGTTTATATGACTTACGAAGGTATTTCAAGAATCTTTGTATTGGTTATTTACATTGATTTACGTATAAATTTACGTATTTCTTAAAAGCAGCTTGTTTCGAAGTGTCAAATAACAGTTGGCAAATATAATATTAAAAGCAAATAATACAATCCTAACAGTAATAATATTTAAGTGTCTACTATTTTTTGTTAGTTATTTACTGCGAATAAAAAAGGTAATAGAAGATGATTTTTATACTTTTATACTTGACATTCTAATTGTGGAATACTAGACTTTAAATAAAAAAATTAATAAAATCATGAAAGATATATTGATGGTATTTGTATTAACACTATTAGTTTTGAGTTGTAAAAATGAAACAAAAAAAGCTAATGTAAATAATCATGAAAATCATGTTACAAACTCTGAAAATGATAAAGTATCAAAAAAGATAGTACTAAGTCCCCATAAATTTACAATGGAAATGATTGGCAACGCTCATATCCATATTGATTACTCTTCACCAGGAGTTAGAGGGCGAATTATTTTTGGTGGACTAGTTGGCTATGAGAATGTTTGGCAAACAGGAGCTCATAATGCCACTTGGATTGAAACTAATATGGATTTAGTTATAAATGGAGAACTACTATCAAAAGGAAAATATGGATTTTTTACAATACCATCAAAGGATGATTGGACTATAATAATTAATAAAAACTGGAATCAACATGGAATAGATGAGTATGATGAGAATGATGATGTAATACGATTTAATGTGACACCAAGTATTTCTGATAAAATTATAGAGCATTTAGAGTACAAGATAACTAAGGTTAGTGAGAAAAAAGGTAGTATATCTTTTGCCTGGGAAAAGGTAACCATTAGTTTTCCTTTCAAAATAAATCAATAAATAAGATATTGGAACACTTTTAGTGTTAACGATATAAGTTTAGATAGATAAAAGTCTTAATTTATTCAATTAAGACTTGACAGATTGGTGTATAACTAATTTCGTCACAACCTATCATTTTTGCTAATAACTCAGCTTTTAAAGACACTAAAAATAACTTCTGATCGATTTATCTAGATTAGGAATGTCTTCTCTAGAGGATTTAGATAACACACCTTTTCTCGACAATATCTTTCAATAAATAATAGATTTTTTGGGATAATACCAATAACAAAAGTATTTTTTTGAGTATGTATTATTCTGTTAAGCTCAAATTATAAGTGTCTGTTTCTGAAATATGAAAATAGCCTAAAGGGAAATTATCAAAATTTGTAGTATTTACAATATTTCCGAGTAATGACGAAGGTATAGTTTGAAAAGGACCGCCAGAACGTTGCCCACTTTGTTCTGAAAGCACTCTGAAATAAGTTAAATAATCTTTCGATATACCAGACATTTTTAAAGTAACATTTGAAGGTAATTCAATTTCATCCTTTTGATAAAAAAACGAAAAGTTATATCTAGAACCATTAAAAAATCGATCTTCTCTGGCGCTGTATAAATTATTTGAAAAATCAAATAAATAATAGTTTTCAGTATTAATATCATCTATTATAGTCACCTTTATTTCTACTTCTTCACCCGTAAAAAGTGTAGCATCTCCCTGGAATACCTCTGAAAATCCAGATGTTAATATTTTATTTGCAGTTCCTTTATAGACTTCATCACCGTAAAATACATTAAGTTCATATTCAATATTTTCCTGAGGAATAAATGCTGTAACAGGTTCAAAATTACCATCTAAATTATCATCAGTAAAAATAATATCAATGTTATTTGTAAGATCTTTAACAAATACTGTAGCATCGGTTACTATAGGTATTTTTTCTTCAAAATAATCTGTTGATTTTCTAAGTTTAACAACTGTATTTGAGGTAATAGGGTTTTGATTATAAAAAACTTCAAAAAAAGCATCAATAACTAGTTTGGATTTACTGGAAGGAACTTCAATCTCTATTACATCTTCACAACCAAAGAATAAAAATATACTAAACAATAATAGCGCTATTCTTTTCATTTTTTAAAATTTTAAATTGTAGGTTATCGAGGGTATAAGTCCAAAAATTGAAGTTTTAACAGCTTCATTTGTTAAGGTCTCTGTATTTCTTGAAAATGCTATAGATGCTGCATTTTTGCGATTGTAAACATTATATATGCCAAAAACCCATTCTCCTTGCCACTTTCTTTCTATGTTTTTTGAAGGTGTTAGAGTCGCTGAAATATCTAATCTGTGATATGCAGGAAGCCTTTCTGCATTTCTAGAGTTATCATTGTAAATAGGCACATTTAAACCTTGTAATTCATATTGACCAACAGGATAGTTGGTCGGCTGTCCAGTTTGGAACAAAAAATTGGTGCTAAATTTCCACTTTGTACTTAATTCATAACTCGCATTTATAGATAAGTCATGTGTTTTATCATAAGGAGTATTATACCAATTTCCATTATTAATCCCTGGCTCATTAGCATTTCTACCGGGTGTAAGTTGCTCTGATTTTGATAAAGTATAAGCTAACCATCCATTTAATTTTCCTTCACTTTTCCTGAACATAAACTCCAAACCGTATGCTCTAGATTTTCCGTTTAAAATTACAGTTTCAATTTCATTATTGGCAACCAAGTTAGCCCCATTAATATAGTCTATTCTATTTTTGATGTCTTTATAAAACAACTCTGTTTCAATAGAATAATTTCCTTGTTTAATACTTTTGAAGTATCCAACTGCGTATTGGTCTAGAAGCTGTGGTTTTATAAATGGTCCACTTGGAACCCATATGTCTAAGGGAGCAGGAGAGGAGGTATTAGATATTAAATGTAAATACTGGGCCATTCTATTATAACTGGCCTTTAGAGAACTATTCTCGTTTACTAAATACGAAAATGAGATACGTGGCTCAAAATTATTAAAGTTATTTAGTATTTCACTTCTATTGTAACTCAATTTTCCATTGGAAACAGCTGGTTGATATTTTTGAAATAGTTGATTGTAAACTACTGGGCTATCATTTGTGTATGTGCTTAGTTCATCTTGACCTAAGCGACTAAAATTGCTTATTCTAAAACCATACTTTAAAGTAAAATTATCTGATAAATTATGATCAGCTTCTAAGTAAAAAGCAAATTCATTAGCATATTTTTCTGTCAACTTACGTGGAACTATTCCTGAGTCTTTTCTGTTTGGAAGTATTTCACCAGAATTAAATCTTGTATAAACATTATTTACTCCATAACTTAATTTCAAGTTATCTCTTAAATAATGGTTAAAATCATACTTAAAATTTATGTTTGTAATTCCAGAATTCCATTTAAAGCCAACAAAATCTAAAGTTAATCCATAAAAATAATCTGAATAAATTATAGACATATTAGAGAATAGTTTGTCAGAGAAAAGATGATTCCAACGAAGATTTGTGACAGCATTTCCATATTTTGTAATAAAACTATCATTTATGCCAAATACATCTTTACCAAAATAAGCTGAAAAAAAAACATTATCGTTTTTGTTAAAACGATAATTTACTTTGGTATTTAAGTCATAAAAATAAGCCTCATTATTATTATCTATAAGAGGTAAAAATAAATGGGCATATGAAGATCTACCTCCGATCAAAAAAGAACTTTTACCTTTTTTTATAGGTCCTTCAGCTAATAATCTACTGGAGAGTAAACCAATACCTCCAGTTACTTTAAAATCTTTACTATTCCCTTCTTTTTGATATATGTCTAAGACAGAGGACAGCCTTCCACCATATTTTGATGGAATCCCTCCCTTAAATAATTTAATATCCTTTATTACATCGGGGTTAAAAACAGAGAAAAACCCAAATAAATGGGAAGAGTTAAATACAATAGCTTCATCTAAGAGTATTAAGTTTTGATCTGGAGCACCACCTCTGACATTAAAGCCTGAAGCTCCTTCTCCTGCAGAGGTTACCCCTGGTAATAAAATAATTGATTTAATAATATCTGCTTCACCCAATACTACCGGTATTTGTTTTATAGTTTTTGAAGTAAGTTTATTAACGCTCATCTGAGCTGTTTTAATATTTACTTTTTCAATATTACTTTGAATTATTACTTCGTCTAAATTTTGTGAACCTTCGGTTAAATAAAAATCTATCGAACTTTTCATCCCAAGATCAACAGTCTCATTTATTGTTTCATAGCCGAGATAACTTATCAAAACAGCATGGGTGCCTTGAGGTATTGTAATTGAATAAAAACCATATTCGTTAGAACTAGTTCCTAAATTTAAATCTGGAAAATAGATAGAAGCACCAATTAAAGTTTCGTTGCTACTTTTATCATAGATTGAACCACTAATTGTATATTTTTCCTGAGCTGCAATAGATAGCGTGACGAAAAAAATAAGTATAGACTTTATCAATCTTTGCATAGATATTTTTATATCAAGCAAATTTAATTTAATATTCAATTGTTTTGAAATTAAAACTTGTAATGATTTGTTAAATTATAATTTAATAAAAGATTCCCTCAATTTTAGTCGTCTTGCAGTAGTCTAAACACTTCACTTACAATAATTTATCATAAATATTCTATTGCTTTAACTTGTAAATTAATTTATAGTTTCAACTTTCAAAAATTTTAATTTAATATCAAAAAAACAATTTTTACATTACAGCATGAAAAAAATATTATTTTTTATTCTTTTAGTTATATGCAGTTGTCAAAATGATAATGAATCGAAAGACTATTTAAAAAAAATAGATACGGATTCATACCCGGGTTCAGTATCACTGATTCACAAGGGAATAAAGAGAGAGTATTATGTCTATTTGCCATCAAGCTACAACAAAGATTCTATTATTCCAGTGATGTTTAATTTTCATGGAGGATCTGGAAATATTGCGGATGCTATTGAATATTCTGACATGAGAAGTCTTGCTGACATTAATGGTTTTATTTTATTATATCCCCAAGCGATTGGTGATCAAACAGATTCATCAAAACCATCACCTGTATGGACATATAAAACAATAGCTGCGACCGCTGCAGTTGATAATATTGGGTTTATTGAGGTAATTATTGACTCTTTGGCTGCTGAATATAATATTGATCAAGAAAGAATTTATGCCTGTGGATATTCCAATGGTGGTGAGTTTTCTCAAGAATTAGCAGTTAGACTCAGCAGTAGAATAGCATCAATAGCCTCTGTCTCTTCATCAATGCAAGTAGAGACCTTTAATCAAACTGAACAAAAACCCATGCATCCTTTTGCTGTTCTTACTATTAATGGTACTGAAGACAATTATTATCAATACAATGGAACTCTTCCGTACTTTGAATCTATAGCTCAGTTGAATAATTATTGGATAAATCACAATCAGTGCAATACAACACCTTTAGTAGTTCAGCTTGCTAACACAAATACAACTGATGGAAGTACAGTCGAGCGACATACATGGAGTAATGTAACAGGAGAAGTTTATGTAGAGCATTTAAAAATAATTGGAGGTGGTCATGACTTTCCAGGAAGCTTTGGTAACATGGATATTAATTCAAATAATGAAATATGGAACTTTGTTTCTCAATATGATATAAATGGTATTCGCTGATTAGTAAAGTTAATTGAGTAATAAATTTATTTTGATTTTTGTATTTCATTAAAATGATAAATATTAAAACCAGGCTGAGCTGATTTAGAAATCTCAATCATTGACTTTGCTACAAGATCAGCTTTTATGGGCCTATATATAGAAGGCATAAAAGAGGACAAAATAGGCATGATTAATTGTGCTATTTTTTCCCCAAATCTTCTTTCTTTCCTTTTTCCTAGTAATAATGATGGTCTTAATACTGAGGTTGATAGTAAATTTAGATTTAATATAGCATTTTCTATTTCTCCCTTTAATTTTAAATAAAAACTGTTACTTTTTAGATTTGCTCCTGCTGAAGAGACAAATGAAAAATGCGATGTATTACTTTCCTTGCATGCTTTTGCAATATCAAGTACAATATCATAGTCTATTTTTCGGTACGCTTTTTTATCTCCTTTAACTTTTGACTGAGTGGTTCCAATTGCTGCAAAAACTATATCACTATTTTCAATAGTTTTTAAGATTGCTGTATAATCTGAAAAATCAATAATATGATTTTTTATTTTCTCATTAGTTAATAAATAGGAAGTTCTTGTTACAATATTTATTTTTTTAAAATAAATATCATCAATCAAAACTTTTAATATTTCACTCCCAATTAATCCCGTTACTCCAAATATTGTTGCTTCTTTAAATTTCATGTATTGGTTAAATTACTAAAATTTTATAAATACATAATTTGCTTTTATAACATTGTCACTCAAATATAGTTGATAAAAGTATACTCCGTTTTCTACTTTCTCCCCTTTATAGGTTCCTCCCCAGTCGTTTTGGTAATCAGTAGTCTCGTATAGCTTTATCCCAAGTCTGTTGAAAATCTGTAATTTATTCCCTGGATAGTTCTGTAGCCCCAATATCTCCCAATAATCATTCACCCCATCCCCATTAGGAGAAAACGCATTAGGAATAAATAATTCATCATAAAATAAAATTAACATATATATTGTCTGAGGTTAAAGATCCAGTAGCTTTGATTGTAGGAGGTTGAGAGAAAATAAATTTCGATAATATTAAAAACAAACAAAACGTACTTCTTAACATTTAATTGAATGATTATTCTAAAGTTAATTTATTATTTGATAATAAAATTAACCAATACCTAATGGGCTAAATAGTATCCATATGGTTAGAACTAGAGTTATCAATATAATAGTTAGCCATATATCTTGAGACATTTTAAAGGGTACACTTGATTTTTTTTTCTGGAAGGTTACAAGAGACAATTCAGAAGGATCTTGAGGCCTAGTCAAAGCACTCACAATCATCAAAATAGTAGATGAAATTATGAATAAAAATAAGGCAAAGTGTAAAAAATTAATATTTAAAAAATAAGCGATTGGACCGCTCGGATTCACTATAATGCTTCCTTCATTACTTAAAAACTCCAGGATTAGACGTAGCATTCCTATTGCAAAACCAGACCATAAAGTAACAATTGCCCCTCGAGCATTTATCCATTTAAAAAATAGACCTAATAAAAAAACAGAGGCTATAGGTGGAGAAATATAGGCCTGAATACTTTGCAAGTATAGAAAAATACCACCGCTCATCAATGCATCCATAAAGGGAATCCATCCTAAACTTAAAATAACCAACACCACGGTGGCCAAACGACCAAATCGTACTAGGTCTTTTTCAGAGGCTTTAGGCCTGTATTTTTGGTAAAAATCAATAGTTAATAAGGTGGAAGAAGAGTTAAAAGCAGACGACAGTGAGCTCATTAAAGCAGCTAACAAACCAGCAATTGCGATACCTTTTAACCCGTTTGGAAGAAACTGAGTAATCAGTGTAGGTAGAGCTTGATCAGCATTGTCCATTGAAAAGCTAATCATTCCCTTTTGCATTAATGCATAAGCGATTACTCCAGGAATAAAAAATATAAAAATAGGTAGTAACTTCAGATAGCCCGCAAATAAAGCTCCTTTTCTGGCATTACTTATATCTTTTGCAGATAGGGCACGTTGAACAATAAATTGGTCAGTACACCAATACCAAACCCCTAAAATAGGAGCGCCAAATAAAATACCAGTCCATGGGTATTCAGATCCTTCAATAGGTTGCCATAAATTAAAAAACTGACGAGTACTGGGATTTCCTTTTGTTTGAGCAGCAATATCTAAAGTATTTATAAGCTCATCCCACCCACCTAATTGTTGCAAGCCATAGGCAGTTACAGCAGTTGTTCCTATTAACAGAACGAAAGCTTGAACCATATCAGTATATATCACTGCTTTTAGCCCTCCAAGCACTGTATACAAACCAGTTGCTAATACAGTGATGATAGCTCCTGTCCAAAATGGAATTCCAATAGTTTCAAAAACTAAGGCTCCTGCAAAAATAATTAATGAAATTTTAGTAATGATGTAAGCTAAAACGGAAACTACTGAAAGGTAGTTTCTACAGGCACGTGAATATCTTTTTTCTAAAAACTCGGGCATTGTATAAACCCCGGTTCTAAGATAAAAGGGTACAAAAACCCAACCAAACAGTATCAATATTAATGCAGCAAGTAGTTCGAAATTTGCCATAGGCATATCTGCTCTTGCTCCAGCGCCTGATACTCCAAGAATAATTTCAGAGCCAATATTAGATGCAAATAAAGAAGCTCCAATAAAAAACCAACCTTGATTTTTTCCAGCCAAGAAATAATCTTTAGAAGAAAAAGCTTTTCCTTTTTTTTCTGATGCCACCCATTTAGAAATCCAAAGGATTATACTAAAGTATGAAAGGATGATACAAATATCGAGAGTATTAAAGTTTGAAAGCATAATTTTTTATTACAGGGAATATAAAAACATTTTAAAAAACACCTCCAGTACTTCCACCTTCTATTTTTATTGCAGCACCATTAGTAGCAGCTGCTAAGGGACTGGAAATATAGGCAATAGTAGATGCTATTTCTTCAACAGTTGCAAAGCGTTGCAAAAGAGATGATGTTCTCTGGGTTTTAAAAAAATCAGCAGCAACGTCAGTTTTAGATTTATTTTCTTTTTGTGCTAGTTTATTTAAAAAAGATTCTGCACCTTCAGTCATAGTAGATCCTGGAATAACTGCATTAACTGTTACTGCTGTTCCTTTTGTTAATTGAGCAAGACCTCTTGAAAGAGCCAAAATTGTTGCTTTTGTAGTACTGTAAGAAATTAAATCTGACGGAACAAGACTTGCACATTCACTGGAAACAAATAGAATTCTTCCCCAACCAGATTTTATCATTTTTGGTAAAAAATATCTAGACAACCGAACTCCGCTCATTACATTTACCTCAAACTGATGTTGCCATTCTATGTCTGTAGTTTCAAAAAATGATTTAGAAGTATAAATTCCTACATTATTAACTAATATATCAATTACAGGGATTTTATTTTTTAATAGAACAAGCTCTTTCTCACTGGATAAATCAGCAGCAATACCCTCTATAGAGGCTTCAGGCATTTCTTTTTTAAATCGTTTCAAGGCTGCCTCAACTCCCATTTTTTTTCGGCCATTGATGATCACTTTAACTCCCTCTTTTGCAAGTTCTTTTGCAGTTGCAAATCCAATCCCAGATGTAGATCCAGAGATAAAGGCCGTCTTTCCTTTGAGTTTTAAGTCCATAATCTATTAGATTTTACCATTTTTTAAGACCAAGTAGTCGTTCTCCCAGAGGAGATAAGTTTGCTGTTTCATAATGTGTCTGTTCTCTTTTTCTAGGATCACCAGGAAAAGCATAGCCTTCTGGGGCGATTCTGTCTTTCCAAGATGAAACCCTCCAGTCTTTTAGAGCCTGGTTCTCTTCCTCTGCTGGCATCATTGAAATATATTGTGCAATTCTAACTTTTCCATCAGAATGGTTGGGTCTTATTCCGTGAGGTTCAGTACTATTGAAAATTAGTAAATCACCAGCCTCCATTGCTACTTTTACTAACTTATTTTCTAAATCTTTAATATCAGGTTGAAAACGATTTCTATCTTCTGGTTGAGTTAGTTTCCATTTATCGTAATTGCGATATAGCCAAGGAATACATTGAAACCCTCCCATATTTTTATCAGTTTGATCAGATAGAGCTAAAACTCCTTGAACATTTTGAGGTTTTGTTTCAGGGTCATAATCCCAGTGAATAAAACCTTTATATTCATAACCATCACGAATGGGAAAGTTCAAATTTGCTCTGTCTATTGTAACCCACAGTTTTTCAGTTCCCCATATGTCAACAAACGCATCATAAACGCGTGTTTTTTGACGGTTATTCCAGAGATGTTGATTATTATATACCTCAACCATTCCCGTTCCAGCGAGTTCCTTCATCTCCATAGTTGCTCTGGGAGGAGCATACCAAGTTTCGGGATTTTTAGAATCTTTTTCCTCAAACTCCCACAGAAACTTTGCGGTCTCAATTGCTTGCTTTCGTTCAACAGCATTTTTTATAACTACATATCCGTTTTCTTTCCAAAACCTCCATTGGTTATAAGTCAAAACGCGAAGACTTTCAGCAGTAGCATCTTTTCGAAGCATCACATTACTAGTTTTTGCAGTAGAAGGGTTCCCAGGAATTTCCTTGTGTTGATTTTTCAGAACTTTTTTAATGCTATATTTTTTTAATGGCTGCATAACGATATTAAATTTAATAATAAAGTAAAGGTGTTCTATAATTTGCTTGAAGCTTTTACCTAATTTAACTAATACTTGTACAATATTGATAAATATCTAATAAAAATCATATATTAAGTATATTTTTGTTAAAATATATATGAAAAAACAGCTTGAAACGATTTTATCGAATAGTAACAAATCGTTTAGCTTAATGTATAATCCAAGATTAAGTGATTTATTTTATTGGCACTTTCATTCAGAATATGAATTGGTTTATATTCAAGGAGCAAGTGCTACTAGACATGTAGGAGACCATATTTCCTCTTATGAAAAAAGTGATTTAGTATTAATTGGCTCTAACATTCCACACCTAAATTTTGACTACGGAGTAACTTCTTCATATGATAAGGTAGTTGTTCACATAGATAAAAATCTAATTGAAAATAATTTCACTAAAATACCTGAACTAAATGCAATTAATAGCTTGTTTAAAAAATCTAAATTCGGAATTGCTTTTAAGGGCCAAATAAAAAAAATTATTGGTGACAAGTTATTTGGATTTAAAAAACTCAATTCTTTTAATCAGTACTTGCAGCTACTTGAAGTTCTAAAAATATTAAGTGAATCAAAAGAATTTGAACTTTTACATAAACACCCATATAATAATAAATACAGTGAAAGAGAGCAGGGAAGATTAAGAGCAGTATATGGGTTTGTTGAGAAGAATTATCACAAAAAAATTCGACTTGAAGAAGTAGCTTTTCAAAGTAATATGACAAGAGAAGGGTTTTGTAGATACTTCAAGAAAGTGACTCGTTATACTTTTATTGAATTTCTAAATCGATATAGAGTTAGTCAATCAAAACGTATTTTAATGTCAGGAAAAAGTGTAAGCAATGCCTGTTACCAATCTGGATTTGAAAGTCTATCCTATTATAATCGAATATTTAAAAAAGTAACTCAAGAAAATCCAAGTAACTTTAGAAAAAAATTCATAGATAATTTAGACCCTAATTAAATTGATTAAAAACTTTAAAAATAAAAATCTATTGACAAAAAATATCAGCTTAAATATTTTTATTTATAGAATTCTAACTTGTATTGCGTTTATTTTTATGACACTAAAAGTTCATTCTCAAAAAATAAATGAAAGCTATAAAATTCATCCAAAAAAAACGGATCAAATAATTAACATTGATGGTGTTTTACAAGAAGAGATATGGGAGAATGCGGAGGCAGCAAATAATTTTTTCATGATTCTTCCAACAGATGGAAAACAAGCAAATCAACAATCTGAAGTTAAGATACTTTATGATGAAAATAATATTTATTTTGGGGTTGTTTTTTTTAATAATAGCGTGCAGGGAGAATATACTGTAGAATCTTTAAAAAGAGATTTTTCATTTGGAAAAAACGATAACTTATTAATATCAATAGACCCTTTTAATAATCTAACAACTGGCTTTTCATTCGGGCTAAATGCATATGGAGCTCAATGGGACGGAACAATGTATAATGGTGGTAAAATAGACTTAAATTGGGATTCTAAATGGGAGTCAGAGATATCTTTTGATAAAGATAAATGGACCTGTGAAATTTCAATACCATTAAAATCAATTCGATATAAAGAAGGAGTTAAAGAGTGGGGAATAAATTTTGGAAGACTAGACCTTAAGGCAAGTGAAAAGTCTAGCTGGGCTCCAGTTCCAAGACAATTTCCGTCAGTTTCCCTAGCGCATACTGGAGTGTTAGTTTGGAGTTCTTCTCCTCCAAAACAGGGGCGAAATATCTCACTAATACCCTACTCACTTTCAAATATTTCAAAAACTAACGACTATAAAACAAAAAGTAACAAGATAGGGGGGGATATAAAGGTTAGTGTTTCAAGTGCTTTAAATTTAGATTTTACTATTAACCCAAATTTTTCACAAGTAGAAGTAGATCAACAAGTAACAAACCTGGATAGGTTTGAACTTTTTTATCCTGAGAGAAGACAGTTTTTTTTAGAAAATGCTGACTTATTTGCCAATTTTGGTTACAAAACTTTGAGACCTTTTTTCTCTAGAAGAATTGGATTAGGTGTTCCCATAAATGCAGGTCTTAGATTAAGTGGAAATATTAATGAAAAATGGAGAATAGGTTTAATGGATATTCAAACTCAAAACATAGACAGGATTGGTTTGCCGAAACAAAACTTTGGAGTTTTTACAATTCAAAAAAGAGTTTTTGAAAGGTCTAGTATCGGTCTAATTTTAATAAATAAAGAATCTTTTTTTGATGAAAAAAATAAAATTATTTCTGATTCAAATTATACAAAATATAATAGAAATGTTGGAGTAGAATACAACTATGGGTCAGTAAATAATTTATGGAATGGAAAAGCATTTTTTTTAAACACCTATAGTAGTAACCAAATTAAAAATGATCATTCTTTTGCTTCTCATTTAGAATATAATTCAACCAATTGGAAAGCAAGAATTCAACAAGAATACGTAGGAGAGGATTTTAATGCAGAAGTGGGCTATGTTCCTCGAAAGGGATATTATAAATTTAACTCTTCTTTAGGTTATTTATTTTATAAAAATGATTCTAATATTGTTTCCTATGGTCCTAATTTTTCAAGAACATATTTTTTTGACCAATCATATAATAGAACTGATCTTTTAGATCAATTTTCATATGTGATTAATTTTGCTAACAGGAGTAAGCTAAATGTTTTTTTTATCAAAAACTATATTAACTTATTACAAGATTTTGATCCATTAAGATCTAATGTTGGTTCTCTGATTAAAGGCTCTGAACATGAATGGACATCTTTTGGCTTTGAATTTACATCTAAACCTCAAAATAATTTTACATATAAAATTAATGGCTTGATTGGAGGATACTATCAACAAGGGAAACGAAGAAGTTTATCAGCAGAATTAGGGTATCGCTTTCAGCCATACTTTAGTATAAATTCAATTATAAACTACAATTCTATAAATCTTGAAAGTCCTTGGAATAAATCTGATTTTTGGCTTATTGGATCTAAATTAGATATAACATTAACCAATAAATTGTTTTTTTCAAGCCTATATCAATACAATAAACAGTTTGATTTATGGAATTTTAATTCAAGATTTCAATGGAGATACAAACCTGCATCA
>Ga0308013_10001128_pt1 | contig 13345 bp, 4 predicted proteins | sample Neamet181_FD_203131 | JGI IMG/M metagenome (GOLD analysis project Ga0308013, IMG submission 203131) | Marine microbial communities from water near the shore, Antarctic Ocean - #181 | ecosystem: Environmental > Aquatic > Marine > Unclassified | place: Southern Ocean | collected 2014-07-25
GAGGAAGAAGAAGAAGAAGCCGGTTTCGACGGTCTCGGTTCCCTTTTCGGTTGAAACAAGGTATCGAGCTCCGCCGAGCGCACTTTGGACGCGACATGCTCGCGCCTAGTGAAGCACGGTTGTCCCACTCGGTCCCCCCGCGGAATGCCTCGTCTGAAAGGACGGGACCGTGGGAACTCCGTGCAATATAAGCGAATCAAACTTCGAGTTTGATCAGAAGCAATTCAATAAGGCCGTAAGGCTGTTCAAATTCTAACCACTCCATCGGAGTGTTGATGCTAACCTCTCGGTTGGCCTCATCATGGTGCGACGTGCTACACAAGATTTCGAAGTCAGTGTCTCACCAATTCAATCGATCAAAGTGTTTCGTCTTCTTGCTGAACAAGCAGGATGGGCAATGGAACGCCACGAAGGTTCCAGAATGGTTGACCGTTTTGCAATCATTATGCCAATGACGCAAACAACACGAATGTTGGGTTTACGAATCCTTGACGGTCCATTACGTGGACTTGAAGTGACCAGTTGGGCAGAAACTCGTGGTTCTTCTGGTGCACTCAATATGATTTCATGGGTACTTCCTGGTGGCCTCGAACATCCATTGACTCAATCACTGCTACAACATTGGGTTTCTCGTTTACCTCGATGCCCTTGGCGTTGGAATTTTGGAGAGCGTTCGAAGATTGGATACATGTTACCCGTGTGGCGGAAGTCTCGGAAGAATTTTGCTAAATTAGGATTTTCAGTTGGAAAAAGTGATTGGCCAAACACCCCTCTAAAATCTTGGATTTCTGAAGAGTCCGAGTAATTCAGCAAGCATATGCATAAATGCTACCCACTTAACGGCTGTTTGGAAGTCGTCTCTATGGGTTCATATTCTCGTTTTAGTTCCACTGTACCACTTCTTCTGGTCTTTCTCATGGTGACCATGTCATGGTCATCTGTTCTCGACAATCGGCATAATGAACAAACCGAGACATCGCTTTCAGATGTTGTTGTTTCTCATGTCGGCTGGGGGTCACCCACAACACTCGACAGTACAAATGTCGTCGGTATGTATTCCTCATTAGCGATTGATTCCAATGATAGCCTGCACGTGACCTATCTTGACGCCACCTATGCCAATCTTGAGTACATGACCTATGATGGCTCTTCTTGGAGCACACCTGCCACACTCGACAGCACAGATAGCGTCGGCCAATATACCTCATTAGCGATAGATTCCAATGATAACCTGCACGTGACCTATCGTGACTACACCAATCTCAATCTTGAGTACATGACCCATGATGGCTCTTCATGGAGCACACCGGTCTCGCTCGACAGCACAGGTGACGTCGGCCTTCACTCCTCATTAGCGATTGATTCCAATGATAACCTGCACGTAACCTATCTTGACTCCACCAATGGCAATCTTGAGTACATGACCTATGATGGCTCTTCTTGGAGCACACCAGTCTCGCTCGACAGCACAGATGTCGTCGGCAGTTACTCCTCATTAGCGATTGATTCCAATGATAACCTGCACGTGACTTATTATGACAACACCAATGGCAATCTTGAGTATATGACCTATGATGGCTCTTCATGGAGCACACCGGTCTCGCTCGACAGCACAGGTTACGTCGGCCAAATGTCTTCATTAGCAATTGATTCCAATGATAACCTGCACGTAACCTATCTTGACTCTCCCAATGCCAATCTTGAGTATATGAGCTATAATGGCTCTTCTTGGAGCACACCGGTCTCGCTCGACAGCACAGATATCATCGGCTTTGATTCCTCATTAGCGATAGATTCCAATGATAACCTGCACGTGACCTATCGTGATGCCACCAATGGAAATCTTGAGTATATGACCTATGATGGCTCTTCTTGGAGCACACCGGTCTCGCTCGACAGCACAGGTGTCGTCGGCCATTATTGCTCATTAGCGATTGATTCCAACGATAACCTGCACGTGACCTATTATGACTTAACCAATGGCAATCTTGAGTATATGACGTATTCAGCAGCAGTACCTCCGGTGATATCGTATTCTCCAAGCGATTTTATTTTGACCAATGATACTGCAATGTCCACGCTTTCGCCAACATCGTTAGGTGGAGATGTTGTGACCTGGTCGATTGACCCTGACCTTCCCTCAGGGCTCTTGTTTAACTCGACAAATGGTGAGATTTCAGGAATACCAGATGCGTTGAGCGTACTTACCGTCTACACGATTTCTGCTACCAATACAGATGGTTCGTTCAACACTTCGATCAACATCACCGTTGTTGATGAAATCCCAGTGATTTCGTATTCACCAAGCGAATTTAACTTGACCAATAATACTACAATGTCACCAACGACAGTCCCAGTGAATACCGGTGGACCAATACCGAGCGGCGCAAATACCACTGTCACGCAACTCAGAGTTGTAGATGCGGGGGGCGATGTTGGTGAATATTCTTCATTCGTTCTCGATTCTACAGGTTCCAAACATATTTCCTATTACGATGCAACGAACGGCGACCTCAAATATGCAACTGACACGACGGGTTCCTGGGTCAATTCAACCATTGATTCGAACGGTGATGTTGGCCAATATTCTTCGATTACTGTTGATTCCAATGATGTGATTCACATTTCTTACTACGATGAAAGCAATGGGGATTTGATGTACATTACCGACAGAAGCGGCTCTTGGGTGAACACGACGATCGATTCAACTGGTGCACTCGGAATTGGCGCTTCAGTCGTTGGTTTATACACTTCGATTGCCATCGATTCGAACGCAAAAGTACACATTTCATATCTCCACTCGAATTCAAGTATTCCAGCTTCCTATCTCAAATACGCAACAGACACGACTGGTTCATGGGTCACTGAGACTGCCTTCAACACAACGAGCAATGGATTGATCCGTGCAGGCCACTACTCATCCATCGCTCTTGATTCGAACGATAAGGTTCACATTTCCGCCTATGATGACGCCGACCGCGATCTTATCCATGTTACCAATAAAAACGGTTCATGGGTCAAAACTACGGTGCAATCTTTTGCCAATGTAGGGCTCTATACATCACTTGCTATCGATTCAAATGATGACCTCCATATTGCCTATCACATGGGTATTTATTCATCCGTAGGTGAAAATTTACGCTATGCAATGTACAACGGCTCAACTGGATGGACATCGATTGAGATTGATACTCTCGGAAGCGTTGGCTCATTCGCTTCTCTCGCTCTTGATTCAAACGGCTTTGTTCACATTTCATACTATGATGAAACCAATCAACAGCTCAAATACGCAACCAACCTGAATGGTTCATGGGAATTATCTGAGATAGATAGCGTCGGCAATGTTGGCAGTCATACCTCGATATCTGTTGATACCAACGGCGCAGTTGATATTTCATATTACGATGAGATGAACGGTAATCTTCTCCACAGCCGATTGGATTCCTCCTACAATGTATACAGGTTCACAGTGAGTCCAGACTTGCCTATTGGTTTGGAATTGAACATTACAACTGGTGAGATTTCTGGAACGCCAACCGCCGTTTCACCTCTTACCACGTATTCGGTCACTGCTACCAATACAGGTGGTTCGTTCACCACTTCGGTCAACATCACCGTTGTTGATAATCTTCCAATCATCACATATTCACCAGACGACTTGAATTTGACCAACAATACTGCAATGACAATCCTTTCACCTACCAATACGGGCGGGGATGTCTTGATTTCAAACATTCTTTCCACGTTTGTGAATTCGACACTCCACTCTGGCTCATTACAGAACGGATATGTCGGCCAAGACAGTTCTGTGGTCATCGATTCAAACAATGCAGTTCACATTTCCTACTACGATTTTAGTTCGAATAAACTCCAGTACATCACCAACAAAAGCGGTTCATGGGTGATCAGTACCCTTGACAGTAGTGCTGACATCGTTGGCTATGCCACATCGATAGCTCTTGATTCGAATGATAATGTACACATCTCCTATCATGATGAAACAAATGGAGACCTCAAATATGCCACCGATTCCAGTGGTGCGTGGGTTCTGTCATCAATCGATACAGTGGGTTACGTTGGCTCCTTCACCTCCATTGTAATCGATTCGAATGGTCATGTTCACATTGCATACGAAGACAGCACAAATACAGCCCTCAAATATGCCACCAATTCCAGCGGCGCATGGGTGACAACAACCGTTGACGCATCGGGCGATGTAGGTGAATACCTCTCGATTGATTTGGACTCCAACGACGCAGTGCACATCTCATACCGTGATGGCACGAATTCAGCGGTTAAACACGCAACCGATTCCAGCGGTTCTTGGGTCACTTCGGTTGTTGATTCCAGTGGGGTTGGTTTCGGTTTCACCTCTCTTTCGATTGATTCGAATGATGCGATTCACATCGCGTACAGTGATGATACGACGTATGTTCTGAAGTATGCAACGGGTTCCAGTGGTTCTTGGACCGTATCAACGCTTACTTCGTCAGTTGTTTGGTTTGCTTCTCTTTCAGTGGATTCAAATGATTTCGTGCACATCGCCTACGCGGATAGTTCTGGATTGATTCATCTTACTGATTCCAGTGGCTCTTGGGTTGCGGCAACAGCAGATTCAAACACATCGGTCGGAGGTTCTTCTTCCATAGCGCATGATTCGAACAACGGCATTCACATCTCGTATTCAGATGAATACAATTCTGCCCTCAAGTATGCCTTTGCTCCAGCAAGCAGTGTGGGGTCATGGTCCATCAGTCGACCTTTACCATCGGGTATTCTCTTCGATGCCTTTACCGGTAATCTTTCAGGAATACCTACGGAATTACTTCCTCGAACCATGTTCACGATTACCGCTGCTAACTCTGGAGGTGTGGCGACTACTTTCATCAACATCACTGTGAATGCCGTAGCGCCTACTCTCGCCTATTCTCCTGATAGCCTCACTCTCACCAACCATTCTACAATAACCACGCTTTCACCAACAACATCAGGCGGAGATATTGTGACGTGGTCGATTGACCCTGCACTTTCTTCAGGACTCACGTTTAACACGGCCAATGGCGAGATTTCAGGAATGCCAGATGCGTTGAGCGTACTTACCGTCTACACGATTTCTGCAACCAATACTGGTGGTACCGTTACGGCTACTGTGAACATTACCGTGAATGCTGTAACATCTGTTTTGTCTTATGCTCCTGATAGCCTTGTTCTGACCAACAATACTGCTATGGCCACGCTTTCACCAACAACGTCAGGTGGAGATATTGTAACGTGGTCGATTGACCCTGCCCTTTCCTCAGGGCTCTTGTTTAACTCGACAAATGGTGAGATTTCAGGAATACCAGATGCGTTGAGCGTACTTACCGTCTACACGATTTCTGCAACCAATACTGGTGGTACCGTTACGACTACGGTCAACATTACCGTGAATGCTGTAGCACCGGTCTTGTCTTACTCTCCAGATAGCTTCATTCTCACCAACAATTCTGTTATGTCCACGCTTTTACCAACAACGTCCGGCGGAGATGTTGTGACATGGTCGATTGACCCTGCACTTTCTTCAGGGCTCTTGTTTAACTCGACAAATGGTGAGATTTCAGGAATACCAGATGCGTTGAGCGTACTTACCGTCTACACGATTTCTGCAACGAACAGTGGCGATACTGTTACGACTACGGTCAACATTACCGTGAATGCTGAGATTGCCGTAATCTCGTATTCATCAAGCAATCTCACACTGACTCGAAGTTTGAGCATGCCTACTCTTTCACCCTCGGTTGCTGGTGGTGGCGTAGTTTCATGGGAGATCAGCCCGCAACTTCCATCCGGTTTGCAGTTTGGCAATTCAAACGGAAGCGTTTGGGGTGCTTCATCGGTGAACATGTCGCAGACACAGTACACCGTTTGGGCCAATAATACAGGTGGTTCAGCAGAGGCTTTGTTGCATATCACAGTCGTTGAACCAGTTGCAGTGATTGGTTATTCACCAGATTCTCTCACGCTTATCCGTACTCAATCAATGACGTCAATTATGCCAGTGATGAGTGGTGGGCAGGCCGAAAGTTGGGAGATTGAGCCAACCCTTCCTTTCGGACTATCGTTTTCCAATGGCGTTCTTTCTGGAACGCCAGAAGTGAACATGACCTTGACTTCATTCACCATATGGGCGAATAACAGCGGTGGAGCATCATTTGCAAACATCACTCTTTTGATTCATGAACCGATTCCTGAAGTCACCTATTCTCCAGAGAACATTGTTCTTACACGCGGCCAGAACATTACCGAGATTACCCCGTCTCTTGGTGAAGGAATGGTTGCCATTTGGGAAATTAGCCCTTCCCTCCCCGACGGTTTGGTGTTTGAAAATGGAGGTATTTCTGGTACACCTGTGGTGAATTTCACCATGACACAGTACACCGTCATCGCTCAGAACTCTGGTGGTTCATACAACGTTACGTTCAACCTCACTGTTGTCGAACCCGTTGCAATCTTATCGATTGAATCCAATCCACCGGTGCTTCTTCGTGACAATTCCTCACTCGCTCTCAACATCACCAACGATGGCGGTTTGGTCGAAGTGTGGGAGATTTCCCCTTCACTCCCTGATGGTTTGGCAATGGAGAACGGTTCTGTTTCGGGTATTTCTTCGGTGACTCAATCTGAAACAATTTTCACCATTTGGGGAAATAACTCTGCAGGTTCCGGTTCGGTAACCTTCACGCTCACGGTGCAAGAACCGGAGATTATCATTGTTGAACAGTTGCCAGAGCAAGAACCCGAAGTATCGAGCAATTTGTTCATCCTGTCGATGATTTTCTTTGTGCCGCTCGTGGCTCTCATTATCGTGTTTAAGAAGCACTACGAGTTAATGTATTGACCGAAGATGCGAAAGAAAAGAAGAAGCGGCAGGATAAATACCCCTCAAAAACCTTGGATTTCCGAAGAATCCGAGTAATTCAGCAAGCATATGCATAAATGCTACCCACTTAACGGCTGTTTGGAAGTCGTCTCTATGGGTTCATATTCTCGTCGTAGTTCCACTGTACCACTCTTTTTTGTCTTTCTCATGGTGACCATGACATGGTCATCTGCCATCGACAATCGACTTGGTGCACAGCAAGACACCTCAACTCTTTCAGATGTCGTCGTCGCTCACACCGGCTGGTCGTCATCTACAACACTCGACAGCACAGATAGCGTCGGCTATCCATCCTCATTAGCGATTGATTCCAATGATAGCCTGCACGTGACCTATTTCGATTACACCAATTCCAATCTTGAGTACATGACCTATAATGGCTCTTCTTGGAGCACTCCTGTCTCAATCGACAGTAGAACTAACGTCGGCTGGGACTCCTCATTAGCGATTGATTCCAATGATAATCTGCACGTGACCTATTATGACACCACCAATAAAAATCTTGAATACATGATCTTTGATGGCTCTTCTTGGAGCACACCGGTCACACTTGACAGCACAGATGACGTCGGCTATCCATCCTCATTAGCGATTGATTCCAATGATAGCCTGCACGTGACCTATTTCGATTACACCAATTACAATCTTGAGTACATGACCTATGATGGCTCTTCTTGGAGCACTCCGGTCACACTTGACAGCACAGATGACGTCGGCTGGGAATCCTCATTAGCGATTGATTCCAATGATAATCTGCACGTGACCTATTTTGACGACACCAATGATAATCTTGAATACATGACCTTTGACAACTCTTCTTGGAGCACACCGGTCACACTTGACAGCACAAATGACGTCGGCCAGCATTCCTCATTAGCGATTGATTCCAATGATCACCTGCACGTGACCTATTTTGACGACACCAATGATAATCTTGAATACATGACCTTTGACAACTCTTCTTGGAGCACACCGGTCACACTCGACAGCAGAAATTATGTCGGCGAGGAATCCTCATTAGCATTAGCGATTGATTCCAATGATAACCTGCACGTGACCTATTTTGACGACACCAATGGCGATCTTGAGTATATGACCTATGATGGCTCTTCCTGGAGCACTCCGGTCTCGCTCGACAGCACAGATCGCGTCGGCTTTGATTCCTCATTAGCGATTGATTCCAATGATCACCTGCACGTGACCTATTATGACGCCACCAATGACAATCTTGAGTACATGACGTATTCAACAGCAGTACATCCGGTGATATCGTATTCTCCAAGCGAATTTAACTTGACCAATAACACGCCAATGGCGACGCTTTCACCAACAAATACTGGTGGTCCAATCGGTGCGTTTTCATCCGTGTCGGGATTTTTGAATTCAACGCTCGATACCACAGGAGCCGTGGGAGATCACAACTCAATGACCATAGACGCAAATGGTAATTTCCATATTGCATACTATCACTCTACAAGTACTCAAAATCTCAAGTATGGCACGGATAAGAGCGGTTCCTGGGTGTATACAACGCTTGATTCTACAGGGGATGTGGGCATGCACACCTCGATAGCCATCGATTCCAACTCCGCCGTTCATATTTCATATTATGATGAAACGAATTCCGCTCTAAAGTATGCCACCGATAAAAGCGGCTCCTGGGTTTATTCAACGCTCGATTCCACGGGAGATGTGGGTATTGATACTTCGATAGCCATCGATTCCAACGATTCTGTCCATATTTCGTATTACGATGTCACCAATGAAGACCTCAAGTACGCCTCCGACCAAAACAGCTCCTGGGTAATCACCACACTCGAATCAACTGGAGACGTAGGCAAGTACACTTCGATAGCGCTTGACTCCAACGATGATGTTCATATTTCATATAACGACGTAACCAATCGTTATCTCAAATATGCTACCGATAAAAGCGGGCCTTGGGTGTTGACCGACATCGATTCCTCATGGAATGTGGGTAGAGATACATCAATTGCCATCGATTCAAGCGACAAAATTCACATCTCATATCTTGATCATGCCACCTTCGACCTCAAGTATGCTACCGATAAGAGTGGTTCTTGGGTGACATCAACCATTGACTCCGCGGGAAATGTGGGATGGTACACTTCGACTGCCATTGATTCGAACGACGCTGTTCACATTTCATACTATTACGATCCCATGGGCGGTGGCAACGGCGAAGCGCTCAAGTATGCTACCGATAAGAGCGGCTCTTGGGTTGCCCTATCACTCGCCTTCTCTCCTGGGGAAGAGATCGGTAGGGACAACGCGATTGTCATAGATTCAAACGACGAAGTTCATATTTTATATCAGGATTGGACCAATCAAAACTTGATGTATGTCCAATCAACTTCAACCGTTGTGAGTGGTTTTTCCATCAGTCCTTCTCTTTCACCTGGGCTAGACTTCAACACTTCGTCTGGTGACATTTCGGGCACACCGACAACCCTACTCGGAAAAAGGATGTACAACGTTACGGGTACGAATGGAAACGGTTCATCAACGGCTTTTATCAACATCACAGTTGTTGATGAAATCCCAGTGATTTCGTATTCTCCTGATAGCCTTGTTCTGATCAACAATTCTGCTATGTCCACGCTTTCACCAACAACGTCAGGTGGAGATATTGTAACATGGTCGATTGATCCTGCACTTTCCTCGGGGCTCTTGTTAAACACGACAAATGGTGAGATTTCAGGAATACCAGATGCGTTGAGCGTACTTACCGTCTACACGATTTCTGCAACCAATACTGGTGGTACCGTTACGGCAACTGTGAACATTACCGTGAATGCTGTAGCGCCTACTCTCGCCTATTCCCCTGATAGCCTTGTTCTGACAAACAATACTGCTATGTCCACGCTTTCACCAACAACGTCAGGTGGAGATGTTGTGACATGGTCGATTGACCCTGCACTTTCCTCGGGCCTCACGTTTAACACGGCCAGTGGAGAGATTTCAGGAATACCAGATGCGTTGAGCGTACTTACCGTCTACACGATTTCTGCAACCAATACTGGTGGTACCGTTACGACTACTGTGAACATTACCGTGAATGCTGAGATTGCCATAATCTCGTATTCATCAAGCAATCTCACACTGACTCGAAGTTTGAGCATGCCTACTCTTTCCCCCACAGTTGCTGGTGGGGCCGTAGTTTCATGGGAGATCAGCCCGCAGCTACCATCCGGTTTGCAGTTTGGTCCTTCGAACGGAAGCGTTTGGGGTGCTTCATCGGTGAACATGTCGCAGACACAGTACACCGTTTGGGGCAATAATTCAGGTGGTGCTGCCTTTACAACATTCAATTTGACTGTAATCGAACCACTGGCCATTGTGAACTATAGCCTCGAAAATATAACACTCACCCGCACTCTTCCAATGGCACCATTGATTCCAGAATTAGATGGTGGCTTTGTAGCAACATGGGAAATTGAACCCTCTTTACCTTCAGGGCTTTCTTTGTCGAACGGTGTCATACTTGGAATTCCATTGGTGAATGCAACGAAAACAATCTATACGATTTGGGCAAATAATACGGGCGGCGCAGTTTCATCGACTGTCAATATCACGATTGTTGAGCCTGTAGGAGGACTCGTTTACGAGCCTCAAGACCTCATTCTCAACCGTAGTGTCCCCATGTATCCGGTGAGTCCAACCCTCCCCAATGGCTCGATTGCAACATGGGAGATTGCACCGATGCTTCCAGCAGGCCTTTCGTTGGAAAACGGGACACTTTCAGGAACACCCAGTGTAAACTTGTCACTCACCACCTTCACCGTTTGGGCAAACCACAGCGGTGGCTCTTCGATGGCAACTTTCACGATTGTCATTCTTGAGCCTGCTCCAGTCTTTTCCTATACATCTGTGAATATGACCCTTATTCGAGGAGAAATGATGGCTACATTGGACCCAACACTGAGTGGAGGAATGGTCGAAAGTTGGAGCACAAACTCTTCTTTACCAGATGGATTGGTCTTTGAAAATGGAAGTTTTTCCGGAACACCACTGGTGAATTCAACATTCACCTCATACACCGTACGAGCTCAAAATTCGGGCGGCATTGTTTTGGTGATACTCAACATTACAATTGTCGAACCAGTCTCTCTTCTCTCTCTTAACCTCACACAATTCACGATCACTCGTGACACTACGGCCATGGAAGTCCAAGTCAATAATTCGGGTGGTTTGGTGGAGTTTTGGCAAATTTCCCCCTCCCTTCCGGGTGGTTTGACAATGAATGATGGCTTTGTCTCGGGCATTGCAACTGAAAGCCATTCAGAAATTATGTATACGATTTGGGGTAATAATTCGGGTGGCTCGAGTTCAGTAACCTTCACACTCACTATCGAAGCACCTGGGGTCGTAGTTGTTATTCCCTCACCTGAACCGAACCGAATTCTCGCCATTATCGTCGCAATTTGCGGCCTCTTGATGGTCTTTTTACTCTTCTTAACATTATCAGGGGCTTTTGTTAGCAAACGTCCTGAGGACCAAAAATTAGTCCTGTTGCCTGGACAAGGCGAGGAGGAACCCACCTCCACATCCGAGTCCTCAGAATCGAACATCGAAAGCAATGGAGTCAATGCAACAAATGGGGCCAATAGAGACAACACGACAAGTGGAGTAAACGCTCTTTCTGATGGTGATTTGCTTGAATTGGAGACTGAGGTTGATGGAACTTCTCAAATTGATTTGCCCATTGTTGTCGATACACTTGAATCGAATACTGGGAAGAACTTGGTTGATTTGCCGATAACTGAAGAAGATTCGCAAGTAAATAAAAACAAACACTCAGAATAATATCTCTGAGGATACGCCTGATTTGCGGAGTGTCAGATGACCGAAAGTCATAGAGGTTAACGCTTCATCGGTTCGGATGAGGGCGACGCTGATGATAACCTTGGACGATTTGAAAACCGACCGTGATACTCAAATCACAGTGGTCTGTATCGCCTTTTTCCTTTTGGCATTCCCGCTTTATTTCGGTATTGCAGGAGCCAATGCCAGCAGCAGTGAAGCCATGGGTGGCGTTGGTGATTACAACGTCAATGGAGAACTGACTTATGTCGAACTTACCGATGGAATCGAATACATTGCAGACGGTGATACATTCACGATCGATGACCTTCATTCCGATTCGGTTGATGGTGCAGAAGACATGAACATCGTTGGTATTCGAGTCACGATGTCCTATGGTGAAGATGAAGTGGATGGAAACGGACTGCAATGTAATGGTCCTGGTTCTGGTCAAAATGCGGCCGATACAATTTCCGGTTCTGCGACACACGGAGAATATAATGGAAGTACAGACGGTCAAAACGGAGGCCAAAACAGTGAGCATAATGTGACTGTTGAATGGTTTAATTCCTCAATGGTTGGTGCAACCGTCTCTGGTCTTTCTGAATCAGATATCATTTCACAAATAGATTCAATGGGTGCAGGGTTAGGTGCTTATTCAGCAGTGATTGGCGTTACAGCGGAGGCAGGAAACTCGCCTGTCCCGGGTTGTGGTCACAGCGATGAAGGGGAAGAAGTGACTTTCTTGGTTGAACTTATTATCTTCGATTATACAATCGCACCTGGATTTGATGAAACAGAACTTTGATTCAAATTGAATCGAGTAAACTTTCAATGTTGATGAGCGGAGCAACTTTGTCGTTGATTTCCTTCATCATAACCTCAAGATGAGCATCTGTTTTTGCTTCAACCCGCATCACCAGAACAGCCTCAGTGTTTGACTTACGAGCCAAATACCATCCAGCATATTCTCCATCGAAATTGAATCGAACACGGACACCGTCAACGGTTGAAGATTCCCGGTCACTGAATGCTTCGGTAATGGCAGCAACAACCGGTAACTTGTCGGCTTCTTGGCATGGAACTTTGACTTCTCCAGTGGTTGGCAGGCTTGGAGCCAATCGGTCAAGTTCAGTTGAGAATGAAGGTCCACCTTCACTTGGACTGTCTCTGCGACTCCAGACTTCAATTAAGCGAGCAGCATTGTAGAGTGAACAATCAAATCCATACCAGCCGCGGTCGGCCAAAAAGATGTGACCACTCATTTCAGCAGCCATTTTGCATTCAGGCATCTCTGCCAAGACACGCTTCATGAACGAATGACCAGTACGGGCCATATGAGGAACGCCACCAGCATTGATAATGGCAGTTTCAACATTCATTGAACATTTTACATCGTAAATAATCGTCTTTGCTTCATCACTTGCAGATGCATCGACGTTGGCAAGAATATCTTCGCCCATCAAAGCGATCAACCGGTCTGGATAGATGAATCGGCCCGCTTCATCAACAGCGCCAAGACGGTCACCGTCGCCATCAGCACCAAGTCCGAATTCACAGCCATGTTCGACAACGGCTGCACCTAAGTCAACCATATTCTTT
>Ga0308013_10001130_pt1 | contig 13338 bp, 13 predicted proteins | sample Neamet181_FD_203131 | JGI IMG/M metagenome (GOLD analysis project Ga0308013, IMG submission 203131) | Marine microbial communities from water near the shore, Antarctic Ocean - #181 | ecosystem: Environmental > Aquatic > Marine > Unclassified | place: Southern Ocean | collected 2014-07-25
CCCGTTCTATCTAGTATTTTACATCGAAGTAATTTTTCTATATTATTTTGTTGTGCAGGTGATAGTTCATCATCAAAAATAACTGTACTAATATCATTTTCATTAACAAAGACCTCAACTTCAGCCAATTTTCCACTTCCAATAAAAGTTTTTGGGTTAGGTAAGTTGATTTTTTGAGTAAATCTCATTACTACTTCACCTCCAGCAGTGAAGGATAAGAACTCCAACTCATCAAGATATTCTTTTGATTTTTCCTCGTTTTGCTCAGAGGTTATTATGCCAACTAAGACTGTGTTTTCGTAGACTAATGATTTTTTTTCAATCATTATCCGGTTTCCAAGTTTTCAACAATAATCTATGATTTTTAAATTCAGCGTATGTATAATGTTTAATCCAGTCTCCTATGTTAATATATCGAGAGTTTTTAAAAGGGAGATCTAGTGGCATATGTCTATGACCAAAAATATAAAAATCTCTTGATTTTTCTTCTTCTTTTTTTAACATATATTGAAAGAGATATTCATTTTCTGGACCATCGTATTTTACGGGATCTTTACCGGGAGATAATTTTTTATTTATAGATAAATACTGTGCTAGTCTTAGTCCTATATCAGGATGAATCCACTTAAATAAAAATTTTGAAATGGGGTTAGTAAAAACCTTTTTCATTCTCTTATAACCATAGTCTCCTGGGCCCAAACCATCTCCATGACCAATCAAGAAAGACTTTCCGTTTAAATTAAATTCTTGAGGTTTATGAAAAATAGGTATACCAAGTTCTTTAGTAAAATAATCCTCCATCCATAGATCATGATTTCCCACAAAAAAAAATATAGGAATACCCTTATCAGACATTTCAGCTAACTTTCCAAGAATTCTAATAAATCCTTTTGGAACGACAGAATTGTATTCAATCCAACAATCAAAAAGATCACCTAATAAGAAAAGGGCTCCAACATCTTTTTCAATGTGACAAAGCCATTCTAAAAACTTTTTTTCTCTTATTTTACTTGATACTTGAGATGGAGCACCAAAATGTTGATCTGAAGCAAAATAGATTTTTTTAGTTTTTGAAAAGGATAAAGTATTCATCTATTACAAAGGTAGTGAAGCTTAATGATTAACTGCTTGTTCAATGTCGTCTATAAGGTCTTGGGAGTCTTCTATTCCTACACTAAGTCTAATCAAAGAATCGAGAACTCCACTTTTTTCTCTTATTTTTTTTGGTATAGTTGCATGCGTCATGCTTGCTGGATGACCAGCTAAACTTTCAACACCCCCTAGAGATTCAGCCAAAGTAAAAATTTTGAGATTCTCAATAATTTTTATAGCATTTTTATAATTAGAACCTTTAGGTATAAAAGAAATCATCCCACCAAAATCTTTCATTTGCTTTTTTGCTATTAAATGATTCGGATGATCAATTAAACCTGGCCAATAAACTTTTTCAATTAAAGAGCTTTGATTTAAAAACTCTGCAATTTTTCTACCGTTATAACAATGACGATCCATTCTTACAGCTAAAGTCTTAATACCTCTCAACGTAAGAAAACAATCCATTGGTCCCGGTACAGCCCCACTTGCATTTTGAATAAAACGAAGTCGTTCTTCAAGTTTATCAGAATTAACAACTAATGCTCCCAAAATAACATCACTATGTCCGGCGATATATTTTGTTGCAGAATGCATTACAACATCGGCTCCTAATAAAAGTGGATTCTGTAAGTACGGTGATGCAAATGTATTATCCACAGCTAACAATATATTATTTGCTTTTGAAATGTTACTAATAGCTTCAATATCAACAACATTCATCATTGGATTGGTGGGTGTCTCAATCCAAATTAATTTAGTTTTTTTATTAATTTTAGACTTAATTTTAGTGATATTTTGTAAATCAACAAAATGAAAATTCAAATTAAATATTTCAAAAATCTTTGTAAATAGTCTATATGAGCCACCATATAAATCATGAGAAGCAATAATTTCATCACCAGGCTTTAATAATTTAAGTACTGCATCCATAGCAGCAAGTCCAGATCCAAAAGCTAATCCATATTTTCCATATTCGATACTTGCTAATGAGTTTTCAAGAGCGGTTCTTGTGGGATTATGAGTTCTACTGTACTCATAACCTTTGTGACCACCCGGGGTAGTTTGAGCATATGTAGAAGTTTGATATATTGGAGGCATAACTGCTCCAAAAGACTCATCAAGTTTTTGGCCTCCGTGAATTACTTTAGTATTAAAGTGCATATTTTTCTTCATAAGAATTAACTTTAAATTTTAAACAAATGTATTTGATTTTATAATAAATGTAATCTCATATGACCAAAATACATTTTCTTTGTAAATGAAAAATATGTTTAAATGTTATCTTTTTACTATTTAAAAAACTGTAGTACTTGTAAAAGAATCTTAAAGGAGCTTGAAATATCTAATTCATTGGGCTTAGTAGATGTTAAAAATAAGCCAATAAATAATACTGATCTGGAGTTTTTGAAATCCTTATCAGGTAGTTATGAGGCATTATTTAGTAAAAAAGCACAATTATATAAAAAAAGAAATTTGAAAGATCAAAACCTTTCCGAGGATGATTTTAAAAAACTTATTTTAGAACATTATACGTTTTTAAAACGACCCGTTTTGGTCGTTGATAAAAAGATATTTATTGGAAACTCACCAAAAGTTGTTGAACAAGCAAAAAATATTATAAATGGATAAAACTAAAGTTTTGGCTCTTGTGGCTGCTCTTACTGCGACTACTATATACGGGTTAAATCATACTATCGCAAAAGTAGTAATGCCAAATTATATAGGAGGTTTCGGATTTGTTCAATTAAGACTTTTAGGTGCAGGTTTAATTTTTTTCATCATTGGTTTTTTTGTTCCAAGTCAAAAGATTGATACTGCAGATTATCTTAGATTATTTTTTGCTGCACTTCTTGGAATGTGCATAAACATGCTTATGTTTTTCAAAGGATTGGAACTTTCAACACCTATAAATAGTGGAGTAATAATAACTCTCACGCCTATTATGGTATTAATCCTTTCATATATATTTTTAAAAGAAAAAATTGGTTTTGTTAAACTTAGTGGAATTTTTATGGGTTTTACAGGAGCATTGATCCTTATTATTTATGGGAAAAAGGTGGCACTCAATGCACCAAATATTATGTTAGGAAACATTATGTTTTTAATTAATGCTTCTGCTTTTGCTGGGTATTTAGTTTTGTCTAAACCACTTACCCAAAAATACAATACAATAGTTTTAATGAAATGGATGTTCTTTATTGGGACCATTTTAGCTTTACCCGTAACTTATAGAGAATTTACTTCAGTACAATGGACTTCACTTCCTTTTGAGGCTATTTGGAGAATGTGTTTTGTAGTTATTGGAACAACTTTTTTAACATATATGTTAAATATGTATGCACTTAAGAGTCTTCCAGCATCGACAATAGGAGCGTTTATTTATATTCAACCTTTAATTGCTATAGTTTATGCGATAATTACTGGAAATGATACTTTAGATACAATGAAAATTATTGCAATGATTTTAGTTTTCTCAGGTGTTTATTTTGCAAGTACCAAAATAAAAAAAAGATCAAGCTAAATTTATTGGACTGCCCAAACTAACCCACCTGTTGTTTCCTGAAGATCAACACATCCTTTTTGTTCCCCAGGCACAGGTCTATAGTCAAGAACATTTTTTGCAATGAATTCGTTATGCCATCTATATGCCGATATTGTCCATTGTCTAATAGTTATAAGTGAAATATATGCCATAGCCTCCTCTGGAACTGATGTGTTTTGATTTTTTAAAATTTTTGACCAATAATTAGTGTTCAGTGAATTCCATTCTTTGATTTGATCATCATCTGCTAAAAGAAATTTCTTTAATTGATTTTCACATTCATCAAAAGTTAATTTAAAAACACTTGACTTTGAAGTGGAGGTCAATGTATTATTAATGAGTGAATTTATATTTTGAATACCATATGTGTCCTCTTTCTTTGCTAAACTTGCGTAAGAATCAATATATCTTATAAGTTTAAGTTCTGATGCTCCAGGAATTCCATCAGATTCGGGAATAATAAGCTGCAGAAATTTGGCTACAATTTCCTTTTGATCTGTTGAAAAAAAACTTGGCTTCCAGTCTATTTCTGATTGACAACTATTAAATATACTAGCTAGTGCTGGAGTTACAGTTAGTGAACCAACTGAAAATCCAATATTTTTTAATGCGTTTCTTCTATTCATTTTTTTAAATATTCATTTTTTTAAGTTCTTCTACAGCATGATTTGCAGCTCTTGCAGATAAAGCCATATAAGTAATAGAAGGGTTTGTACACCCAGCAGAAGTCATAGCAGATCCGTCAGTAACATAAACATTGGGAACACCATGAAGTTGGTTGTTTTTATTTAAAATAGAAGTTTTCGGGTCATGTCCCATACGTGCTGTTCCCATCTCGTGAATACCATTACCAAAATTATATGTAGAATCATATCCTGTAATATTTTTAAAACCAGATTTGTCAAGCATTTCAAGAGCTTGTTGCTGCATATCTTTTCTCATATTTAATTCATTTTCTTTGATTTCACAATCAAAATTTACTGTTGGTAAACCCCATTTGTCAGTATTATCATAATCTAATGACATTTGATTATCATGATACGGAAGGATCTCTCCAAATGCATTTAGTGAAATACCCCAATCTCCGGGAGTTAATATTGCTTTTTTAAAATCAGCTCCGTAAGCATGGGCACTTTCCGGAACAACATTCCACGAGCCTCTACTTCCTCCTCCTTGAAACCCATATCCTCTTATAAAATCTTTTTGATTTGTCTTTCCTCCGAGATTCCTAAATCTTGGCACATAGTGTCCATTAGGCCTTGATCCTACATAATATTTGTCTTGATGTGCATCTGAAGTCCCACGTGCTCCAACTTGAAAATGGTGATCCATTAAGTTATGACCTAATTCTCCTGAATCATTTCCCATTCCATTTGGAAATCTATCTGATTTTGACTGCATTAAAATTGAAGTTGTTGGAATAGTTGAAGCACATAAGAAAATAACTTTTGCTGAATATTCTATAGTTTCATTTGATTCTGAATCGGTAATTCTTACTCCAGTAGCACGTTTTTTATCTTCATCATAGATAACTTCTGTAACAATAGAGTTAGGTCTTAAAGTCATATTTCCTGTAGCCTCAGCTGCTGGAAGTGTTGAAGAATTGCTGCTAAAGTATGCGCCATAAGGGCAACCTCTTCTACATTTATTTCTATATTGACAGGAGACTCTTCCTAGTCCAGGCTTGGTTCCTTCAGTAATATGAGCAGTTCTGCCTATTGTAAGCAACCTGTCATCATAGTTTTGTTCAAGTGATTTTTTTAAATCCTTCTCAACACAATACATTTCCATCGGTTTAAGGAACTTTCCATCTGGAAGTTGAGGTAGTCCCAATTTTTCACCACTAATCCCAATATATTCCTCAACATAATCGTACCAAGGAGCTATATCTTTATATCTTATTGGCCAATCTACCGCAACGCCATCCTTTAAGTTTGCTCCAAAATCAATATCACCTAATCGATAAACTTGACGCCCCCACAATAGTGATCTTCCTCCAACATGGTATCCTCTAATCCAGTTAAATGGTTTTGTTTCGCTGTATGGGTTTTCAATGTCGTTAACAAAATAATGTGTTGTCGATTCACTATTTACATAACCTGTTCTACTTTGTTTTGGCTGACGTTTTTTAATTTCTTCAGTTATTATATCACCTGCTGGATAATCCCACCTTTGATCATTCATCGTCTTATAATCCTCAACATGCTTAATCATCGGACCTCTTTCAAGGACAAGAGTCTTTAACCCTTTTTCACATAATTCTTTTGCTGCCCATCCTCCACTGATACCGGTTCCAACGACTATAGCGTCGTAATTTTTTATTATCATTAATATTGTTTTAAATCTTGGTTGGTACTTTGCTATCTCGTTCTGAGTAAATAACATTTGAAATTACAAAAATATTTTTTGTGACACTAAAATATTATTTTATTACAATTGCTAAATTATCCACCTCTAGAAACTCAATTTTTGATTAATGAAGTTTCTATATTATTAATTTTTTTTAATATGAGTATATTTATTTACTTTTAGAAAAGAACAACCCACCACAAAAATCAAAAGAAATGAATCGTAAAAAATTTTTATCAAACCTTACTTTTGCAGGAATAGGTATTAGCTCTATAGGAATAACTGCTTGCGGTAATCAATCAAAAAAAAATACTACTTCTTCATCTAGTAAAGTTCCTTTTTTTAAAATTTCACTTGCGCAGTGGTCTATTAATAAAATGATTAAAAATGGTGATATTTCTCCATATGATTTTGCTAGGTTAGGAAAAAAATGGGGGTTTGAAGGACTAGAATTTGTTAATACGTTGTATGATGATGTTATGAAAGCATCCAATAAAAGTTTAGCCTTAAAAAAGTTCATAGTTCAAAATAATCAGCTTGCAAATCAATATGACATAAAAAACTTATTGATTATGATAGATGAAGAAGGAGATTTGTCTTCAGAAGATAAAAATACTCGACTATTAGCTATAGAAAATCATAAACCATGGGTTGAGGCTGCAAGTGAGATGGGCTGTCATTCAATAAGAGTTAATTTAAATGGAAATGTCAAAAAGGTTGAATCATGGAAAACTTTGTCAAAAGAAAGCTTAAGTACTCTATCAGATTATGCCTCAACTTATAATATTAATATTATTGTAGAAAATCATGGAGGCTATTCTTCTAATGCCGATCTATTGATTGGCGTTATAAATGACGTAAATAAAAATAACTGTGGAACATTACCAGACTTTGGTAATTTTTGTATTTCTGGTCAATGGGGAGCTGGTAACGTTGGATGTATTGAAGAGTATGACAGATATCTAGGCGTTAAAAAGCTCATGTCAAAAGCATTTGCAGTTAGTGCAAAATCATATGACTTTAGTTTAGAAGGTGACGAAATAACTATAGATTATGATAAAATGTTAAGTATTGTCAAAGAGGCTAACTATTCGGGATATATTGGAGTAGAATATGAGGGGTCTATATTGACTGAAGAAGCTGGAACTATCGCCACTAGAGATCTTTTAATAAAGTATGCATAATTAAAAAGAATCAATATGAATAAAATTAAATTTCAATTATCACTTATGATGTTTCTCGAATTTTTTATTTGGGGAGGGTGGTTTGTAACAATGGGGACATTTCTTTCTCAATCGTTTAACGCAAGTGGATCTCAGCTAGCCCAAGCATACGAAACTCAATCTATAGGAGCAATAATAGCTCCCTTTATAATTGGATTAATCGCGGATCGGTATTTCTCAGCTCAAAAGATTCTAGGATTCTTACATATACTTGGCGCTGTAGTTCTTTATTTAGCAGCTACTTCCAATGACTTTATATCATTCTATCCATTTGTGCTAATTTATATGATTCTCTATATGCCAACCTTAGCATTAGTAAATTCAGTTGCATTCCGTCAAATGAAAGATCCTTCTAAGGAGTTTCCTCCCATTAGAGTTTTTGGAACTGTTGGTTGGATTGTTGCGGGATTAATAATTGGATACCTAGGATGGGAATCTCAAGAATTATTAGCTTATACGTTTTATTTAACTGCGTCAGCATCAGCAATTCTTGGAATTTTTAGTTTTAGTCTTCCAGACACTCCACCTACGGCAAACAAAGGGGATTATAGTGTTAGTAAGATTTTAGGACTTGACGCATTATCTCTTTTAAAAGATACTAGATATTTAATATTTTTTATATCATCAATATTAATTTGTATTCCATTAGCATTTTACTATCAACATGCTAATCAGTTTTTAAATGAACTTGGCATGCCAAAAGCTGCAGCAGTAATGACATTAGGTCAAATATCTGAGGCTCTATTTATATTGTTACTTCCAATATTTTTAAAACGTTATGGTATTAAAACAACATTAATTGTTGGAATGCTTGCATGGGTTATTAGGTATATACTTTTTGCATATGGAGATATTGGAGAAAATGCATGGATGTTAATTTTTGGAGTAATTCTTCATGGAATTTGCTACGATTTCTTTTTTGTTTCTGGTCAAATATACACAGACCATAAGGCAGGTGCTCAATTTAAAAGTTCTGCGCAAGGACTAATTACTCTTGCGACATATGGCTTGGGTATGCTTGTAGGGTTTAGATTAGCTGGGTACATTACTGATCAATACACAAATGCTTCAGGTCATGACTGGACTCAAATCTGGGTTATACCTTCGGGTTTTGCTCTTTTTGTTTTAGTCTTTTTTATATTGACTTTTAAAAATGAAAAAATTAAATTAAAAAATGAGTAAAATTCGTTTAGGTATTTTAGGTGGTGGTGGTGATTCTCTGATTGGTGTAGTTCACCGTATTGCATCACAAATGTTTGATAAATATCAAATTATTGGAGGAGTTTTTAACCCTAATTGGAAGGAAAATTATGATTTTGCAAAAAAAATTGGTTTACCAGCTGATAGAGTTTATAAAGATTTTGAAAACTTAATTGATGAAGAATTAAAGTTACCAGAAGATAAAAGAATGGAAGTCATCTCAATCTTAACTCCAAATTTTTTGCATTATCCGATGGCAAAAAAATTAATTCAAAACGGTTTCAATGTTATATGTGAAAAACCACTAACAACAAGCTATCAAGAGGCTTTAGAATTACAGTCATTGAAAAATAAAAAAAAATGTGTATTTGCAGTTACTTATACCTATACTGGATATCCAATGGTTCGGCAAATGAAGCAAATGATTTCAGATGGTGTTCTTGGAAAAATTCAAAAGGTCGATCTTCAATACTATCAAGGTTGGATCAATCCAATAATACATGATAGTAAAAAAAGAACTAACACTTGGAGATTAAATCCAGAAAAATCTGGTAAAAGCTGCTGTATAGGAGATATTGGTACTCATGCTTTCGATATGTTAGAGTATGTTACTGAACTTAAAGTTTCAAAATTACTCTCTGATCTAAATTATATGTATGATGATAATCCAATGGATATTGATGGCACGATCCTAGTTAGGATGAATAATGGAAGTAAAGGTGTAATAAGGGCAAGCCAGATAGCTACAGGTGAAGAAAATAATTTTACAGTAGCAATCTATGGAGATAAAGGTTCTTTAAAATGGGAACAAGAAAATCCTAATTACCTAAATTACCTTACAGAAAACAAACCATTCCAAATTCTCAAAAGAGGAAATGTATACAATTCTGATTTTGCAGAAGATGGAGTGAAAATTCCCTCTGGTCATCCCGAAGGAATATTTGATGCAATGGGAAATATATATAAAGGAGTTGCAAAAGCAATTAATAAAGAAAAATCTTTTTCCGGAGAATATCCTGAATTATCTGATGGAGTTCGAGGAATGTTGTTTATTGAAAAAGTAATAACTTCAAACAACAAAGGGAATATCTGGGTAGAACTTTAATCATTTAAAAGAATGAAAACAATAAAAGGACCTGCTATATTTTTAGCACAATTTGTAGATAAAAAAGCCCCATTTAATTCTCTAGACGGAATGTGTAAATGGGCTGCTGATTTAGGTTATAAAGGAATTCAAATCCCAACTTGGGAAAATTTCTTAATTGATCTAGATAAAGCTTCTGAGAGTCAAACTTATTGCGATGAATTAAAAGGAAAAGTCAATAGCTATGGTCTTGAAATTACTGAATTATCAACTCATCTTCAAGGTCAATTAGTAGCAGTTCATTCTGCATATGATTTAATGTTTGATAATTTTGCTCCTGAGGAGTATAAAAATAATCCAAAAGCTAGAACAGAATGGGCTATTTCAACTGTAAAAAAAGCTGCAACAGCCAGCAGAAGGCTTGGTTTAAAAACACATGCTACATTCTCAGGCGCACTTTTATGGCATACCTGGCATCCGTGGCCTCAAAGACCTGATGGATTGGTGGAAATGGGATTTTCAGAATTAGCAAAACGATGGCTTCCAATATTAAATCATTTTGATGATGAAGGAGTTGATGTTTGCTATGAGATACATCCAGGAGAGGATCTTCACGATGGAGTTACTTTTGAACGATTTTTAAAGGCTACTAATAATCATAAACGTGTAAATATATTATACGATCCAAGTCACTTTGTTCTTCAGCAACTTGACTACATAGAATACATTGACCATTATCACGAATTCATTAAATCTTTTCATGTGAAAGATTCTGAATTTAGACCTAATGGCAAAAAAGGAGTTTTTGGAGGTTATGGTGATTGGATAGACAGAGCAGGGAGGTATCGTTCACCAGGAGATGGACAAATCGATTTTAAACAAATTTTTAGTAAATTAACAGAATATGGCTGTGATTTGTGGGCTGTAATGGAATGGGAGTGTTGTATCAAAAGCCCTGAACAAGGAGCTAGAGAAGGAGCTAAATTTATTGAAAAAAATATAATTGAAGCAACAAATAAAACATTTGATGACTTTGCGGGAGGAGAAATTGATAAAAATCATTTAAAACGAATTTTAAACTTGTAATATGAGAAATATAATACTACTAATGGGAGTTTTTACTTTATCCTGTCAAAATCAACCTAAGAAAAATACAACTGAATTAACTTCCTCAAAAACTGAAAAAATGGAGAAATCAATGTCAACAGATTGGGTTAGTCTTTTTGACGGTAAAACTTTTAATGGATGGCACCAGTTTAATAGGTCAGAGATGAGTCCAGCATGGTCAATTGAGGACGAGGCTATGGTTTTTACACCTAATGAAAAATATGGTGGTGGTCATAATATTGTTACTGATTCTTTATACACAAACTTTGAGTTGTCTTTGGAATGGAAAATATCAAAAGGTGGAAATAGTGGAATTTTTTATGGAGTAAAAGAAGATCCAAAATACAATGAGGCATATCAAACTGGACCTGAAATTCAAGTGTTGGATAACGAAAGACATCCCGATGCAAAAGCAAATCCAAAATATCATCAGGCAGGTGCACTTTACGACTTAGTTCAGCCCAGTGAAGACATATGCAATCCTGCTGGAGAGTGGAATCTTGTAATTTTAAAGGTAAATCATATTTCAAATGAAGGAAGTGTTAATCTAAATGGAACTGAAATTGCTATTTTTCCAGTTAATGGAGAGCCATGGGAGAAGTTAGTTAGTGGGTCTAAATTTGATAATGAGTACTTTGCAGACTTCGGTAAATTTAAAACAGGGAACATCGGTCTTCAAGATCATGGTGATGTTGTATCTTACCGCAGCATTAAAATTCGTGAGATAGAGTAAAGTTATGATACAATCTATGACAGGTTTTGGAAAAGGGGAATCCTCTTTCCAAAGCAAAACAATTATAGTAGAAATTAGAACTTTAAATAGTAAAAATCTAGATATAAATTCTAGAATATCACATAGCTATAAAGAACTAGAGTCTGAACTCAGAAAAGAAATATCTATTTCACTTAATAGGGGCAAGATTGATGTTTCAATTTATGAAAAATCAATTGGAAAAGAGTCTCCTTCAAAAATAAATAAAGAAGTGGTTGAAGATTATATATTTCAATTAAAACAGCTATCTAAAAACAATGAAATAGATTTTTTATCAATAGCAATGAGGCTTCCTGACACGATGAAAACTGAGAAAGAGGATGTAAATGATAATGAAAAAATTGAAGTATTATCATTATTTAAAAATACATTGAAAAAAGTTATTGATTTTAGAAGTCAAGAAGGTAAAGTCATTTTTAATGATTTTGATAATCGATTGATATTAATTGAAAAAACTCTAAAAATAATTTCAAAAATTGATCAAAATCGAATTCTTTCCCAAAAAGAAAAATTGAAGAACTCTTTATTGGAACTCAAAATAAATATTGATGAAAATAGATTTGAACAAGAATTGATTTATTATATAGAAAAATATGATATAACCGAGGAAAAAGTACGCCTCAATAATCATATTAATTATTTTAGAGAAACTTTAAACTCTAAAGAATCAAATGGTAAAAAGCTTGGATTTATTGTTCAAGAAATGGGTCGTGAAATTAACACAATAGGATCCAAAGCAAATGATTTTGAACTTCAAAAATTAGTTGTTCAAATGAAGGATGAATTAGAGAAAATAAAAGAACAACTTTTAAACGTATTATAGTGAAAACTGGAAAAATGATTGTTGTTTCTGCCCCCTCAGGTTCAGGAAAAACAACACTTGTAAAATATTTATTAAATATTTTTCCTGATTTAAAATTTTCAATTTCTGCAACTACTCGACCATCTAGGGGAAAAGAAATTAGCGGTATTGATTATCATTTTTTAAATAAAAAATCATTTATAAATGCAATAAAAGATAAATCCTTCATTGAATACGAAGAGGTTTATCCTGGAACTTACTATGGCACTCTCAAGTCTGAATTAGAAAAAATATGGAGTAAAAATAAAATAGTTATTTTTGATATTGACGTAGTAGGTGGTTTAAATATAAAAAAACAGTTCTCTCAAAATACTTTATCAATATTTATAAAGCCTCCAAATATTGAGACTCTTGAAAGTCGTTTAAGGAATAGACAGACCGATAGTTTAGAGAAAATTAAAATTCGAATATCAAAAGCTAAAAAAGAATTAGCATTATCTGAAAAGTTTGATTTTACTTTGGTTAATGATGATTTAGAAATTGCCAAATCTAAGATTGAAGAAATTGTAAATGAGTTTATATTTAATAAATGATAAAAAAGGGACTCTTTTTTGGTTCATTTGATCCAATTCATAACGGACATATAGAGATAGTTGAATTTTTTATAAATAATAAAATATTAAATGAAGTAATCTTTGTAGTAACTCCTGAAAACCCTTTCAAATCAAGAGTCAAAAGCCATGATTTCAAAAAAAGATATGAGGCAGTTGAAATAGCAACGATGGATAATCCAAAAATTATAATATCTGATATTGAATCTAAACTTCCATCTCCAAATTTTACTTGTGATACATTAAAATTTTTAAGGACTGAAAAACCAGAAATAGAATATGTTTTTTTAATGGGAAGTGATCTATTAGAAGATTTTGATAAATGGAAAAATTATAAGGATATTATTAATCATCACAATTTATATGTCTACCCTAGAGTTAATAAAAATTCTATTCCTGAAAAATTCAAATCAAATTTAAATATTAAATTGTTTGACGCACCACTTATGGAGGTGTCTAGTTCTCTTATTCGTGATAAGCATAAGAATGGTGAGTCTATTACGGATTTAGTTCCCTTACTTGTTCTGAAATTCATTGAAAAGAATAATCTTTA
>Ga0308013_10001131_pt1 | contig 13327 bp, 13 predicted proteins | sample Neamet181_FD_203131 | JGI IMG/M metagenome (GOLD analysis project Ga0308013, IMG submission 203131) | Marine microbial communities from water near the shore, Antarctic Ocean - #181 | ecosystem: Environmental > Aquatic > Marine > Unclassified | place: Southern Ocean | collected 2014-07-25
TTAAATGTTGCAAATTTACCGTTGCTTAACTATTTTTTTTTTCCCACTTGCTCAACTCTTAATATTCTGTCGAGTAATATTCAATAAAGAAGATAAAACTAGATATAAAGAAAAAATTTTTTCATCGTGTTTTAGACCAGAGAGAAATTTAAATAAAAAATTATACTGGTTTCATGTTGCGAGTGTAGGGGAGCTTATAAGTGTGCTGCCACTAATAGATGATATAAATAGTTTTAATAAAAACGTTGATTTTTTAATCACAACTGTAACCTTAAGTTCTGCAAGATTAGTAGAAAAAAAATTAAATAAATACGAAAATATCAAACACAGATATTTTCCACTTGATACAAAAAGATTATCAGAAGAGTTTTTAAATGTTTGGAAACCTGATTTAGTTTTTTTTGTTGACTCAGAAATCTGGCCAAATTTTTTATTTAAAATTAAAGAAAATAATATTCCTTTAATACTCATTAATGGAAGAATCACAAAAAAAAGTTTCAATAGGTGGAAAATATTTCCAGATTTTGCTAGGGAAGTGTTTGGCAATTTCGATCTATGTCTTGCAGCTAGTGAGGAGTCTAAAAAAAATTTAGAAAAACTTTATGTAAAAAATTTAATATATGTTGGTAATCTAAAATTTACGGTTAAAAATAAAAAAGAAGTTTTTAATACCTTAAATGTAGAAAAACTAAATAAATTTAAAATATGGTGTGCGGCAAGTACTCATGAAGGAGAAGAACTACTAGCTTTAAAAACACACATTGAAATAAAAAAAAAATATAATAATATTTTAACTATCATAATTCCGAGACACATTGACAGAGTTTCAAGAATTCAAAAACTTTCTAAAAGGGTTAATTTAAAAAGTCAGATTTTAAACCACAATGAATTAATCAAACCAAACATTGAAATCTTAATAGTTAATTCTTTCGGTGTTCTTCATCAATACTTCAATTACTGTAAGACTATTTTTATTGGCAAATCATTTATAAAAAAATTAAAATTCGTAGGGGGGCAAAATCCAATAGAAGCAGCAAAATATGGTTGTAAAATATTTCATGGTCCCTATGTCTATAATTTTAAAGAAATTTATGATCTTTTAAATACTCATGGTATTTCAGAACAAGTTGAAGACGAAGATGAACTTTCAAAAAAAATAGTTAAAAATTTTGAAACTCCAAAAGAGATAGATAAACAGAATTTAAATTGGCTAGAAACTCATGGTGAGAAAATATTAAAACAGACTATCAAAGAATTACATGTATTTATAAATTAAAAAATGAAAGTATTTAAACCTAAATTCTGGGGAGAAAAAAATAGTTTAATTTCTTATTTTTTATTACCCTTTGCTTTTTTACTGCAGTTTTTAATCAAATTAAAAAAAAAGAACTCTAAAAAAGAAACATTTACGATTCCAGTTATTTGTATTGGTAATATTTACTTGGGTGGTACAGGTAAAACACCACTTGCAATTGAAGTCGTTAAAATACTAAAAAAGTTAAACAATAAAACAGCAGTAATTAAAAAACTTTACAAAAATCATATAGATGAATTTAAATTAATTGAATCCAAAAATATTATATTATTTAAAGATCGGTCACGTTCCACTGCAATTAAAAAAGCTATAGCAGCTAAATTTGAATGTGTTGTTCTTGACGATGGATTTCAAGATATGTCAATTCATAAAGACATAAATATAGTTTGCTTTAATGAAAAACAATTGCTTGGCAACGGCTTCACTTTACCTGCTGGTCCTCTAAGAGAGCCCGCTACTTCCTTAAAAAAATGCCAAATTGTTGTGATTAATGGTGAAAAAAATCATGAATTTGAAAACATAATTAAAAACATTTCAAACACTATAGATATTTATTACTCTAAGTACTTACCTGTTAATATAGAAAAGTTTCAAAATCAAAACTTACTAGCATTTGCTGGCATTGGAAATCCAGATAATTTTTTTGATTTATTAGAAATGAATAATCTAAAATTATTTAAGAAAATTATATTTCCGGATCATTATAATTATTCTTTGACGGAATTAAACGATATGATTAGTTTCTCTAAAAAAAATAATTTAAAAATTGTAACAACTGAAAAAGATTTTTATAGAATTAAACACTTTGAGCTACCACAAATACAATCTTTGAATGTAAAACTTGAAATCTTGAATGTTGATAAATTTCAGAATAATATAATTAGATATTTATGATAAAAATTATTAAGTATTTTCTGCAAGCTGCGCTCATTTATTTCTTTTTTATTATTATTAAGATAATAGGTTTAAAGTTCTCTAGAATTGTTTTTTCTAATTTATTTAATAAAATTGGTCCATTGATAAAATCTGGTCAAGTAATTAATGATAATTTAGATAAATTTATAGGCCCATACAATGAAAATAAAAAAAAAGAAATTAAATTTAAGATGTGGGAAAATTTTGGTAAAACATTTGTAGAATACTTGTTTCTTAAGAAATTTAGAGAAAGTAATTCCCATATTAAAATGAAAGGTGAAAAAATTTTACTAAAAATAATCGATGAAAATAAACCTGTAATTTTTATATCAGGTCATTTTGCAAACTTTGAATTAATGTCAATGGAGTTAACAAAAAAAGGTATAAAATTAGCTACTATTTACAGGCCATTAAATAACTATTTTTTAAACCCTTTTATGGAGTACATGAGAAGTACATACGTATGCAAACATCAAATAAAAAAAGGTTTAGCTGGTGTTAAAGAATCAATAAATTATATCAAAAAAAATTTCAGTATAGCTTTAATGGTAGATCAACGTGTTAGTGAAGGTAAAAGACTTCCGTTTTTTGACAGTATGGCTCTAACAACTACTCTCCCGGCTCAACTAGCAGCAAAATATCAATTGGATATAGTTCCAATCTATATTGCTAGAGATAAAAATGATGATTTTGAAGTGGAAATTTATGAGCCTATAAAGATGTCAAATAAAGAGGATAATGAAATTAGTAAGATAGATCTAACTATAAAATTAAATAAAATAACTGAAAAAATGATATCTAGAGAACCTGGTCATTGGATATGGACACATAATAGGTGGAAATAATTATTATTTTTTCTTTAATTCTTCATGTTTTATTTTTACTTCAACAGGAGAAAAATATGCTTCCTGCAGCTCCACATTCCAATAATTCAAATTTTCTAGAGGAATTTGTTTTTTTGAAATAGCACAAACTACAAAATCTCCATCTTCGATAACCACAAAATTATTTGGCTCATATTTAAGTAAAGCTTTTTTTTTGTTCATATGTAGAAATAGTATATATAATATATTTTTTCATATGAATATTGCTTTAATAGGGAGTGGTGGACGAGAACATGCAATTTGCCTTAAATTGCACGATTCTAAATTAACTAAGAAAATTTATTGCATACCTGGCAACGCTGGAACAGCAGAAATTGCTTCTAATTTAGATGTAGATTTTTTGAATTTTAAGAAATTATTAGTTTCTATTAAATTTTATAAAATAGATTTGGTTATTGTTGGTCCTGAGCTTCCTTTGGTAAAAGGGATAGTTAATTTTTTAAAAAAAAATAAAATCAAAGTTTTTGGACCAAATCAATATGCCTCACAATTAGAGGGTTCAAAATCTTTTGTTAAATCTTTGTGCAAAAAATATAATATCCCAACTGCTGGATTTAAAATCTGTAAAAATATAAAAGATGTTAAAAATTTTTTGACAACAAATAATTTTCCTATTGTAGTTAAAGCCGACGGTCTTGCGGGAGGAAAAGGTGTTGCAATATGCAATTCAAAAAAAGAAGTTAAAAACTTTAGTAATGAGATTTTTTCTGGTAAATTTAAAACTTCAAAAAAGTTAATACTTGAAGAGTTTTTAAAAGGTGAGGAAGTTAGTTACTTTTTAATTGTAGATAAAAAAAGTTTTTCTTTTATAGGTTCAGCACAAGATCATAAACGTGTTGGTGAAAATGAATTAGGTCCGAATACAGGAGGCATGGGGGCTTATTCTCCGGCTCCTATTATAAATAAAAACTTAGAAAAAAAAATAATAAATAGAATTGTAAAACCTACGCTTAAAGCTCTAAAAGCCAAAAAAAATACTTATACTGGATTTTTGTATGTGGGTTTAATGATTAAAAATAATGAACCATATTTAATAGAATATAATGTGAGAATGGGTGACCCTGAATGTCAGGTAATAATGCCAAGACTTAAAACTGATCTACTAAAAATAATCAATGCATCATTAGAAAATAAGCTTGATCAACTTAAGATTAAATGGAGTAAAAAGAAATGCATGACCACTGTACTTTGTGCAAAAGGATATCCGGGTAAATATCAGGTTAATAAAATAATTAATTTAAAAAAAATCAAATTAGATCAAAAATCTTTTATATTTCACGCTGGAACAAAATTAAAAAATAAATCTTTAGTTTCTAGTGGAGGACGTGTGTTAAATATAACTGTTACGGGAAATACCTTCTTAAATATACGAAATGAAATTTTTAAAATAATAGAAAAAATTAATTGGAAAAATGGTTTCTTCAGAAAAGATATTGGTTGGAGGGTGATTAAATCAAAATGAGAATTGTCAGTGGTTTCTTGAAGGGGAAAAAATTAGATTTCTTAAAGACTAATACTACTAGACCGCTTAGGGACTTTGTAAAAGAAAGCACTTTTAATGTTATTGATCATTCTAATTTAATTGATATTTCTTTAAAAAATGCAATTATATTAGATCTATACTCGGGTGTGGGCTCGTTTGGTATTGAATGCATATCCAGAGGAGCTAAAAAAACTACTTTTGTTGAAAATGATACAAGCGCTCTTGCAGTTTTAGAAAAGAACATAGAACTACTAAAAATTGAAAAAAAAACCAGTATACAAAAAACTAAAATAATTTCTTTTTTAAAACAAGCAAAAATTGATGATGAATATGAAATTATTTTTTTTGACCCACCTTTTTCAGAAGATTATTTTCTAGAGGAGTTAAAAATAATAAAAAATTCAAATATTTATAAAACAAATCATTTAGTTGTCATTCATAGAGATAAAAAATCAAAAGATGATTTTTCAGGTATTGTGAATATTTTTATGACAAAAAAATACGGAAGATCAAAAATATTATTTGGAAATTTTAAATTAAATACTGTTTAGTTGCAATCTTCACTTCTTCTACGGCTGACTGGTCAAATGGATTAACATGTATTAGTTTTCCAAGTAATGCAGTTTCAAGCATAAAATAGGAGAATAGTTCGCCTAAAACTTCTTCATTAATTTTATTAATGTTCAACTCTCTGTATGGAATTTTTTTCTTTTTTAGAACTTGTGTTAAAGCTTTTCTTTGAGATTCTATAACTTTTGATAGTTCTCTATTTTCCACAAATTTAAAATTTTTTCCAAAGATATTATTATTTATTTTCATCTTTTTATTAATATTAAGACTAAAAATATAAAATAACTTATCTTTTGGTCCATCTAGGTATAGTTGCATCAAACTATGGTGATCGCGTGGTGCTGGGGAGACTAAAGGTAGTATTCCCTTGCCTTTTTTACCCAAGCTCTCCGCTATCAATTGTTGGCACCAATAAAGGAATTCATTTAGTTGAGGTGCATAGTTAAGAAGCACTATAGATTTAATTTTTTTTAAATTGTAAATATGTGAAAGTTTTACAACACTGTCTAATAAAATTGTTTTCTTTTTTGATTTAAAAAAAGTGTGTAAGTTTTTTCTAAAATTATTAACTTTTAGGCCCATAAAAAAAGCAGGTATCATACCAACTTCTGATAAAACAGAGTACCTACCACTAATATAATCCTTGTGATTTATATGTAATATATTTCTTTTTTTTGCAAATTCATTTAATAAGTTTTTTTTCTTCTCTGTAATTATAATAGTGTTTCTAGAGTTAATTTTACTGTTGAATAAATTAGTATTAACTAATGTTTCAATAGTGTTCCCTGATTTAGAAATAATAATAAATAAACTGTTTTTTGAACTTATCTTTTCAATTTTAAGCTGATCTAAATTATCAATAAATATAAAATTTTTTTTGATTTTATGTTTTAAGAAAGAATAAATAGAATGGGCTCCAAGAATTGAACCGCCCATGCCTATGAGTATAACAGATTTATATTTTGTAAATTTTTTTAGATTTAGCTTGTTGTAATCCAAAGTAAATTTTTTACTTAAAATATGAAATGTATCTTTTTTTATATCTAGATTGTCGTAAATATTTTCGATTGTTTTAGTTAAGTTTGAATTATTTTTTGTATTTATAAACTTTTTTAAACAACTTTTATCAATTGTATTTTCTATTGATAAATTTTGAATATTCTTTTTCACTTTTTAATTTTTTCTAGAATAGACTCTTCAACTGATGAGGTTTTATTAGAAGAATTCATAGGTTTTTTCTTTCTTTGGTTTACAACACTTTCAAAATCAGTTTTTTCATCTGCTTGATTTTTCATTTGTCCTGGCTCTGGTATGCTGTCGAAATCAGGTGGTTGTGTTAATGGACCTTTTTTTTCAATCAAAAACTCATCTGCTGACTGTTTCTTATTATTTCTTAAAACATCATTAACATCTTTAAATGTTGCGCCACAGCTACTTAGAATAATAATTAATAAACAAAAATTAAATATAAATTTTATAAGTCTCATTTTTTAACCCAAAGTAAGTCTTTACTAATTAAAAGGATTACTCCAATTGTGATAAATATATCTGCAATATTGAAAGTAAACCAGTGATAATCATTAACATGGATGTCTATGAAGTCAGGTACGGCAAAATAGAATAATCTATCGTAAAAATTTCCTAAGGCTCCACCTAAGATTAGTGAATATAAATTTCTGTCATAAAAACTTGCTTTGCAGATTAAATAGCTTAAAAATATTATAACTAAAAAAATTAGAAGAGAAATTCCATGGTAATAAATATTAGCATTTTGACTAAATAACCCAAATCCAATCCCTGTATTCCAAATAAGATCAAAATTTAAATAATCGTTAATAAATAAACTGCCGTCATTGTTTTCTTGGTGATTTATAATTTTTACCTTAGAAACTCTATCTAAAATAAAAATAAGAGCAATAATCACCAAATAACCTAGTATTCCTCTAAGTGAAAAACTGTTTCTAAAACTTTTTAAAATGTTCACGATTTAATTAACTCCACAATGTTTTCTTTCACATTTTTTATCTAATATCTTCCAACAAAGCGTACATTTTGTTCCTACAGATTTTTTTACTTTTATTTTTAATTTTCCTTCATTCTTGTTTTCAATTTTTTCAACTTTTGAGGCAATAAAGTACTCTTCAAGGTCTAGGCCTTCTAAAAGTTTGAATTCTTTTTTATTTAAATAAATTAAAACATTTGCTTCTAAGCTAGATCCTATCTCTTTATTGGTTCTCTTCTCTTCAATTGAAATATTAACTTCTTGCCTGATATGAAATAATTCTTTCCATTTTTTTGATAGCTCAAGATTTTCCCAGTTACTTGGAGTTTTTGGAAATATTGTTTCATGTATACTCTTTTCATCTTTATTTATTAGATTGAATATTTCTTCAGTTGTAAAAACAAATATCGGTGCTAGCCATTTAAGTAGACATTCTAAAATTATATTTAGAACAACAATGCAATCTTTACGTTTTTTTGAATCTAAATCATCGCAGTACAAAACATCTTTTCTTATATCAAAATAAAATGATGAAAGTTCTAATGAGCAGAAATTTAAAAGTTCTTTGTATAGTTTATGAAAATTATAATTTTTTAAATTATCTTCAATAGCTTTGTCCAGATGAGATAGTCTGCCTAAAATATACCTCTCTAATTCTGAAAAAGAGTTAATATCAATTTTTTCAAAATCTTTTTTTTCAAAATTATCTTGTAGATTTCCTAGGATGAATCTAAATGTGTTTCTAATTTTTCTATATGATTCAGCATGTTGAGCTAAGATAGTATTATCTATTCTTAAGTCTTCAGCATAATCAGATGAGGCAACCCAGGCTCTAAGTATATCTGCTCCATAATTTTTTAAAATATCTTCGGGTGCAATAACGTTGCCAGCAGATTTAGACATTTTTAATCCTTTTCCATCCACAACAAATCCGTGAGATAAAATACTTTCGTAAGGAGCCCTTCCTCTTGTTCCACAAGATTCTAGTAACGATGAATGAAACCAACCTCTATGCTGATCTGACCCTTCTAAATACATGTCTGCTGGCCATTTTAGATCTTTTCTTTTTTCAAGAACGAAACTATGTGTACAGCCACTGTCAAACCATACCTCAACAATGTCTGTCATTTTTTCATAATTATCTTTATTATATGCATCTCCTAAGAACCTTTTTGGATCATCAGTAAACCAACAATCAGAACCTTCTTTTTCATAAATTTCAGCTATTCGATCAATGACTTTTTGATCTTGTAGAGGTTTATTTGTTTCTTTATTAATAAATATTGGCAAAGGTACTCCCCATGACCTTTGTCTTGAAACACACCAATCAGGTCTATCTTCTATCATGGACATTAATCTTTCTTTCCCTTTGGGCGGGTAAAAAGTAGTATTTTCTATTGCTTTAATTGCTTTGTTTCTCAATGAGTTTTTTTCCATTGAAATAAACCACTGTGGCGTCGCTCTATAAATTAGTGGGGCTTTTGATCTCCAAGAATGGGGGTAGCTATGCTGAAGTTTGTCATTTTTCAATAATTTATTTAATTCTTTTAATTTATCAATAACTATTGGATCAGCTTTAAAAACATGTGTCTTTATAAAAAAAGGTATTTCATCTGTATAATATCCAGAGTTATCAACTGTATATTTTGAGGGTATGTTATGCTTGAGACATAAATTAAAATCATCTGGGCCGTGGCTTGGAGCACAATGAACTATACCGGTTCCTTGTTCTAAAGTTACAAATCTTGCATCAAGCATGGGAACATCATAATCATAGCCTAGGGTTTGCAAGGGATGTGTACAGATAGTTCCTTCAAACTCGGTACCTTTAAAAGTTTTTAAAATCTTAAACTGTTCTATCTCACAAGATTTAACAATTGATTCTAATAAATTAGTTGCAACAACAATTTTTTTTTCTTTAAAATTTTCGAGGTTGCTAATTTCAACCAAGGAGTATTCAATACTGCTGTTAAAAGCTAAAGCTCTATTTGCTGGAATTGTCCATGGTGTTGTTGTCCATATAATAATATTAGAATCTTTTAAAAATTCTTTTTGAGTAATTTTAACTTTAAAAGGCACAAATACAGTATTCGAAGTATGGTCTTTGTATTCTACTTCTGCATCAGCTAATGCTGTTTTCTCTACAGTTGACCAAAATACAGGTTTAAATCCTTGGTATAAACTTCCGTCTAACAAAAACTTACCAAGTTCCCTGACAATTTGAGCTTCTGCTGTAAAACTCATAGTTGAATAATAATTTTCGAAATCTCCTGTTACTCCAAGTCTTTTAAATTCTTTAATATGTATATCAATCCATTGTTTAGCAAAATCTCTACACTCTTTTCTAAAATCTTTAATAGGAACTTCGTCTTTATTTTTTTTATTTTTTTTATATTGTTCTTCAATTTTCCATTCGATAGGAAGACCGTGACAATCCCAACCAGGAACATACACGGAGTCCTTTCCGTTCATTTGATGAAAACGAACAATCATATCTTTTAAAATTTTATTAAGCGCAGTCCCCATATGAATATGTCCATTAGCGTATGGTGGGCCATCATGAAGAATAAATTTTTCTCTACCTTTTGAGTTTTTTCTAATTTTTTCAAAAGTTTTATTTTGCTCCCATTGTTTTAAGATATCTGGTTCTTTTTTAGATAAATCTGCTTTCATAGAAAAGACAGTTTTTGGAAGATGTAAATTTTCTTTGGACATTATTTTTTTGCGCTTATGATATCTTTTTTAATTTGAGCTTTTAACTCTTTAATATTTTTAAATTTTTTTTCTGCTCTGATAAATTTTATAAAGCCAATTTTTAATATCTTTTTATATAAATTTCTCTTTATTCCAAATATATTTACTTCTAACAGCAGACTTTTACCATTAAATGTTGGTCTGTAGCCAATATTTGCTATTCCTCTTTTTTTTAAATTATTAATTTGAACCCAAACTGAATAGACACCAAGCTTAGGAAGTGTGTAAGAATTTAACTCAATATTACATGTCGGAAAGCCAATTATTCTTCCTCTTTGTTCCCCTTTAATCACTTCTCCTTCTACCGACCAAGGTCTACCTAATAGTTTTTCTGCTTCTTGAATTTTACCTTTCTGTATAATTTTTCTTATTAAAGAAGATGATACAATTTTATCTTTTTTCTTGTACGGAGTGGTAACTAATATTTTATATGAATATTTTTTTTCAAAATTTTTTAAGGTTTTAATATCACCTAGTCTTTTTCTACCAAACCGAAAGTTTTTGCTAATAAAAATATATTTACTTTTAAGTTTTTCAAATAAAATTTTTGTTACAAAGTTTTCTGCACTTAAGTTTGAAAAGGCTTTGTTAAAATTAATTACAATTAAAAAATCTAATTTAATTTTTTTTAAAAAATAAATTTTTTGATTGAAAGAATTAATTCTATGATTTTTAATATTTTTATTAAAAAACATAGTTGGTACTGGTTCAAAAGTTACTAATCCAAATTTTAATTTTCTATTGATTGCTTTTTGTCTTGCTTCTTTTAAAACTTTTTGATGCCCTATATGTAGGCCATCAAAATTGCCAATGGCTATAACAGAACCTTTATGTTTTTTTTTGATATTTAAATTTTTATAAATAATCATTTTACCAAATAAGTTCTGGTTGGTAATAATTAGCGTTAACTTTATATTTTTTAGCTAATTCATTTAGTTCACTCTCTTGATTAAATTCAGAACGATGAACACCGTTAGATATGAAAATAGAATCAATCTTCATGTTGTTAGCTCCCTTGATATCTGTGTTAAGATTGTCTCCGATAGCTACAACTTTTTCTCCTTTGTCAAAACACATTTTATATATTTCTTTGTAAGGTTTACCAAAGTAAATTGTTTCACCTCCTAGTGACTCAAATATTTTAGCTATTGACCCAGCGCAATATTCTTCTACATCACCCCTATGAACAGTTAAGTCTGGATTTGTACAAATTAACTTTTTTGTTATATGTTTGTTCAATAAGTTTTTGTAATAATCTAGGTTTTCTTCTTTGTCGTCAAACAATCCAGTACACAATATAAAATTACATTTTTCTAAAGTTGTTTTGTTTTCTTTAATTCTAAAAAAAACTGAATTGTCTCTTTCTGGTCCTAGATGGTAAAAAAATTTGCCATAACTCTCTTTTTGTAACGCTAGCATGGCAGCTTCACCTGAAGTCATAATATTTTGTAAATACACATCTTCCATTTTTAATTCTTTTAGGAAATTTTTTACATCTTTGCTTGGTCTTGGTGCATTAGACAAAAAAACTATCTTTTTCTTACTGCGTGTTAAATTTTTAACTGTCTCTACTGCCTTGTGATTGAGTTCCACTCCATTGTGAATTACGCCCCATAAATCAATGATATAGGTATCGTAGTTTTTGTATATTTCTGCTAGATGATTTAATTTTTTCAATTTAATTGTTTTCCGATCTTAATGCTTATAGAAAAATAAGCAAAATATAGCAATATAGGCTATTTTTAAGAGTTCAATATCATGTTAAACCACTTGAAATTTTAAGAAAACATACCATATCAAGCGTACACACAAATATAGAGGAGTGAAAATATGAAATTTAGACCCTTACATGACCGAGTACTAATTAAAGTACTTGATAGTGAAGCAAAAACTGCAGGTGGAATAATCATTCCGGATACTGCTAAAGAAAAACCACAAGAAGGTGAAGTCGTGGCTGTTGGGCCCGGAGGAAAAACTGAAGACGGTAAATTATTGCCAATGGATGTAAAAATTGGAGATATTGTTCTTTTTGGTAAATGGTCAGGTACTGAAGTTAAAATTGATAACAAAGAATATAGTATCATGAAAGAATCCGACATCATGGGAATTTCAAAAAGTAAATAAGTTAGAGATCAAAAAAGGAGAATAAAAATGGCAAAAGTAATTAAATTTGGAACAGAAGCAAGAGCTAAGATGCTTAACGGTGTAGATATTTTAGCAAATGCTGTCAAAGTTACATTAGGTCCTAAAGGCCGAAATGTTGTTATGGACAAATCTTACGGTGCACCAAGAACAACAAAAGATGGTGTTTCTGTAGCAAAAGAAATTGAGCTTGAAGATAAATTTGAGAATATGGGTGCGCAGATGGTTAAGGAAGTTGCAAGCAAAACAAATGATAATGCTGGTGATGGAACAACTACAGCAACAATTCTTACTCAGGCAATTGTTAAAGAAGGATTAAAATACGTAACGGCTGGAATGAATCCGATGGATCTTAAACGTGGGATCGATAAAGCAGTTGAGTTTGTAATCGATAAATTAAAAACTAGTTCTAAAAAAGTAAAAACTAATGAAGAAGTTGCTCAAGTAGGAACAATTTCCGCAAATAGTGAAAAATCAATAGGTGATATGATTTCAAAAGCTATGCAAAAAGTTGGCAATGAAGGTGTAATCACAGTTGAAGAAGCTAAAGGTTTTGAAACTGAATTAGATGTAGTTGAAGGTATGCAATTTGATAGAGGCTATTTGTCTCCATACTTTGTAACTAATACAGAAAAAATGATTACAGAGTTAGATAATCCTTTAATTCTTTTAGTTGAAAAAAAATTAGCAAACTTACAAGATATAGTGCCACTACTAGAAGCAGTTGTTCAAGCTAGTAGACCTTTAATGATAGTTGCTGAAGATGTTGAGGGGGAAGCTCTTGCAACTTTGGTTGTTAATAAACTTAGAGGTGGACTAAAAGTTGTGGCTGTAAAAGCTCCAGGTTTTGGTGATAGAAGAAAATCTATGCTTGAAGATCTTGGAATTTTAACTGGTGGCCAAGTTATCTCTGATGATTTAGGAATAAAATTAGAGAATGTTAAAATTACTGATCTTGGAACTTGTAAAAAAGTTAAGATTGATAAAGAAAATAGTACAATCGTTAGCGGTAGTGGTAAGAAAACCGATATTGAGGCTAGATGTAATCAAATCAGAGCGGAAATTAATGAAACAACATCTGATTATGATAAAGAAAAACTTCAAGAAAGATTGGCTAAACTTGCTGGTGGAGTCGCTGTGATTAAAGTTGGTGGAGCTACAGAAGTTGAAGTTAAAGAGAGAAAAGATAGAGTTGAAGATGCATTGAACGCAACAAGAGCTGCAGTAGAAGAAGGTGTAGTTATTGGTGGTGGTTGTGCTCT
>Ga0308013_10001132_pt1 | contig 13326 bp, 8 predicted proteins | sample Neamet181_FD_203131 | JGI IMG/M metagenome (GOLD analysis project Ga0308013, IMG submission 203131) | Marine microbial communities from water near the shore, Antarctic Ocean - #181 | ecosystem: Environmental > Aquatic > Marine > Unclassified | place: Southern Ocean | collected 2014-07-25
AACAGAGAAGTTAAGCCTATCAGCGCAGATGGTACTGAGTAATATCGGGAGAGTATGTCGCCGCCCTTTTTAAGCCCTTGTTAGTTTTCTAACAAGGGCTTTTTTGGCTTTAATCAGTTTTTATTTTTTGTATGCTTTACTTATTGATATATTGTTCACTAATACCCAATTATGGAACAATTTTTGAGTTAAGCATTCCCCGAATATTGTATCTTGTCAAATAAATTCAACAACAAATTACTATGAAGAAGTTTTTACATTCATTTTGGATACTAGCATGTATTCTTTGTATTGTTTTTTATACTCCTCAACAAGCACATTCAAATCAAGATGGTGCACCAAATGGTAAAACTGGCTCTCCAGGAGATGGCTTTACTACTTGTGCAAGTTCTTGTCATTCTGGCCCAGCTCTTTCTTCTACTGATGCTATAGAAATAAATTTTGCCGATGGTACTTCTATTGTTGAGAACAATGAAGTTTACGAATTAACTTTATTTTTATATTCTGAAAGTGAGTCTTCTTACGGATTTCAAATAGTTGCCGAAGATGATTTCGGGAATTCTGTAGGTGACTTTATCCTCAGTGATTTTCAAAACACTCAGCTTTCTGGTAATTATTTGACACACACACTTAATGGTTCTACCTTTTCTGATGATGTAGATGTTTGGTGGGATGCTACTTGGCAAGCACCTAACGATTTTGATGGTAATGTTACCTTCTATGCTGCAGGAATAATTACCAATCAATCTGGTACAAATTCTGGCGATAAATTGATTACTACTTCTTTAACCATTGAAGTCGCTTCTGCTTCTACCGATGGTCCTGGCTGTACTAATCCCGAAGCTACTAATTACAACTCCACTGCAACACTTGACGATGGTACTTGTGAGTTTAATATTTCATCTTCTACCCAAATAACTACTTGTGGGGGTACTCTTTATGATTCAGGTGGTCAATCTGGAGATTATATAAATAGTGAAAATTATACAGTGACTATTTACCCTGAAGTTTCAGGCGAATATGTTTCCTTATTTTTTAGTGAATTTCAGTTAGAAACTTGTTGTGATTATGTTACTATTTACGATGGTGATAATCTTTCTTCATCGATATTACAAGAGGGATCAAATGGTTCGTCATTGAATGGACTTACCTTTTATGCATCTCCATTTAATGAGACTGGAGCATTAACCATTACGTTTACTTCTGATGGAAGTATTGTTAATACAGGTTGGGCTGCAGATATTGGATGTACGACCTATGGTCCTTGTTTTGGTTTCGATGTTGATGTTTTAACTACATTTGAAACAGAAGAGAGTTCTTCTGATGCTACTGCTACTTTAGATATAATACTAGGAAACAACCCCTTTGAAATTCTCTGGTCTACCGGAGAAACTACTGAATCTATTGAAAACCTTACATCTGGAACTTATTCTGTTTCTATTTCTGATTCTGAATCTTGTTTTACAGAAACTACTTTTGAAGTAATAGTAGATCCTGAAGAATATATTATTGGCGATATAGTAAGCCTGGTTACTTGTAATGGATTGTTATATGATTCAGGTGGACCTGATGGTCAGTATGAAGCAAATGAAAATTTATTTATCCGTATTTGCCCAGAGCAAGAAGGGTTCTCTACTCAATTAGTTTTTAATGAGTTTGCTTTAGGGTTCGATGGTACTATGGTTATTTACGATGGTATGGGTACATCAAGCACTACTTTGGCATCAAGTGCATCTACTAACTTTTTAGGTCAAACATTTACAGCAAGTCAAGATAATTCTTCAGGTTGTTTAACTGTAACCTTCGTCTCCGGAGATTTGTGGTGGGGAGGTTCTGATGGTTGGGAAGCTTCGATTAGTTGTTACGATTATATAATATATGGATGTATGGATGTAGCTGCTACTAATTATTCACTAGAGGCAGAAGAAGACGATGGAACTTGCTATTATGCACCTGGTTGTACTAATTCAAGTTTTGTTGAATTTCATACTCAAGACTATTTAGCAGATTTTGATGATGGTTCTTGTATAACTGAATTAGTAGATGACTGTACAGATATAAGTGCTCTCAATTATAACCCAGAAGCAACCTTTAACTTAGAACAAGATCCTTGTATTTTTGAGCTTGAAGATTGGATTTGTGGTATGCATTATAAGGACGAAAGAGATGGTAACACTTATGGTAGCGTTTTAATTGGCGAAAATTGTTGGATGACAGAGAATTTAAACTTTGCTTATTCAGAAACGAATACTACTCCAATTCCAGATGGTTCTGCCACACAATTTGAAACTGGATTTATTTATACTGGTCAAGATGACTATAACTCAGATGATAATGGTAGATATTATACTTGGGCTGCTGCCGAATCAGCTGTACCTTATTCTTGGCATTTACCTAGAGCCCAAGAATTAGAATCATTATTTGAAGTTTTCACTGCTACTGATCACCAAATGGATGGAATTTCTGGTTTAGACTGTCAAATGTCTGGTGGTGTTATTCTTCCAACCGGAGAATTACAATTTTTGAATCAAGGGAATACAACTTGGTTATGGTCAAATACGGAAGAAGACGAGGGAAATGCTTCCGCTCTAACAATGATATCTACAAGTATGAACCCTACTTTTGATGTAATGCCAAAATCATTTGCTTTGAGTATAAGAGCTGTGTTTGGATTCCCTCAAGGGACAGTTTTGGGCTGTACAGATGAAGATTATATTGAATTTAATGTAGATGCTAATACAGATGATGGTTCTTGTATTATAGTAGCTATAGATGGTTGTACAGATGAAACAGCTTTAAATTACAGTGAAATTGCTACTGTTAACGACGATTCTTGTATCCCATATATAGAAGGGTGTATGAATGAGGAATATGTAGAGTTTAATGTTGAAGCAACAGTTGAGGATGGTTCTTGTGAGCTAATCGCTGTACCTGGTTGTACTGATGAAAGTGCTCAAAATTTTGATGAAGCAGCTAATCAAGATGATGATTCATGTATTGCACATGTATTAGGCTGTACTGATAGTGCTTTTGCAGAATATGATGTAGAAGCCACACTAGACGATGGTACTTGTACAACTACAGCAATATTGGGTTGTACAGACGATTCTGCCTTCAATTATAACAGTGCAGCAAATGTAGATGATGATTCTTGCTTACCTTATATTGAAGGATGTACTGATGTTAATTATGTTGAGTTTAATGGTTTAGCAAATGTAGATGACGGTTCGTGTATTGTTCAAGTTATCTTGGGTTGCACGATAGATTATGCCCTTAATTATAATAGTAATGCCAATACTGATGACGGTTCATGTATTGTAGAAGGATGTATCAACGACTTATTTGTTGAATATGACCTAAATGCCAACATCGATAATGGAACCTGTTCTATTTTTGCAATTTGGGGATGTACAAACGATTTATATCTAGAATATTTCCCGCCAGCAAATTCAGATGACGAGTCTTGTGAAACATTCATTGTAGAAGGATGTATGGATCCTATCTATATTGAATATAGTGCTGATGCAAATGTAGAAGATGGTTCATGTGATAATTTAGCGATCTTAGGTTGTACAGATATTGGATTCTTAGAATACAATCCCGATGCAGTTGTAGATAACAACACCTGTATTACTCCTTTAGTAGCTGGTTGTATGGATGCTGTTTATTTAGAATATTCTGAGCTTGTAAACTATGATGATGGTTCTTGTTTAACCCTTCTTGTTGTAGGTTGTACAGATGCTGCTTTTATAGAATACAGTGCGCTAGCAAATTCTGATGATGGTTCTTGTACTTATATTATATTGTATGGTTGTACTGATGAAAATTACACAGAGTATAACCCCAATGCGAATGTAGATAATGGTTCTTGTATTACTTCTGTTGTTTTTGGATGTATCGACCCCTTAGCTTTTAATTTTAATCCAGAAGCTAATACAGATGATGCTAGTTGCGTACCAATTGTATTTGGCTGTTTTAATCCTGATTATATTGAATATAATTCTTTTGCAAATACCCAAGATGCAAGTCTATGTATTACGCTAGTTGAATTAGGTTGTACAAATGAAGAAGCAATCAATTACAATTCATCTGCGAATACTGATGACGGTTCTTGTATAATGTCTTTAATAGAAATTGCTAGCGAAGGCTTTGCTAATGGAGGAATGCTATTTACACCCACAATATTAGGCCTGGGTGCTGATTACGAATTGTTTTGGACATTCGGAAATGGGACAACCTCTTCAGAGCTTAATCCTTTAGTATTCTTTACTTCTAACGGTACATTTGAAGTAACCCTCGTAGTTAATAATGGTGATATAGAGGTCGCGACGACTATTTATGTGGATATTCTAAACGCTGTTATTGGAATTGACGAACTATCAAGTACGCGAACAATACTTACTGTAAATTATTTCGACTTGATTGGGAGACAAATAAACATTGAAGATAGGGTGTTACATCAAGTTTATATTAAACAGACTATTTACGACGATGGATATAAATCGCATACAAAAATGATTGTTTCTGAATAACAGTCACAAAAAAAAGACCATTCGATGAATGGTCTTTTTTTTTGATTAAATATTCGATCCTAATATGGTTACAAGTGGGATGTAATATGATCAGGTCTTTTGCTTCTTCTTTTTAGCTGCAGGAAATAAAATATTGTTTAATATTAAACGATATCCTGTAGAGTTCGGATGTAATTCTAGCTCTGTAGGAGGATCTCCTACTCTGTGTTGGTAGTCTTCTGGATCGTGCCCCCCATAAAAAGTCCACATACCTTTTCCTAGTTTCCCATGAATGTATTTAGCTTCATTAGCACTCTTATTCTCTCCCATTATAAGTACATCCGATTTAATAAGATTTTTCTTAAAAGCGGTTGTTTGCCCCATAAAGCCAGGAATTATTTGACTGTGGTTTTGGCAAAGCATTGTAGGTACTGGGTCCCATTTTGCTGAGAATTCAAACAATGTGAAAAAGTCTTGATTCTTTGCAACTTTTCGTCCTCTAGTAACATCAATATCAGAGAATTCATAAATATTAGGATCTGTAATAAGTTGAAAATCTTTAAATGCGATACTCTTAGTGTAGTCTAATTCATTTTGAGCATTTGAATTGTGACTATCACCATCGAACATGTATTCGCAAATGTCAGTTTTTTCTGCTGCCAGTGCAATGTCGTAGCTATCCGTTGCAGAGCACATAGCGAAAAGAAATCCGCCACCTGCTAAAAATTCTTTAATCCTTAAGGCTACAGCTAGTTTTTGTTCCGATACTTTATTAAATCCTAATTTTGTAGCAGCTGCTTCAAAGTTTCTTTTTTGTTTTATGTACCAGGGTGCATTTTTAAAATGAGCATAAAACTTTCCATACTGCCCTGTAAAATCTTCATGATGTAGGTGTAACCAATCGTAAATAGGTAGTAAGTCACTTAAAATTTCCTCGTCGTATATAATGTCATAAGGAATCTCGGCATAGTTAAGAACCATAGTTACTGCATCGTCCCAGGGTAAATTTCCTTCTGGAGAATATACAGCTACTTTAGGAGCTTTCTCTAGTTTTATAATATCTGTATTACTCTCTGGGTTTGCGAGTTCTAATTGAATCTTCTGTTTATAAGAGTCGGTTATGATTTCGTACGAAACCCCTCTTATTATACATTCTTTTTCAATCGCTGTACTGTTTCTAATTAAAAAACTGCCTCCTCTATAATTTAGCAACCAATCTACTGTTTGATCATTATCTAAAGTCCAAAAAGCAATTCCATAAGCTTTTAAGTGATCTTTCTGAGAATCCTCGTCCATAGGTATAAGGATGTAAGAGGCTTGTACTGAAAGAGAAAATAGAAAAAATCCGATCAATAATTTAAAATGGTGAATCGTCATAATCATCGTCACTAGGATCGCCAAAAGCGTCGTTAACATTCATTTTAGAAGTAAATTCAGTAGCATAGCTATCATCCGTTTCTAAATTAGAAAACTGAGCTAAATGGCCAGTAAATTTTAATCGTATATTATCCAAGCCACCATTTCTGTGTTTAGCTATAATAAACTCAGCTTGACCTTCACAAGGAGTGGCATCATCATCATCCCACTCTGTTAAGCCATAATATTCTGGTCTGAAAATAAAACTCACAATATCAGCATCTTGTTCAATTGCACCAGATTCACGTAAATCGGAAAGTAAAGGTCTTTTACTTCCTCCACGAGTCTCTACAGCTCTACTCAATTGAGAAAGGGCTATTACGGGTACACTCAATTCTTTTGCTATACTTTTTAAGGATCTAGAAATTGTAGAAATTTCTTGTTCACGATTTCCTTTGCTGTCGCCTCCGGCAGTCATCAATTGTAAGTAGTCAATAACAATAACCTTTACATCGTGCTGTGCTACAAGCCTTCTACATTTTGCACGTAAATCAAATACCGAAAGTGCAGGAGTATCATCTATAAAAAGAGGTGCTTTTTCTAAGTTCTTAATTTTTGCGTGTAGCTGTTGCCACTCATAATCTTCGAGCTTTCCTTTTCTTAATTTCTCAGATGACAATCCTGTTTCAGAAGAAATTAAACGTGTAATAAGTTGTATTGAAGACATCTCCAATGAGAATACAGCGACTCCTTTATTTGAATCTACAGCTATATTTCGTGCCATAGACAAAACAAAAGCTGTTTTACCCATACCCGGACGTGCAGCTAAAATAATTAAATCTGATGGTTGCCACCCTGAGGTAATAACATCGAGTTTGTTAAATCCAGTTGCCACACCACTTAATCCTTCTTGCTTAGAAATATGTTCTATACGTTCTATGGCAGTCTTAACTAATGATTGTGCTGAGTCGTAATTCTTTTTTATATTCCCATTCGCAATTTCGAATAGTTTTGCTTCTGCCTTATCCAGTAGGTCTAAAACATCGCTACTCTCGTCATATGCATCGTTAATTATTTCGCTAGAAACACGAATTAAAGAGCGTTGTATGTGCTTTTGTACTATTATTCTAGAGTGAAATTCTATATGTGCCGATGAGGATACCTTTTGTGTTAAGTTCGCGATAGCAAAGTCACCACCACATAATTCTAACTGGCCACTTTTTCTAAGTGTTGTAGATACAGTTAGCATGTCTATTGGTTGCGATTCAGCAAAGAGATTTTTTATAACTGTATAAATCTCTCTATGTGCATCTTTATAAAAACACTCTGGTTCTAGAATGTCGATAACGTCATTAAGTGCATTTTTATCGATCATTAAAGCACCCAATACAGCCTCTTCTAATTCTACTGCTTGAGGAGGTAGTTTCCCTTGCTCCAAACCAATTACATTCCCTTTTTGTGGAGATTTATTGTTAGAGAAATTAGATTTAGCTTGTGCCATAATACGTTTATTCAATAGTTAATGTGCGAGTTCAAATTTAATGCCTTTTGAACTATTATTCTATCCTTGACCAATTTAATTTCGAATTGTTAAAGTTTCTTATGCACGCATCTGTTTTAAAGGATTTATTTATATTTGAGCGAACTAAAAAAATAACAAATGAAAAAGTATTTTGGCTTTTTAGCAATAGCACTTAGTGTTTCTTTCGCTTCTTGCGATAAGGATACTAAAGATGATGTAGATGCTAACAACGGTAATGGAACTACAACAGAAGTTTATGGCTGTATAGATGAAAATGCAATGAATTTTGATTCAACAGCTAATATGGACAATGGATCTTGTGAGTATTCTGTTGCTTATTTAGCTAGTGGCGATTGGACTATCTCTCATATTGAATACGATACAGAAATAGATTTATCTTCTATTGATGCTTCTATTTTAGATGCAATTTCACCCGGATTATCTTTTATTGTTTCTGCAATGGGTCCTATCCCGGTTCAAGGTGCGTCTGACGATGCTGGTACTTATTCTATAACTATGGATAATACTTACACAAGTAATTTGTCTTTTACAACTGATCCAATTACAGTTTTAACATTCGAATTACCGGGTATTCCTTTAGATTTACCTTCTGATGGTAACTGGGATTTACAGAATAATGACACTGAAATTATTTTTGTTGATGCTACTACTGGTGCAGAACAATTATATTCCATTGAAAACTTAACTCAAGAATTTGCTTTATTAAGAGGTTCTCTTATCATCGCTCAAGAAATTCCTAGTTTTGGTTTGTACGAATTCGAAGTTGAATTAGAATTGACTCTTGAGAAATAATCTCAGTTTATATAGTTTTAAAAGGCAGCCATTGGCTGCCTTTTTTTATGTCAATCATTTTGATGATTATTTGATTTAGTGTTTTTATCTCTAACTTTTACGGACATCATTCACTCCTTTTATTAAGTCAAATATGAATCGAGAACCATAAACATCAAACCTTCCGTTAGGAGGTTTGATGTTTCGCTTTATCTCACTCTAGTAAATGGTAAACACGTTTATTGACACTCTCATCATCTTGAGTTCCCAGTTTTTAATAGATCCATTGTAATTATAGTACACCTTGATTAATTTATATAATTGAGTATCATGTTTGATTCTATAATGTTGTACAATGTCGTGTCTATACTGTCCTGTTATCTGTAGAACAAATAGACTGCTTCATAGAGTCTGTGTTTAACCAAAAAAATCCCGTTTCTTATAAAGAAACGGGATTGATTTGTTAAGCGGGATCGCTAATTATTTTTTCACGATACTCTTAGTAATTCTTTCGTTAATCGTTGCAACGGTAATAAAATAGACACCGTTGATAAGCGATTCAAGAGATAATTTCGATTCAGCACCATTCATTGTAGCTGTTTTAACCGTTTCACCTAAAATGTTGCTTATTGTTATTGTAGCAACATTGTTATTGTTAGCCAACCTTACGTTAATTACGTTAGAAGTTGGGTTAGGATAAATACTAAAGTCAGTAGAAGAGATTTTTATTTCTTCAGTTGCCAAGCTTTCAAATCCATCTACTGGTACAGTCATAAATACAATACTGTTTTTAGTAATTGGATCTTCATCACCCTGAATATTTAATCCAGGATATAAATCACGTTGGTAAGTAAGATATACATTCTCTTCAACTATATTAGAAATACATCCAAATACACCTTCTTGTAGCGTATTTCCAGTAAGTGGGTCTGTAGTCTCCGTCATTAAATCGTAAGGAGTAGACCATGTTACACCACCGTCTTGAGAACGCATGATGTATTGGTGACGGTAATGTTCAAGGAAAATTTCATCTCCAAAATCACCTAAATCTAGTTGGTCTTGAGAAAAGTATTCAATTATTGAAGAGTAAATTAAGTAAATATCTCCGTTGTCTGCAATTGCTGAACTTGGGTAACTTGTAAGTGAAGAACCGTAATATGCAATTGCTGCACTTCCGTCTTCAGATAATTCAATATCTAGTGTGTCGTTACTGTTTGCATCTGCTACATAAGCAATCACTTCTTCAGTTTGTGTTAACTCATTCCAGTATACTAATCCATCAGAAGTAGGGTAGTAAGACCAAGAGTCATCATTAGCTTCAGAATTAGAATAACTCATTAAGCCATAAAAGATATGTGCATTTCCGTTCTCATCTAAAGAGATACTAAACGATTGATCAGAATTTTCAATTATCCCTTCAAATTCAGGATAGTTTAAAGAATCTACAATTATACTGTCGTTCCACATTGGAATAGGGTGCTCTTTAACAATTGTTTTAGTCCAAGTAGAACCATTGTCAATAGATTTTACTAATACAACATCAGTCCAAGCATCACCAATTACAATAGCAATAGTTTCACCCTGTACATCTAAAGCGTAGCAATCACCACCGAATCCATTATAGAATTCAGGCCCAATTTCAGGAATTAAATAGTCAATAATATCAAATGATTCTCCCGCATTTTGCGAACGAGAATAAGTAATGAAGTTTTTGTCTAATCCGTAAGTATGAGAAATAACGTGAATGCTTTGTCCATCTGCACCACCAACTTTCATTCTTGGCCAAACATTGTCATATACTACATCATCACTATTTGGAAGTAGGCTTTCACTCCATTCTCCAGTACCTTTTTCGGGTCTTGTAGCGATAGTGGTGAATAAGTTCGGGTCGTCAAAAACATGACTCGCAATAATTTCACCTCCGTTTAGTCCAGCTATTGAAGGCCATCCTGTTCTACCTTCTTCAACTCTTGTGGTAGGCATTTCCATCCAAGCGGCACCATCGTAGTAGTTATAACCTGTACCTCTGTTTGGGAAATTCGCTAATTTGTCTGGACTCATTATCCAAGCAGCAGAAATCGTTTTGTCTTCGTGTACAAAAAGTCTGTTTTGAATCGCGCTGTTTGTTTGAAGGTCGTAGTAGGTTTCGCCAATTACTTCCTCAGACATTCCATTGCTGAAAAGAGTAAACTCTGTAGCAGTAGGAGCATAGTCGACCCTTGTAGATTGTAAGGGAACCTGAGACTCTTGCTTTGTTTGTTTAATAACTTTTTGTGCTTGCTTTAAATTTGCAGGAGTTTTTTGTTGAAAACTCTGAGCATGCACATTAGCTGCTAATAAAAGAGCTAAAGATGGAAGTAGAAGTTGTTTCATAATGGTTTTGTTTATTAAAAGGGGAATTTACTGAAAATTGATTAGAATTTTAGTCTTAGTACTATATATTTAGTTTGATCAAATGTATTCGAGATTTCCTGCTTCTTTAATCTTTTGTAGGATTGATTTTTTCGTAATTTAGCAGGCTAATTTTTAGGTATGAAAAAGATATTAATTGCCAATAGAGGCGAAATCGCTCTTAGAGTAATGCGCTCGGCTAAAGAGATGGGGATTAAGACTGTTGCTGTTTATTCTGAAGCAGACAGGGTTTCTCCACATGTTTTATATGCTGATGAAGCCGTTTGTCTTGGACCTGCTCCTTCGAGTGAGTCTTATTTGTTAGGTGATAAAATAATCTCTTTTTGCAAGGAATTAGGAGTTGATGGTATTCACCCTGGTTATGGGTTTTTATCTGAAAATGCTGAATTTACACGTAAAGTTACAGAAGCAGGTATAGAATTTATAGGGCCTTCTCCTAAAGCTATGGATCTTATGGGCGATAAATTATCTGCCAAAGCTGTAGTTAAAGGTTACGACATCCCTATGGTTCCTGGAACAGACGAAGCGATTACAGATATTGAAGCCGCGAAAGAAATTGCTAGAGGAATTGGATTTCCAATTCTTATTAAAGCTTCTGCCGGTGGTGGTGGAAAAGGGATGCGTATTGTAGAGAAACACGAAGATTTTGTTGAACAAATGAATCTTGCTGTAAGTGAAGCTATTTCGTCCTTTGGTAATGGAGCTGTTTTTATTGAAAAATATGTGGCCTCTCCACGACATATAGAAATACAAGTTTTAGCTGATAAGCATGGCAATGTTGTGCATTTATTCGAAAGAGAATGTTCTATACAACGCCGTCATCAAAAAGTTATAGAAGAAGCTCCTTCTTCTGTTTTAACTCCAGAGCTTAGAGCTAAAATGGGTGAATGTGCAGTAGATGTAGCAAAGTCTTGTGACTATGTTGGTGCTGGTACTGTAGAGTTTTTATTAGATGAAAACAATGATTTCTATTTCTTAGAAATGAATACACGCTTGCAAGTGGAACATCCTGTAACAGAAATGATTACTGGAATTGACTTAGTAAAACAACAAATATTGGTTGCTCGAGGAGAAAAACTTTCTTTTTCTCAAGATGATTTATCCATTTCTGGTCATGCAATGGAAGTTAGAGTATACGCCGAGGATTCTAAAAATAATTTCTTACCAGATATTGGTACGCTTTCAACTTACAAACGTCCAGGTGGAATAGGTGTAAGAGTAGATGATGGTTTTGAAGAAGGAATGGAAGTTCCTATTTACTACGATCCAATGATTTCGAAACTGATTACTTATGGAAAAGACAGAGCGGAATCTATAGAACGTATGTGTAGAGCTATTAAGGATTATGAAATTGCTGGTATTCAGACGACACTAGAATTCGGTGCTTTTGTGATGGAACATCCAGCCTTTGTTTCGGGTGATTTCGATACACATTTTGTAGGGAAACATTTTGAGCCTAGTTTACTGAAAAAGCCATCGGACGACGAGACTAAAGTCGCGGCATGGTTTGCAGCTAAATTGTTTAGCGAAGAAAAACAAACGATACCTTCTACTATAGCAGAGTCGCAATCCAAATGGAAACAAAATAGAGGCTAAATGGCAAAAAAAGAAAAAATACAATCTGTTTCTATCCTTAATAGAAAAGCTCGTTTTGAATACGAACTTTTAGAGTTCTTTACTGCTGGATTACAATTACAGGGTACAGAAATAAAATCTCTTAGAGGTGGTAATGCTAATTTGGCCGAAGCATATTGTTACGAGAAAGATGGTGAAGTTTGGGTTACAGGGATGTTCATTGCAGAATATAGCTATGGCTCTTATCTTAATCACGAACCTAAACGTCTGAGAAAACTCCTTCTAAATAAAAAGGAAATAAAAACAATTTCTGAAGCTCTTCAGGATGTCGGTATTACCATTGTTCCCTTAAAATTATTTGTAAATAATAAAGGTTGGGCTAAAATTGACATTGCATTAGCTAGAGGTAAAAAGTTGCACGACAAAAGGCACGATCTAAAAGCCAAAGACGATAAACGACAAATGGATAGAGCTATGAAAGATTATAATTGATGTTTGTCAATTTAAATTAATCATTCGTTTTTTCCATTCTTCCGGCATTGTAGGGCATTCTTCTAGTTTGCCAAACCACTTGTATCTGTTACTAGCTAATGTGGTGTAGGCAAAATCTCGTACCGACTTAGGAATACAAAAGAATACAATACTAAGTTTGTAAATCCCACATAGTAAATACAGGCTTTTTAGCACAGCAGTAGACTTTGTGTGCCTTATGTTTTTGTAAACGAGTACAATAGTGTCTATTGATTTTTCAGTATCATTTTCTTTTAGAAAACCAATTCTGAATACTTGCCTCTTATCTCTACTTATAAGAAATTTCATACTCCTATTACAAAGCACACAATATCCGTCGAAGTATAACGTGGCTTTATGTTTTACTTGAGTAGCGATACTTTTGTGTATTGAATGGTTGAATCGTTAAAAAGAACTTTTACAAAATAGAGACCTGTTGGAAATGTAGTTAAGTTGAATTTAGAGCTATGGTCCTGTTTTAGGATCTCTTTTCCATTTATTGTATACACGCTAACACTAGAAATTAGTTTGCTACTACTGATATTGTATTCACCTTTAGAAGGGTTTGGTGAGATAGTAAGTGAAGACTTTTTTAATTCAGTGCTAGAAAATTCATTCAAATCCCCACCCCAAAGTAGATGAATACCT
>Ga0308013_10001140_pt1 | contig 13274 bp, 8 predicted proteins | sample Neamet181_FD_203131 | JGI IMG/M metagenome (GOLD analysis project Ga0308013, IMG submission 203131) | Marine microbial communities from water near the shore, Antarctic Ocean - #181 | ecosystem: Environmental > Aquatic > Marine > Unclassified | place: Southern Ocean | collected 2014-07-25
ACGAGAGGACCGAGATGGACTGACCTCTAGTGTACCGGTTGTTCCGCCAGGAGCATTGCCGGGTAGCTACGTCGGGAAAGGATAAGCACTGAAAGCATATAAGTGCGAAACCAACCACAAGATGAGATTTCTTTTAAGGGTCGTAGGAGACGACTACGTTGATAGGTCATAGGTGTAAAGGCAGTAATGTCATAGCCGAGTGATACTAATTACCCGTAAGCCTATCGTAAGGCTTTTTCTTTAAAATTTAATTTAAAAACTTGTATTTCTTAATTTGTATATTTTCAATATGTTAACTTATTATAGAGATGAAATCTCTAAAAATTAAGGTGGTTATAGCAATGGGGCTCACCTCTTCCCTTTCCGAACAGAGAAGTTAAGTCCATTAGCGCAGATGGTACTGCCATTTGGTGGGAGAGTATGTCGCCGCCTTCTTCAAACCCTCCACTTTTAGTGGGGGGTTTTTTTTTAGTAAGCTATTAGGTCTCCAAAAATATTTTTTTTAGGTAAAATAGATGATCCCATTAGGAATTTATCTATTTGATGAGCTGCTTCTCTACCTTCTGAAATGGCCCATACTATTAATGATTGTCCTCTTCTACAATCACCAGCAATAAAAATATTCTTCTTATTAGTTTGAAATTCATGAAGACCCTTGATATTTCCTTTTTCATCAAAATCTAATTCAAATTGATGAGGAAGAGATTTTTCTGGTCCTGTAAATCCTAATGCTAATAAAGCTAATTCACAAGGCCACTTTTTCTCAGATCCCTTTTTTTCTATAAGTTGAGGTCTCTGATTAGGTTTTTTCTCCCATTTAACTTCAATTGTAGTTAGTGCGTTCAGTTGTCCATTTTCATCACCTAAAAATTCTTTTGTTAAAACACTCCATTCTCTATGGCTCCCCTCTTCATGTGAAGATGTTGTTTTTAACTTAAACGGCCAGTAGGGCCATGGGTTTTCATCAGTCCTATGATCCAATGGTTTAGACATTATTTCAAAATTTGTTATACTTTTTGCTCCATGACGATTAGATGTACCAATACAGTCTGAACCAGTATCACCACCACCGATAACTACAACATTTAGATCTTTTGCAAGATAATTTTTATCATACTTATGCTGTCCATCAACAGCTTTGTTATTGTGAGGAAGAAAATCCATAGCTTGAATTACTCCCTTTAAATCTGAGCCTGGAATAGTAAGGTTTCTTTTAATTGATGCACCAGTAGCTAATAGTACAGCATCAAAAGTATTTTCAACTTCACTGGAACTAATATCTTTACCTATTTCAATATTACATTCAAATTTTATTCCTTCATCTATTAATAGTTTTACTCTTCTGTCGATAACCTTTTTTTCCATTTTAAAATCAGGAATTCCATAACGAAGAAGTCCACCAACTTTATTTTCCCGTTCGTATACTGTAACATTATGTCCAGCCCTATTTAATTGTTGTGCAGCAGCAAGACCTGCTGGTCCTGAACCGATAATAGCAATTTTTTTATTAGTGCGATTCTTTGGTAGAGTTGCAGTTATCCAGCCTTCCATAAAACCTCTTTCAACAATATATTTTTCAATTAATTCAATTGATACAGGTGGATTAACAATGCCCAATACACAGGCTTCCTCACAGGGTGCAGGGCATAGTCTTCCAGTAAATTCAGGAAAGTTATTAGTGCTATGAAGAATATCCAATGCACGCTTCCACTCATTTTGATATACGGCATCATTAAAATCTGGAATCATATTTCCTAAAGGACATCCACTATGACAAAAAGGAACACCACAATCCATACAACGAGCTCCTTGGTCTTGTAAGTCCTTTTCTTTTGGAGCTACCGTAAATTCATTATAGTTTTCAATTCTTTTTTTGGGATCGATTACAGACTCTTTAAGTCTATCAAATTCAATAAAACCTCTTATTTTTCCCATTATCTATATATTTTTTTTAATTTCTTTTTCTGCCATTTTCTCTAATGCACGTTTATAATCTTTAGGCATGACTTTAATAAAATTTTCTTTTGATTTAGTCCAGTTACTAAGAATATAATTAGTTTTTGGGCTATTAGTATATTTTAAATGATTTTTTAATAGAGTCATAAGTTCATTTCTATCATTTTCAAGTAAGCCCTCTAATTCTACCATTTCTAAATTAAACTTCTTCTCATCAAAAAAATTTTCTTTGTTATATATATAGGCAATTCCTCCACTCATTCCTGCAGCAAAATTTCGCCCAAAATCTCCAAGTATTACTGCAACACCACCTGTCATGTATTCACAACCATGATCTCCAATCCCCTCTACAACAGCTTTTGCCCCTGAATTTCTCACACAAAAACGCTCTCCTGCAATTCCATTTATGTAAGCCTCCCCTTTTGTAGCACCATAGAGAGACACATTTCCTACAATTACATTCTCGTGAGGAATAAATGTTGCTTCCTCAGGGACTTTAGCAACTAATGTTGCACCGGATAAACCTTTTCCAAAGTAGTCATTTGCTGTTCCTGTTATTTTCATAAAAAGCCCTGACACAGAAAATGCCCCAAAACTTTGACCGGCTGTTCCATCAAAACTAATTTTTAAAGTATCTTTTGGAAGCCCTTTTGAGCCATAAAGTTTTGAAATTTCATTACTTAAAATAGCACCTACTGTACGATTTGTATTTTTAATTGAGAATTTTAAATTTTGACAATGTTTTTTTGTGATTGCAAGTTGAGCTTGTTTTATAATTTTAAAATCTAAAACATTTTCTAGTTTATGATCTTGAGGAACCATATTTCGCTCTCTATATCCAGACGGAACCACAGGCTTATACAATATTTTAGAAAGGTCAATACCTTTAGCTTTAAAATTATTAATAGCTTTCTTCATATTAAGTTTTTGAGACTGTCCAACCATTTCATCGATTGTTCTAAAACCTAATTCTGACATAATTTCTCTTAGCTCCTCTGCTACATAGTGCATATAGTTGATTACATGTTCTGGTTTACCCTTGAAGTTTTTTCTTAATTCAGGATCTTGAGTTGCAATTCCAACTGGACATGTGTTTAAATGACAAGCTCGCATCATTATACAACCTGAAGCAATTAGTGGTGCCGTTGAAAACCCAAATTCTTCTGCACCTAACAAACATGCAATAGCAACATCTCTTCCTGTTTTCATTTGACCATCACATTCAAGAACTACTCTACTTCTTAAATCATTCATTACTAATGTTTGCTGTGCTTCAGCAACTCCAAGTTCCCAGGGAAGACCAGCATGTTTTAAAGAAGTAAGAGGTGAAGCCCCCGTGCCTCCATCAAAACCAGATATTAGTATTACATCAGCTTTAGCTTTTGCGACTCCTGCAGCAATAGTTCCAACTCCAACTTCAGACACTAACTTGACATTAATTCTAGCTGCTCGATTTGCATTTTTCAAATCATATATAAGCTGTGACAAGTCCTCAATAGAATATATGTCGTGATGTGGTGGAGGAGAAATCAAGCCTACATAAGGTGTTGAGTTTCTGACAGAAGCTATATAAGGGTTAACTTTAGGTCCAGGAAGTTGGCCTCCTTCTCCAGGTTTTGCTCCTTGAGCCATTTTTATTTGAATTTCTTGAGCTGAACTAAGAAAATGACTTGAAACTCCAAATCTGCCGGAAGCAACTTGCTTTATCGCAGAATTTCTAAGATCTCCATTCTTATCAGGCTTAAACCTTTTTGTGTCTTCTCCTCCTTCTCCAGAATTACTTTTCCCCCCAATTCTGTTCATAGCAATAGCTAAGTTTTCGTGTGCCTCCTGACTTATTGAGCCAAGCGACATTGCGCCAGTTTTAAATCTTTTAACTATGTCTGTCCATGGTTCAACTTGATCAATTGGTATTGGATCAAAACTTGAGAACTCAAATAAACCTCTAAGAGTCATTAGCCTTTCGTTTTGATCATTGATCATCTTTGAGAAAGCTTTATAACTTTTTGGACTTTCTTGTCTTACTGCTTTTTGTAAACTTGCAATAGTTAATGGGTTTACTGAGTGAGCTTCTCCATCTCTTCTCCACCTATAATCCCCTCCAATTTCTAACGGAAGACCAGTTGATGATTGATGACTATACGCTTTTTTATGTTTAGTATTTATTTCTTTTTCAATTTCATACAAACCTATACCTTCAATTCTAGTTGCTGTATTACAAAAAAATCGATTTATAAATTTTTCAGATAAACCAAGTGCCTCAAAAATTTGAGCTCCTCTATATGAGTGAAGTGTAGATATACCAATTTTGTTCATTATTTTGACAATTCCTGTAGCTATAGCTTTATTGAAATTAATAATAGCTTGATCAGGTTTAGTATTGATAACTCCTTTTGATACTTGATTAATAATTATCTCATTTACCATGAAAGGGTTTATTGCGCTGGCTCCATATCCAAATAATAATGCAAAATGATGAGGTTCTCTGGGTTCTGCAGATTCAATAATTATTCCAAATTTAGATCTTTTCTTAGCTCTTTTTAATGAATTGTGGACATGAGCTGTTGCGAGTAGTATAGGTATTGGAGCTAATAATTTAGAAACTCCTCGATCAGATAGGATAATAATATTGACACCTTTATCTATCTCAATTTCTACTGTTTTGACTATTTCATCTAAGGCATCTTCTAAGCCGTTTAGACCTGAATTAATTTTATATAGAGTAGGAATTGTTATGCTTTTAAAATGATCATTTTTAATAAACTTAATTTTATCTAAATCTTCATTGGAAATAATCGGATTTTGAATGCTAAGTTTTTTTGGGTGATTAGAAGTGGTTTCAAATAAGTTAAATTCATTTCCAATTGTTAAGCTTGTATCGGTAATTATCTCCTCTCTTATTCCGTCCAAGGGAGGGTTAGTAACCTGAGCAAACAGTTGTTTGAAGTAGTTAAAAAGTAATTGAGGTCTATTTGAAAGAACTGCAAGTGGGGTGTCAGTTCCCATTGAACCTATAGCTTCTTTAGCTAATCTACTCATTGGTATTATTATAGTGTTGATGTCTTCATGAGTATATCCAAACATTCTCATTCTAGTTTCAAAACTCTCATTTTCACTAGGTGTTACATTGCCTGTATATGGAATATTTTTAAGGGTTAAAAGATTTTCATTTAACCATTTCTGGTATGGATACTTTTTTGATATTTCTGTTTTTATTTCCTCATCTTCAATTATACGACCCTCATCCATGTCAACTAAAAACATTTTCCCAGGTTCAAGTCTTCCATGGCGTTCAATATTTTTTGGAGCAACATCAAGAACTCCAGTTTCAGAAGACATAACAACATAGCCGTCTTTTGTTACAGAATATCTGGAAGGTCTCAATCCGTTTCTATCCAATACAGCACCTATAAACTTTCCGTCTGTGAATGGAATTGAAGCAGGTCCATCCCAAGGCTCCATTATACATGAATTGTATTTGTAAAAAGCTTTTTTGTTTTCATCCATTGACAAATGCTTCTCCCATGCTTCAGGAACAAGCATCATCATAACTTCAGGCAAAGATCTTCCGGTTGCTAATAAAAGCTCTACAACCATATCCATTGATGCCGAATCAGATTTTCCAGGTAAAATAATTGGTATTATTTCTTTTATATCAGAACCGAAGAAAGGACTTTCAAGTAACTCCTCTCTAGTTTGCATTCGACTAAAATTCCCTTTAAATGTATTTATTTCTCCATTGTGGCACATATAGCGAAATGGTTGGGCTAAATCCCATGTAGGAAATGTGTTTGTTGAAAATCTTTGATGAACCAAAGCTAATCGAGTTATAAAACTAGATTCTGATAAATCTGGATAATAGCTTTTGATATCTTCAGGAATCAACAACCCCTTGTAAATCAGGGTGTGTAAAGATAAGCTTGATAAATAAAAATATTGAGCCTGCGAGAGTTTTGAACTTAGAATAGTATGTTCTGTAATTTTTCTAGCTATAAATAGTTTTATATTAAACTCGTGTTCTGTTAGCTCTAAGTCATCTTTTCCAACAAAAACTTGCATAATATATGGCTCAGTTTGGGCGGCAATTTTTCCAATTATATTTCTATTTACAGGAACTTTACGCCAACCTATAATACTTAATTTTTGTTTTTTAATTTCAGATTCAAACACACCAATACAATAAGTTCTTTGGTTTTCTTTTTGAGGTAAGAAAACCATACCAACAGCATAGTCTCTTGCTTTTGGTAATTTAAAATCACATTTTGTGCTAAAAAAGTCATGAGGAATTTCAATTAATATTCCAGCTCCATCTCCAGTTTTTCCGTCAGAACTAACTGCTCCTCGATGTTCAAGCTTACACAGGATATCTAAGGCTTTATGGATTATTCCATTTGTTTTTTTTCCTTGAAGACTACAAATAAAACCTGCTCCGCAATTGTCGTGCTCAAATTCAGGGCTGTAAAGCCCTTGTTTTTCTGGAAACATATATTTAGTTGGTTTCTTGGTTTAGATTAAAAATAATATTTAAGGGATCTTAAACTGTAATAAATAATGGTTCATTAAATCATAATAGAGATAACTAACTTTTTATCTGTTATTAATGATAATTTATTAGTTAAACACACTTATTTTTATAAAATTGATAATTTAATGATAAAGAGAAAAAACAAATATAGGGTTCTGGGAGTGATGTCAGGAACTTCTTTGGATGGAATTGATCTTGCTTTAATTGATTTTAATATTGAGTCTTGGAAATTCAAATTATTGAAGACATCAACGATACCTTATCCTGAAAAGTGGATTAAAACTCTAACAAAAATTTATAATCAAGACATTAAAATAATTCATGAAATTGATAATTCATACACTCTTTTTTTAAGTAAAATAATAAATGATTTTATTATTGAAAACAGGATTGATGGTATCGATTTTGTTAGTTCTCACGGTCATACCGCTAAGCATATTCCTTTGGATGGAATATCATATCAATTAGGAAATCTTTCATCGATAAATACACAATACAACTTGACAACTATTTGTGACTTTCGAAAACAAGATATAGAATTAGGCGGACAGGGTGCTCCGCTTGTTCCTATTGGAGATAAAATTCTTTTTTCAGAGTATACTGCTTGTATAAACTTTGGTGGTTTTGCTAATATTTCTAAAGATGTTAATGGTGAGATAATTGCATATGATATTTGCTCTGTTAATCTGGTATTTAATTATTTAGCTCAGAAAAAATCTATGCTTTATGATAAAAATGGAGAATTAGCTAGGTCAGGAAATTTAATTAAAAACTTGTATAATAAACTTAACGAAATTGAGTACTATGATTTGACATACCCAAAATCACTTGGAATAGAATGGGTTGTTAATGAAATCTATCCTATAATTGAAGAAGAGCTAACTAGTAATAGTTTAGAAGATGTAATTCATACATATTTAATGCATGTTGTTTTGAAAATCAGTGATTCTTTTCAAGACGACGATAAAATCCTAGTTACTGGTGGTGGAGCCCTCAATACATTCTTAATTGAAACTTTAAAGTCTAATTCTAAAGCTGTTATAGTAATTCCTTCAAGAGATTTGATAGAATTTAAAGAGGCATTAATTTTTGGATTACTTGGATTATTAAGGTTTTTAAATATAAATAATTGCTTATCATCTGTAACAGGAGCTTCAAGAGATCATTGTTCAGGAAATATTTTCGAGATGAAATAATAACTTTTTACTTATATTTTATACATTCGTTATTATTCAAGTTTTAAATTCTTTTTTAAGGATAAAGTTATACCTCAAATATGGAAATTATAATAATAAGTATTTTTGTCATAGGTTATCTCGCGATAACACTGGAACACAGTTTGAAAATTGACAAATTGATACCTGCTCTTGCTATGATGGCTTTTCTCTGGGCAATTATAGCTCTTTGGCACCTTCCAGTTTTTGATGTTAATGCAACCCTAAAACAATTACAGCCGTCTCATATTGACGAGGTATTATTACATCATTTAGGTAAAACAGCTGAAATCATAGTTTTTCTTCTTGGAGCAATGACTATTGTTGAAATAATTGATTATTTCAATGGATTTTTTACAATTAAAGCTTTTATTAAGACTAAAAGTAAAATCAAGCTTTTATGGATTTTTTCGACTTTAGCCTTTATTTTATCTGCCATAATTGATAATCTAACTGCAACTATAGTTTTAATAACTATACTTCAAAAAATTGTTCATGATCGTGACTCCAGACTTTGGTTTACTGGGTTAATAATTATTGCTGCTAACGCAGGAGGTGCCTGGTCTCCTATTGGAGACGTCACAACTACGATGTTATGGATTGGAAATAAAGTGACTACTCTTAATTTGATAGGTTATTTATTAATTCCTTCCATTGTTTGCATATTAGTGCCTGTTATAATAGCCTCAAGGTTATCAGCATTTAAAGGGAAAATTTCAACTGATGATGTTGACGATGAAGTTAGTGCTCATCCAAAAGGAGCTATAATGTTATACTTGGGACTAAGTGCAATAGTTTTTGTTCCAGTTTTTAAAACTTTAACACATTTACCTCCCTATGTAGGTATGATGCTTTCTTTATCTATAGTGGCAACATTTGCAGAAATTTTTAGCAATGCAAAAATTAACATTAGCTCAATTGATGAAGAAAGTGATTTTCATTCGAGCCATAGCCCTGTTCATAGTTCCTTGTCAAAGATTGAATTACCAAGTATTCTTTTTTTTCTGGGTATACTCTTGTCTGTAGCCGCATTAGAATCATTAGGAATTTTATTTGAATTTGCAGGAGCTTTAAACACTTTGATTCCAAATACGGATATAGTGGTAATTCTTTTTGGCTTTGGATCAGCAGTTATAGATAATGTTCCATTGGTTGCTGCTAGTATGGGAATGTTTTCTGAGCTAATTGATGATCCGTTATGGCACTTTATAGCCTTTTCTGCTGGGACAGGTGGTAGTATGTTGATAATTGGTTCTGCAGCTGGAGTAGTTGCTATGGGGATGGAAAGGATAGATTTTTTCTGGTATTTAAAGAATATTTCATGGTTGGCTTTATTAGGTTTTTTATCTGGATCAGGAACTTTTATATTATTACGTAATTTCATTGCATAAATAAAATTTTAAATCTTTTTTTGCGTTATTAACTAAAATACCCTAAATCAATATGTTTTTTTATCAAGAACTTTCAGCTTTACAAACAGAAAAAACAATTTCAGTAATTGAATTAATTGAAAATGGCGGAATAGGTGGCATGTTAATTATAGGTCTTCTTTTTATTTTACTTGTAGTTGTTATTTATATTTATTTTGAAAGATTATTTGCTATAAAAGCCGCTATAAAAGTTGATAAAGATTTTATGCCTGAAATTAGAATCCATGTTTTAAGTGGGGAAATTGATAAAGCAAAAAATTTATGTCAATCACACAATAACCCTGTTGCAAGATTACTTGAAAAAGGAGTGTCTAGAATCGGTCGTCCTCTAGAGGATATTAATTCTGCATTAGAAAATACAGGACGGATTGAAATTTATAAATTAGAGAAAAACGTAAGTATATTGGCGACAATTGCTGGAGTTGCTCCAATGATAGGATTTTTAGGTACAGTAATTGGAATGATATTATCTATTTTTGAGATATCAACTGCAGGAGGAAACATTGACATGCAATTGTTGTCAAATGGTTTATATACAGCTATGACAACAACAGTTGCTGGATTAATTGTTGGAATAATAAGCTATATATCTTACAATCACCTTGTCGTAAAAACAAATAAAGTTGTATATCAAATGGAAACAACTTCTTTGGATTTCTTTGACTTATTAAACGAACCAACCTAGGTAATGAATTTTAAAGGAAGAAATAAAATTAGCCCTGAGTTTAATATGTCCTCAATGACTGACATAGTTTTTCTACTCTTAATTTTCTTTATGATTGCCTCAACTCTCTCAAAACAGCTTGATACAATTAATGTTGAGCTACCAAAAGCGAAGGGTAAAACTGAAAATAGAAAATCTGTAGCAGTTACTATTTCGTCTTCAAGTATTTTTTATGTAGATGACAAGATTATAAATAAATATAATTTACAAGAAGCTATATTAAATCAAATGGAAGGGATTAAGCCTCCTTCTCTTGTTTTAAGAGCGGCAAAAAATGTTCCAATAGACGAAGTTGTTTATATTATGAATATTGCTAACCAAAATAGTATAAAAGTTGTTCTGGCTGTAGATGCTAAGTAGTATGGGATTTCTAAAAACTCGACATGAACAAAAATCTTTTTTAATTACCATTTTTATGGTAGTTTTATTACTCTTCCTATTTTCTTTTATTGGTCTAAAATATATTGATCCTCCCATCGAGTATGGGATGGAAGTTAATCTTGGTTATAGTGATATAGGTAAAGGTTTAAAAAGTACAAGTGCAGAAGTTATTGATCCTGAACCCGATAAATTAAAAACCTCTAAAGAAGATATTAATCCTGAAAAATCCGAAATATCAAAAAGAACTCCTAGTAAAGTTGTTACGCAAAAAAATAGTAATTCAGAAGTAGTTGATAAGCGGAGTAAAGATTCATTAATAACAATTAATAAAAAAACTGAATCTAAACTTGTGCAAAATAATATAGAAGTTAAAAAACCAAAAGTTAGTGATGCCACTAAATCAATCATTTCTAATTTAATGAATATTAAAAGTAAATCAGAAAGTACTCAAGGACAGGGAGAGACTGAGGGATTTTCTGACCAAGGAAAATCTGAAGGAGATCCATATTCAACTATGTATTATGGTCAAGAAGGTAGAGGAGGGCAAGGAGTTGGTTATGGATTAAATGGAAGAAGTCTTCAAGTAAATGGAAAAGAAACTCAGGATTGTAATGAATCTGGAATGGTTGTGGTTAGAATAGTTGTCAATAAGCTTGGAGAAGTAGTTTCAGCAAAACCAGGAGTAAAAGGTACTACAAATAACGATCCCTGCCTTTTGAAACCAGCACAAAATACGGCTTTAATGCACAAGTGGTTTCCTGATGCAAATGCACCTGAAAAACAAATTGGTTTTGTTGTTATTGAATTTAAATTAGTAGAGTAATTTATGGATTCCTATAGCCAAGCTTTAAAGTTTTTATTTGACCAACTTCCATATTATCAAAGACAAGGCGGTGCTGTTTTAAAATTTGATCTTTCAAATATTGAGTCTTTTGTAAACAGACTTAATAATCCTCACAAAAAGATTAAAACTATTCATGTAGCTGGAACTAATGGAAAAGGCAGTGTCTCGCATATAATAGCCTCAATTTTGCAATCTAAAGGATTAAAAGTAGGGATTTACTCCTCTCCACATCTTATCGATTTTAGAGAAAGAATAAAAATTAATGGAGAATATATTAGTGAGAAATATATTTTGGACTTTGTTAACTGCCATTATGATTTTATGAGGTCTAAGACACTTTCTTTTTTCGAGATGACTGTTGGGTTGGCTTTTGACTATTTCAACAATCAACAAGTCGATATAGCTATTATAGAGGTTGGAATGGGAGGAAGGCTTGATGCTACTAATATTATAAACCCAGAAATTTCAATTATTACCAATATTGGATTCGATCATACTGAATTCTTAGGAAATACTTTTTCAAAAATAGCTAATGAAAAAGCAGGAATTATAAAAAAAGGTGTTCCAGTTTTAATTGGAGAGTATAATTCTGAAACAGCTCTGGTTTTCAAAAGAAAAGCCCAATATTTAGGGTCACAAATTACATTTGCAGAAGAATCAATTAAAAAATATAATAGTGATTTGATATCCTTATATCAGCAGAAGAATATAAATACTGCAGTAAATGCAATCAAAATATTACCAGGTTTAAATGTTTCTGATACTGAAATTGCTTCAGCTATTTTAGAAGTAAAAAGACTTACTAACTTTATTGGAAGATGGGATGTTATGGGCCAGAACCCGAAAATTATTGCAGATGTTACCCATAATATTGAGGGCTTCAAATTTATGATAGATCAATTGGAAAAAGAGGATTACCAAAACCTTCATTTTATTTTAGGTTTTGTTAAAGAAAAAGATGTTAAATCTATTATAAAATTATTACCAAATAACGCTCATTATTATTTGTGTTCACCTTCAATTGAAAGAGCGCTTCCTTTAAAAGAATTGATTGATTTAGCAGAAGTATTCTTGGTGAATTATTCATCACATATATCTGTCTCCGATGCTTTAGATACTGCAAAAGAAAACTCAAAACCTGATGATTTAATTATAGTTTCTGGTAGCACTTTTGTTGTTGCTGAGATAATATAAAACAACCAAAGTTTAAAAAATAAAGTATAACGGTTTATTTCTTATTGAGAAATCCTACGCTTTATTAATGTGGTCAGTAAGAAATGGTTAATTAAATAAACACAAAATGAAAAATATCAAAGACATTACAATATCAATACCAGATTCTATTGTTTTAATTTCTTACATTTAAGTATAATTTAACACCATCAAAAAGCTACTTCTTCTTGCTTTACTTATAGTTTTTTTAATCAATTAACGAGTTTAAATAAAAAACTACCTCAAATTATTAAAGATCGACTTTAACCGATACAATACTTGATCAAAAATAGGTTCGGTAAAAGCAATAAAAAGCTCTTGTGGAACAGGAGGAAGTTGTTCTTTTAATTGACAAATTTCAAGTTCACCTTTCGTCAATGCCCGTTTATCTCCTTGATAAAAACCCCATTGGTATTCCCATACTGCACTACCTGGGAATTTGTTTTGATAAACAATTTGATCGGTGGTTGGGTTAATTATCTTTAAATTCAATAATCCATAGCTTTCTATAGACTTATAAAACAAATGGAGTTCTGCTTCAACTGATCCATAAACAGGTTGTTTTATTCCCAAGCTATCTTTAATCGTTGCTACTTGAACGCTATCTCGAGCTAGATTTTCGACCTTCTCTTTAACGTATGTTTGACCAATAGAGTATCCATCAAACTTAATATCTACTAATTGGTCGTACTTCAATTTGTTATCGTTAAGTTCATCAAGAGAGTAAAACGAAGCAAAAAAATATCCTGCTCTATTTAGAGATTGAACCATTTGCTGAACAAAAAATTGAGAGCTTAACTCGAGATCTCCACTTGCTACAGGAAGCGAGCTCAAGGCAATAATTTCTCGTCCAATTACTATAGATTCATTCAGTAAATTTTCTGCACCAGTATAATTGCTTTTGTATTCTAAGGTTTTTTTAAACTGAAGATATGCTAATCGAGCGTTTGATTTTTCTTTGGTTACTAAAAGCTTTTTTCCATACTTA
>Ga0308013_10001145_pt1 | contig 13237 bp, 17 predicted proteins | sample Neamet181_FD_203131 | JGI IMG/M metagenome (GOLD analysis project Ga0308013, IMG submission 203131) | Marine microbial communities from water near the shore, Antarctic Ocean - #181 | ecosystem: Environmental > Aquatic > Marine > Unclassified | place: Southern Ocean | collected 2014-07-25
TCAACTGCCACTGTGTATAAGATAACGGCATCTTCTGCGCCTTTGTCGAAGTCGGTAGCCGACCAATAATATCCCATCGTGTATGCCCAGGGGTACTTCGCACCTTCAGAGACCAGCTGCCAGCTAGGATTTGGGCTTCCTTTACCGTCCGTCTTCGGGTTGGTCTTCTTCTGTTGTTCGACATGAGCGGAGTTGGCATGCCGAACAGTGGTCGCCAGCGTGACACACACAAAGTAGACTAAGGGGGGGACGATAGTATACAGGACATAGCTCTCCTTAGTTGCGGTCTTGTCGGTATTATCGCCCCCGCACGGTGCTGCGTCCTCGCTATAACTCGGCAACGCGGCCTTTGTGCCGAGCACACAGCACAGTACAATATTGTCTAACGCGGTTGCCCATATCATACTCTCGGTATCCGCTATTAGCGCATCCATTATGAAATTGATCGCCACCGCGACCAGCACGCCAGTCCCCGCGCCTGGCAACCTGGATCCGCCCCAGCATAGCAGGACAGTGGCCGCAGCTGAGAGAACATATCCGTCTAACCTTTCCGGCTTTGCACGGGTTCCTACCAGGTCTTTCTCCTCATATGCCATCGCCCATATCATGGTACCGGTCGCAGCGGCCGTCAGTAACGGCATGTAGACGTCTGACGCGTCGAGGTTATGGTAATGGTAGCTAAGCAGGCCGGCCGCCGTCATAAGCGCATATACAACAAAGTGGTCCACCGTGTGCTTGTTGAACGGCGACCGCATGACTCCTACTCCAACACCATCTGTATATATAGACGGCACCCATAAACAACGTAACTACTGCAGTGTCCGAGTTGGTCTAAGGAGGAGGTTTTAAGATCCTCTGTGTTCGCACTCGCGGGTTCGAATCCCGTCTGCAGTATATTCTCTTTTTGCCGCACTACATGTACGACAGCACCAGCCGCCAGGTAAATGGGTGTTGCACCACAAAAGCCAGCACGCCCTCTTCCGTTGTATATCGCGCCATGCACATCATCAGCATCCTCCGCCGCGTCCAGGCACGCGCGCACTTCATCCGGAGACGCACTGCTCTGCACCGGCGTGATATGCGTACCAGGGCAACGGGCTCGCTCTGCAGGCAGCGGTCAACCAGCAGCCGATCGGGCGGTACATCTTCGGTGCAGTGCATGTAGTGGATCGCCTCGTGGACCGTGGTCGGGTTTGCAACGTGCGGTATCGGCGGTACATGCGCTGCCATGCTGATCAAAGCGCTGACCACACCCCCGAGAACCGCCCATTTCCCGTTGGAAGCGACCATCCTCTGCATGGTACGCGCCGAGCGGTGCTTCACAAGATAGGGAATGCAGCACCAGAGCGTCGCAAGACCCAGGCGATCGATATAGGGGGAGTACCGGTGCTGTCTGATCGCATCCGCGACGGACGCGTGGAATGGCCCGTTGCTGAGGTCCTGTAGAACACGGCACGCGCTTGCGACACCTTGGGACGCGCAGTTCGCGAGAGCGCATGCAAAGCGGCTCTGTGTCGCTTCGCCCATCCCCATCACGATATCCAGGGCCGCAAAACGTACGAACGACTCCGTATTGAGCAGGTGGTTCAGTGTATCGGTGTCCAATGCGTCCAGGTCTTCAATGTAGATGTAGCAGGTCTCGCAGACGTAGGAGGCCTGCCATGGGCTCGATTCGGCGCAGGTCGCCTTGAACGCATCCAACAGGTACTCGCGCACGTGCTCCCGGTAATCCAGAGCACTCTCGTTTTCGCTCAGGCGGCGAAGAAGCTGAAGATTTTCAATATCAGCCGAGCCCTCGGCAATCGCCATGTAGATGTCACGGGCCAGCTCGGGGTCGTCGAATAGCCCCCCCCTGTGCGGGTGCAGAAACCCGATGTAGCTGCGATTCCGGCGGCGGCAGTCCGCTATGAACGGTGCCAGCGGCTGGGGGACTATCGAATATGCAGACGATAGCCTCGTTAGCATCGCGTACGCCTCTTCCGAGTCCCAGTGGGCGTTCAGCACGGGCATGGGGACCGCGCGGGGGAGATGCATACGGGTTACGCGTTGGACCACACTGTCCGCGCACGCGGGGTCGGCCAGGTACGCCGCGTAGATCGGATCCATCCACCTGAACTGTACGGAAGTGCGATGTCCCGCGCATTCAAATTCGAATTCAAACTAGAGTATTCATATCAATGGCAGAATATACCGAATGGACGACCAGGACGACCAGGACGACCAGGACGACCAGGACGGCCAGGACGGCCGTGCACATGAGATCATCGACCGCTGGACGTGGTTTCGGGACGACCAGCATTCCGTGCCATCCCTTCTTGCCCTTCCATGCACCCCCGGCATTGCAGAAGGCGTGCTGGTCATGTGTATACGCAACAACAGCCTGACCGCATCTACTGCCGCACTTCTGAGCAAATACTCTCACTGTGTACGGGACGTGCCCCGTCCCTTGAGGGCACGCGTCGTCCGACTGTGCACCATGGCACTGCGCTACCTTCCGGAGCATGCGTATACGGTGCTTGATGCAATCGACCAGTTAGACCACCCGGACCAGGGCCTGTTGGACCAGTGCATTGCGTGCTTCCACCCGCGATTTCCACTGAACGTACGCCGGATGGCAATGGCTGTCGTCGCCCGCATGTCGTCGCCACTGCTCGTCGACGGTGCGCTTGTGCTCAGCTTCCCTCACGTGAAGGATATGGTGACCAAATATGATGAGGTGGCACCTGCACTTATGTCGCGCATTGCTCATGCGGACTCGGACTATCGGGATTACGCGATCCAGGCGTGCATTGCTGCTGGCAACTACACTCGGCCCGCGGTCGACCTCGTATATCAAGTGGTGGACCGAGGAGGGGTCAATTATGCCATTGCCATCGGTGGCATGGAGCTCATTCTGAAGGCGGGGAATGAGCTGCCTGGCCGTGTGATGAAACTCATCACCACGAACCGGGATGTCACCTGCAGGGACGATCTTCTCGTCTACCTCGTCAAGTACGGCGTCGTGCCGTACGGGGCGCATGAGATATGGGCGCATGTGCTTCGCGACTGCACTGTCCAGACAAAGTCGTTGTACGTCCGCTACCTGGACACGGTCGCTGCTGCTCAGCCGGCGGAGGCACCGGCGCTGAAGCCTTTAAACGAGGCGCATGTCGGATGCATTTCCATCGTGACCAGCGGGGGTCAATCCGTGACTATGCTGCTGTGTATGCTGGCGAGGCACGCCGACGTGTTCGACCGGGCACATGCATGGGGTCAGTCCGACACTTTCACCGTGCTGGCCGAGGAGCACACTGTGCTCGCGCTGCGGGATCATGTCTACTACTTCGATACTGCACGTACCGATGACTACTCGGCGGAAGACGCGCGGGAACTAGCAGTGCTGGCCGACATGATTGGCGCACGAGCTATCCTCGACAGGGCCATGTACAGGCTGGCAGTCTATGACTTCTGGCAGGCATACGACATGATGAACGAATGGGGGTACGTCGGGAGCATGATCAGGCAGGCTGCGATCGAACAGCTTGGCACGCTAGTGCGATGCAGCAGGATGGCCGAGATCGCATCGATGGTGGCAGGAGATTTATAAGACATTAGTTGTATGCCAGGCCACCCCGATGCTGGACGTACCTTGAAAGTGTCCAATATCCCGCGCGGGATGGACCTGCGGGTGCTGCGCGCCGATATGGAATCGTACGGCACGGTCGTTACATGGGCGGCACCGCCGGGGGCATTGCACGTGTACGCGGTGTACGAGACGAAAGAGATGGCCAGTAGAGCAACGCAGGGCCTGCGCGAGCATCGCCGGATTATAGTGGAACCTGCGTACTTATACGGCTGAAGCACATGTCACAATGCCGTCGGACTCCACTCGCGGTGTCCGCAGATATGGAAAGCTTGAGCCCGACAGTAAGTCCAAGCGGCCCGCACGCGACAAGGCGCTGTGCAAACTCATCCGAGACCACGGCCGCACCATGCAGCCCCTGCTGCGATTTGTTTACCGTCTTAAAGCTGGCTTATAGAGTGATTGTCTTTGCTGCTGTGGTGAGCTTCATGGTCCACGGCATGCCGCTGGCCGCAACACTTGGGGTCTTCTACGGAGCGAGCGGCTGCGCCGAGCGGACGTCCGCGGGGGAAATAGCACGCGCGGTGCTGGCGACAGCCGTCGCAGCATCGGCTGCCGGCCCGCGAGACCTGTCGTTCTACGTATGGCTCGCCTTCATGGCAGCAGTGGTGCACATCATGCATGCGACCGTGCTCACGGAGATGGACCGCTTTTCGGACTGCGCAAACTGCTGCAACGAGGGTTACCGCTGTAAGTGTGGTAGAGAGAAGATGCCGATAACACAGGGTAGCCTAGAACGCCTGTCGACACTAGTAGGCCGCCGGTGGAAGGCTAGGTGCGCATCACGTGCTATATTGAAAGTGGAGCTATCGTCGCTCTAGTGGCGCTAGTGCTGGTGGTTCGTGCATCCGGGCGGGCAGCCGCACTTGTCGCCGCACTTGCGCCCGGCGAGCTTGCACTCGCAGTACATCTTGCTGCACCCCGACTTCTTGCAGTTGCAGAACGACCTTCGCGTGACACGCTTCTTGGGGCAGTTCGTTTTGTTGCAGCAGTTGCCCATGCCGGTGCAGCGGTTGCAGATGCCCGGGATGCACTTCGTCCCCGCGCGGAAGCAGGGGCAGTAGAGCTTCTTGCACCCCGTCGTGCACCTGCAGCCCTTCTCGGTGCGCGCCTTCTTCGTGGGGCGTTCCTGCACGTCCTCCTCCTTGTCCTCCGCCTCTTCCGCCTCTTCCGCCGGCGGCAGGAACGCCATCTCGAAGTCGAACTCGTCCATCCCGCTGAGGTCGCCGATCCCATCCAGCACGCCGGCCAGGTCGTCCATCTCCCCCTCCGAATACTCAGCCTGGGGCGGGCCCATCGCGTGGATGAGCTCATCCATCTCCTTCATGGCCGCTTCGGTCTGGTTAGTGGTGTCGGTGACCCCCCACTTGCAGGAGATGTCGTCCGCCGCGTGGTCCCCGTACAGGGCGTACGGCGCGAGCCCACGCGCGAAGCAGGAGGGGACGGGCATGCTGCCATCGGCCAGGTTGTTCGCCATGGTACAGGCGGTTTGGCAGTTAGTTAATGACAGAACGGCAGTTGTATTCCGGAATTTTCTCAACTTTTTTTGGAACAACGGTAATTTCCCAGAATATTCCACCGTTATTCTGGAACAACTGTTCAAATAAATACGATTGGAGATGGCGATGGCCGGGTGCCGGGTGTGCTGCGTTGGCCCTACAGGCCTCGTGGAGACCATCCGGTACATGGTGATGTCACTTGGCGGCAGTAGCCTGCAGCCGTGGCAGGAGAGCTCCGCCACTCACACGGTGTGCTTGGACGTTCGCCCCCAGGTGATCTCGTCGGTCACAGCAAGGCCGGTCGCTCTGGTGCACCCGCGGTGGGTCTCGAAGTGCTACAACAGCAAGTGCCACGTCGACCACTCTCCGTACGGCATACTGTACCTTCGCACAGTTACGCACTGCGGCACAGACGCGCGGCTTGGGACGGTAGATGCCTTCGACAGGGAGCTGCCCATGTTCCACGCGGTGGAGGTCATGCTGTATCACAAGAAGGTGACGGGGAACCTGGGCCTGTCGCTCAGGGGCGAAGGCAGCTTCAAGGTACGCGATAGCGGGAACTGGGCCTTCGTGAGCACGATGCTGGCAGGCACCGCCTTCTGGGGGCACATGGTGCGGGAGCAGAACTGGCGTGCACGCCGCTACATCGTCATGTGCCTCTTGGCCGATGAAAAGGCCCACGCGGGGCAGAAAGCGCCGGCGCGGGTCCGTGGGCTATCTCCGCTGCTGCGCGCGATTGGACCTGACCTGAGCCGCATGGTGGTGACCTATCTCTAAGTGAATGGTACTTTATGAGATCTGCTTCAATGGAATGCGTCGAGCAGGCACGGCCTTGGTGGCCGCAGGAGCCGGCGTGTCTGGGGCGGCAATCTCCTCGTCCAGCATGGCGAGCAGCTCGTCCGTGTAGTAGTCGTGCGCGTCTTCCGGCGGAGGACAGCGAGAGTTGTGGCGCATTCGCGGCTTGGGAAGCATGGTGACGATGAATGATAAAAGTTGGAGTGTATTTGAATTCGTATTCGAATCCCAGTGACCTTCTGAATGTAGTTCGTCTTTCACTTTGCAATTGAAGTGCAGCAAGCGATGTCCTCCGAGGAGGACGAATCGGTCCCGCAGGTCCTTGTGCGCCTAATAGCGAACCTCAAGCCCGTGGACACATTCGCCGATATGCTTGCGCGCGGCATTTGGGGGTTCTCATGGGTGTACGGGCCGCGTGCCAATATCTACACGCGGCTGCACATGACCGACGACTACGACGCTGTGGCCTGCCGCACGTCGGAGCGGTGGTTCCGAAGTAACGCCGGCGTTATGCAGACGTTCCGCGCGACAATGGACGCACTGGAGGTGCCTGCCGGCATCGAGGTGGCGGGCATTTACCGCATGGGATTCGAGGTACATACAGTCAGGGCCTGTTACTAGAAGATGACATCCGTAGCGGTACTTGGCGACAGTAGTGTGGGAAAGACGGCGTTCATGCATCGTGTCATCAACGGCCGTGTGCCACTGAATATATTTACTTCAACCGGAGTGGAGACCTACCAGTGGCTCGGGGCCCTGGATTCGGTGGCGTACTTCCATGTCGTGCCGGGGGCAAGTACGACATTGGAGCTCGCACATGCGATCGAAGGTAAAGAGGCTGTCCTTGTACTGTATAACAGCGATGTGCGGCAGGCAAGGCAGTGGCTGTACCGCGCGTCGCAGGGCGTGCATGGCATGAACAGCGTGCCGGTGCTCGTCGTATGCACAGGGACCGGGGAAGCCCAGGTGGGTCCGCTGCTACGCGCCTACAGGAACGCAGAGCATGCAGTCGTGCGATCGTTAGTGGCCTCGCAGGACTGCATCAACCGAATCGTGATGCGAGCGCGAAGAGACCTGCCCAGCCCACTACAGCTCCGTCGTCCCGTGGAGTAGCGGAGTTTGCCTGCTGCCGCCAGAGCCTCGGTTCAGATATAGCGACCATACCGTGTTGACGATATATAGCACAAGCGCGCATACGATAGCTACATTCACCATATTGGCACTCGCAGGCAACTGTAATTCGCGGATGTCGACCTTACCGACTTGCACATCCATACCAGTGTATTTATAACGCAGCGGCGAAAGTGATGCGCGTAAATACTGCCGCCTTCTTGGTCATTATGGGCTCTGCCGTAGTCGTCATCATATATGCTTCAGTTGGAAGCGACCCGGATAGGTGGCCCTCGGCCGCACCAACCCCGTTGCCGAAGGTTACGAGCATTGTTCCCACCCGTTTTCCAACACCCGCTCCTGTAACACTCCCACCGGCTCCGCTGTCGGAGGCACCAACGCCGGCACCGACTCTGTGCGCTGTGCCGAACATATGTGACCAGCAGTACAGTGCAGTCACGTGTGGTATCCTCACGAGTGGATGCAATGTGTGCGCGGCATGCTGTCGGCCTCGCCTTTCTCAGAGCTATTGCGACGCCTGCTTTACCGAAGTATGCCAAGGCGATCGATACGGTACCACTGCGCCGCCATCGCCAAGCCCGACGCCAAGCCCGACGCCAAGTCCGACGCCGATACCGACAACGGAGCCTACGATGGTGCCGACAATGGCACCGACTACGGCGCCGACGAGTCCGCCGTCACCCGGTCCCACCTTGGCACCCTGTATTGCACCACGGGTCCGCCGCTACACGCACAGGTCCAGCGGCACGTGCAGCGAGCCGATCATGAACATTACCGACTGCGCGGCGGCGATTAACGACCTTAACGGGGAGTATATGTGGTTAATCAGCCCATTGACAGGTAAGCCAATTGTGAATGGCGTAGGAAACGCCGTTGGTTATGACGTGGTGAATTTACCGTCGGCTCATCTGCCCCAGGGGTGCCTGGTGGGTCACGTGTGCGCTGGTTCATCGAGATGGCGTACGGCATTCTTACGGAACACCTATGCGGACACAAGAGCGAACTGCAGCAACGCGTTCCCGTGCATATGCAGTACATGCGAGGACCCCCCACCGAAGCAGACACCCCCCGCCGCCATCGCTACGCATGCCCTGTGTGAAGCTTGGAACGATGCTACATGGAGTGATAATGCCACGTGCGGGTCCGGGGAGGTGGGATGGGGGAAGAACTGCACCGCCCTCACGTCGTGCAATGGGACATATGCGTTCTCACAATCGGCGAACGATACAGAAGCGTGTTATCGCAGCACGTCGGTGCTGAACAGGTGCCGGGTAGCGGGCTGGACCAGGTTGAATGGCGCATCCACGAATGGCAGGTGTGCGGATTTCCAACTGGTTGCGCCGGGGGGGGAGAGCCAGCCGGCACCGCTGGCCACGCCGCCGCCCACTCCAGTGGTCACGCCATTGCCCACACCGTCGCCGAGTCCCGGGCTAACGGGGCTAACCGGGTTAACCGCATTCACCTGCGAGATTCCCAATGCGTCCGATATACGTACGCAGGAGGGAGCGCAGTACCAGGTGAACGGCACCTCAGCACACGCGTGGTGCACTGGCCGTGAAGACCCGAGTCGGGGGGATTTACTGAGCTTTAAGGATATTGCTTTTGCATGGAAAGCGGCCGGCATGAACATGAAATACTGTCCTGCTGCACTCGCGGTGGCATCCGGCGAGTGCAGCCCGGCCGCCTCGGGATCTGGCTGTAGTATCAGTGGCACCGGCCGATCGGGTATATGGCAAACAGACTGGGTCCTTGCGGGCAGTGGCACCGTCAAGAACTCGGCCGGTGTTATCACGGGGAATACGGAATACCCGAATATCGAAAACCCCTGTCAATGCGCGGGTGCGGCATACGGCCAAATTGTACCATCGACCGCCTCCTCGATGGGGTGCTACATCAAGGATACCAGTCCGATCGAGCCAGCGGTCCCTCTTCACATGGACGGTGCAACTGCAGAATTGTTAAAGCATCACATGTCCGGCGGAAGTGACTATGTGACCTATAATACCGGCATTGCATCGGGCAATTGCAACTGGATTGGACCCTTCTGCCACTGGCATAGCTCGAGTGGCGCTAAGACGCAGTTTACCCCCCCTCTACGGTGCTGCGGGTGGACAGGAGGGTCTAATATGCAGAGTTGTTGTGATATGACAGCTGGGACGGCGGACCTAAATGGAGTAAGCGGCACATGCGGCGGAACGGATGCAGCCACGTGTCCTAGTATTGCAGACCAGGTACAGGGTTTCCCATACTACTATTACCATCGCTTTCTGGTGAACTACAACCGCGCGGCCTCGCCAGACTGGGGGCCCATTGTTACTGTGCCGACGTGCCCGGATAAGGACAAGCCGGGCAGGTGCACAGACCTAGAGACATTGGCGTTTAATCTTGCACAGCAATACTGCCAGTTTGCGGAAAATAACCCATATCCCAGCACCACCGCCTAGTCGTCCTCGTCCTCGTCCACCTGCACTGCATCGTCTACCGCGATACATGCACCGGTGCCGGGGACGATATGGTTGAAGAACTCGCGGCATATTGGGCACGAGTTCTCGTGCGCGGACCATTCCAGCAAGCATTCCAGGTGGAACATGTGCTCGCAGGTCACCGGGCGGGCGTGTGGCATGCCGTCGAGGCAGATGGGACATGTGCTCGCGGTCATGCGCCTTTGCAGTGCAGCGCGTGTCTCCATGTACATCAGGACGGGAACGACCGCGAGCCGCCGGCGCTTGGCAGCGCGAGTCTCGACCGTGACTTCCGTGGGACCGCTTTCTTCTGGGATACCCGAACTGGAGTGCATGGCATTGCCCATAAATGCTGTATATAAACATCATGCGTAATAGAGATACACCTATGTCAGGGTCTCATGTTATCGCGGTACGCGTAATAGGATCTATCCTAGGGGGAGCAAGTTGTGGGATTTTAATTGAAGGATACAGGAAGTTAGACCCGGGTGCCAGGAAAGACTGGGTCGTCAACGCTAACGCGGGTCACCTGTACACGGGGATGGGCATGCTGGCGGCGTGCTTCCTACTGGTGTCATTCGGCATGTGCGTGCCGCAGGATTGGTAGCTCACGAGTCACCCAGGCCATCCATTAACATATAGAGCTTCCCCGGCGTATCGGAAGAGGAGTAGTTACTCCATTCCACCCACGGTCCCGTGTCTTCGTGTCCTGTCGCATGGTATGCGGCTATCTGAAACGGTGTTTGGCCGTGTCTGTTTCGTTTATCGGGGTCCGCACCGAGGTGTCTCATCAGGACTACGACATCGTTATAGGCATCCGGGTAGTGGTACATGTGGTTACCGGCCGCAAGTACGTGCAGCGGTGTGTTCTGCATATACGCGTCTACAGTATCGAGACTCGCGCCGCTCGACACGAGTAGTTTGGCAATGGCTAATTGGGCCATCTCTATGGCGACGTAAAGTGCTGTTTGACCTGCGCCATCCAAAATATCCTTGTCTACATCGCTAGCTAGCAGTTCCTTCACACACGACACACTCCCGTGATACGCGGCGAGATGGAGGGCCCCACCGGCTAATCTGTCGGCTGCGTTAACACCAGCCTGACCAATATGCGCCCGGAGCGCGGCACTTTCGTCTAACGCAGCGGCATGGAGGAACGATCTTACATCCCCGGTTAAATGTCGGTCTATCAGCGTACGCCGCTGTAGATGTCTCACGCCGGTCGACCCAGTCCACGGGTCGATAGGCGGATTGTCCATATCAACAGTAATGCCCCTATCTATGCATGCCTCGAGATATTCCTGCCAATAATAAAACGTCAAGCAGCGCAACACGTACGCAAACCATGGTTGGCGACGTTTGCCCGATTGGTCGAGCACAAAATACCCGATCCGGCCACGATCTGCAGGAGGGGTCCATGATTTCGCCAGCTCCGCTTGCTCCGTGTAAGCAGCTTTTCGTTCGATTGCGTATTCATCCCCCGGCAGAGGCGTGCCCCCTCCATCCAGTCGCCTCTTGGTTAGCAAATCGACAACACGGTTCAGATTATCGTGGAGCCCGCCGTCGTCCGCTGCATCCCCGTATAATAGTAGATCGGCTACAGTATCTGGACTTGCTTTGATTGGGGATACGCCATTGCCCCCGGTTGTTGGGAAAACGGCCCATATCCAATGCCCTACTTTATGCTCCTGATTCCAATATAAGGCATCCATTTCATCCGCCGCTGCACGCGACATCCCATTGGGGTTATCGGCACTCGGCTTCGTAACCGCGATCACGAAATTTGCGATGTCCGCTATCATCTGCCTCGACCGATTCGGTCCGTGTGGCCGGGGCGGCGGGGTCCGGGGAAGCGGGGTCCGGGGCAGCGGGGTCCGGGGCAGCGGGGTCCGTTGCGGTGGGGGCGACGGGGTCCGTGGCGGCGTGGCCTCCGGGGTCATTGCCGCCCGTGGGATACCACGAAGCAGCTCGCCAAGAGACAGCGCTTTACTCGAATGACCGATATCATCCGGATGACCGCCTAGATCCGATAACCACTCGGACCACGTATCGTGAAAGCGCACCCACTGCAGGTGACCATTACTCGGGTAGCTACGCAGTAGCTGGAGCCACTCTTCCGGTGCGTGCTCCATGATCCACGATGCGGTGGCGGTGGTCGCCCCGATCTCTCCGACAGCTATGACACCACCATCGGTGCGAATTGCCGGCCATAGCGTGTTATACCACGGATTTTCATGCGTAGGGCGGTCGCCTTTCATACGGCTGTGCATATTGTAGACGAGCCGGATCGCGGCTAAATCATTCTGCAAGATACGTGCATCGGTCTCCGACACCATAGACTCAGGAGGCGCTACGTCATTCCACAAACATGTCCCCTTCGCATGGTCAATCGCGGTCCATACCGCTGCTTTGTAAAAGATGTAAGGTAATGGGTCTTCCGTGCGACGGATGGGCGCTTGCATGGACATACGTTGTAGCATGCTGAACCTTTATATACTAGTGGCGGCGACGCCGACGCAGCAGGCGTTGTTGCATTCCCCAGTGCTGCTCCATGGCCCTCGGATATGCCCAAGCGAGCTCCGGCGCCTCGAATCGGCAGAGTGGGCACCGCCTAGCGTGCCGCAGTGCAGGTAACACGCATACCAGGTGGTAGAAGTGCCCGCATGTAGTCCTCACAATCGAATGCAGGTCGGCCATCTCCTCCAGGCAGATCGAGCATTCGTCGACATCGACACGCGACCGCACCTGCCCCATATTACTATCGAATATGACTATAACCTGCCCCACCGTAATCTAGATGTTACGTTTGCATTGCAGCGTGCTATGCGCGTTATGGGTGGCGGACGGATATTCCGATCTATCGAGCCTGATGTCTCCGGCTACCGACGCCGTATGCAGCGACAGCGGGTACCCGTGCGGGCGAGCAGCTGCCCTATTTCGCGTATCCCAGGGCATAGGATATAACATAGCGGTCAAGCCCGCGGGAATGACAAAGTCGATGCTGGCGCAGGTTGATACGGGAAGCAGCAACTTTGCATTGATGGGAACAAATACGTTTAGCGATACGGGGTACATGCAATGCGCGTCGCCTGCGTGCGTAAATACGCGCCTGGCGGCTAATGCGAGGTACGGCGATGGCAGCTCCTGGTCGGGCACTATCACGACAGTCGACGTTGAAGTGCAGATCCAATATGGTAACGGTGATCAAGGTCATATGACACTTCCTAGTGCGGAAGTTGTGCAGATCCAGAGCTCGAACGCGTTTTTCCATCCGTACAGTGTACCGGAATACGACGAGAGCACCGCATATGACTATACCAGAGGTATCATAGGGTTCGGAGGGATGGATCTCGCCGCCGCGAAACAGCAGCTTTTCATGGAAAACACCGCGTGGCAGCATTCCATATTCGGAATACTGATGTGTGGTATGACGGAGCAATATATGGCACACCAGGCGGGAGACGTTGTGAACTATAGCCAGGGCGCGATTGTCCTTGGCGGTATACACGCCCAAAACTCCGCGCAATCGGATGTGGCCGGGCGGAAGCTCTACTCGGGCGAGATATGGTGGACACCCATAGCGGAGGCCGCAGTGGGCTCTACTGGCTTTTATAACTTTGCGACGACCGGATTCGGCATCAAAGGCGTCGATGCACCGCTACTCGGTTTCGACGCCATGGTCAAATGGCAGGCCTCCGGCAGTGGTCAAAAGATGTTCGCCGACAGCG
>Ga0308013_10001148_pt1 | contig 13230 bp, 8 predicted proteins | sample Neamet181_FD_203131 | JGI IMG/M metagenome (GOLD analysis project Ga0308013, IMG submission 203131) | Marine microbial communities from water near the shore, Antarctic Ocean - #181 | ecosystem: Environmental > Aquatic > Marine > Unclassified | place: Southern Ocean | collected 2014-07-25
TCTGCCATATCAACTGGAATTAGAAGAATTGAAGCAGTTAGTGGGACCGAAGCCATTAAACTTTTGTTCAGTCAATCCAAAACACTTAAAAAAGTTAATTCTATTTTACTGACTGATAAAGATCCTGTTGAAGCTATTAATAAAATAAAAAATCAAAGTATAATACTCAATAAAAAACTAGAAAAAGTTAATAATGAACTTTCTGCTTTCTATTTACAAGAGATTAAACAAAAAATTACTCTAACTAAAGATCTTAATTTTTGTACTTATCAGCTTACTTGTGATCCTAATATTCTTAAAAATCTTGTGTTTAAAGCTGGAAAAGAAATTGAAAATTTATTTTTGGTCTTAACAACTAAATTTGAAGGAAGAGCTTACGTTGTTTGTTATATTTCAAAAAATTTAGTAGCATCTAAGCAAATGAATGCAAATTTAATTATTAAAAAATTGAGTGAATATATAGAAGGTTCTGGAGGGGGTCAGCCATTTTTTGCCACAGCTAGTGGAAACAACATTAATGGAATCACCAAATTATTAAAAGAAGCTAATACTTTTATATAAATTATTCCTCAGACAATGTAGGAGGATAGACTTCCAGAATTTTATTGACAAAATTTTCGATTAACTCATCTCTGTTAGCCTTTGTAGAAGATAATACACCTATTCCTTTACCTTGCCATATCAATTGTTTAGACTTAGTGTCAATAACATCAATATATAACGCACCCTCTGAGGTGGAATAAGCTACTCTACTGTGGCTTCTTCTACCATAATGTGGATACCACCCAGTGTAATAAGGGCTATAAAAAGAATTATCTATATAAATATTTTCTGATGATTTTGTAGAAATATTAATTAATAAATCAGGTGTTTCGTTAATAGACATTCCTTTGTTTGTAAATGATTTTTTTATTGATTTTAGAATTCTTTTTTTATCAATATCTGAAATCTCTACTTTATCGATACCAGCTTTGTAAAAAGCGTATGTTTTATATTTACTAAAATCTGCTTCTGAATCATAATCTGAAGCTACTTTTATTGTTCCACAGCTATAAAATACTAATGAAAATAATAATACAATGTTTAAACTTAGTTTTTTCATAATGACAATTTAATATATTTAAATCAATAACTGTGCCTTAATTTATTTTAAGTTGTGTTATTTTTAACACAGATTCTTATTTTAAATATATATTATTTTTTTTTAATGTCATTTTTTGAAAAAATTAAATCTGTTAATCAACAAATTATTTTACCAATATTAAATGATGGTGATTTTAAAATATATATAAAAAGAGAAGATCAAATTCATCCAATAGTTTCAGGAAATAAGTTTAGAAAATTAAAGTATAATGTAAAAGAAGCTAAAGATTCAAATAAAGACAGTTTAATAACCTTTGGAGGAGCTTATTCAAATCATTTATTAGCGACTGCTTATGTCGGTAAAAAAGAAAATTTAAAAACTTTAGCATTTGTTAGAGGAGAAGAATTAAAAAATATTAATTACAATTCTACTTTACAAAAATGCAATGATTTTGGAATGAAATTCATTTTTATTTCTAGAGATGATTATAGAAAAAGAAATGAAATAGATTATATTAATTCTATTAAAAATGAATTTAAAGATTCATATATTATCCCTGAGGGAGGTACAAATGAATTTGGTGTGTTAGGTTGTGAGGAAATCTTAAGTATAGATGATTCTTTTTTTGATGTTATATGTTGTCCTGTGGGTTCTGGAGGAACAATAGCAGGAATTATTAACTCCAGTAATGACAGTCAAAAAGTTTTAGGGTTTTCTGCCCTAAAAGGGAGTGGAATAAATAATGTAATTACTAAATTTACTAAGAAAGAAAATTGGAAGATTTTTGATGATGATATTTTTGGAGGATACGCTAAAATTGATTCTAGGTTGGTTGATTTTATGAATGAGTTTTTTAAAAACACAGGAATTGTATTAGATCCAATTTATAATTCTAAAATGGTATTTAAAATAACTAAACTTATAAAAAGTGATCAATGGGAGTTTGGAAAAAAAATTTTATTAATTAACACCGGGGGCTTACAGTCAGTAAAAGAAATGAATATTAAATTAAAAAACAAAGGATGCGATATAATAAAATATTAATATTTTTTTGTTTAATTTTTTTGTCCTCATGTGGATCAAAAAAAGTTTCTTATAGGGACAGTAGTCCAAAGAAAATCAAGAACAAATCTGTAAAATCTACTAACAGATTTTTTAACACTATGACTAATGAGCAAAGAACTCATTGGTACGTAAATACGTATTCTAAAACAGCTATAAATGAAATGAAAAAGTTTGGAATTCCTGCTAGTATAACTATGTCTCAAGGAATTTTGGAATCAAGTTCAGGAAAGGGGAGTTTAGCTTTAAAGTCTAACAACCACTTTGGAATAAAATGTCATAGTACTTGGAAAGGTAAAAAGGTTTATCATGATGATGATGAAAAAGGAGAATGTTTTAGAAAGTATAGAAATCCCGAGACATCTTATAGGGATCATTCTGTTTTTTTAAAATCTAGAGATCGATATAATTTTTTGTTCAAACTAAAAAAAAGTAATTATATAAAATGGGCTAAAGGTTTAAAAAAGGCTGGTTACGCAACAGATCCAGCTTATGCAGATAAATTAATTTCAATTATTGAAAGATATGAGCTTTGGAAACTAGATGGATCAAAAAAACCTTTAAATAAATCTAAAGAAAAACGACTTTCTAAAAACAAAACAAAACAAAAAACAAAAAAAATTAAAAAATCAAATAAAAATTATGTTGTTAAAAAAGGAGATACTTTATTTTCTATTTCAAAAAAATTCAATATTAGTATCTCTGATTTAGTTAAAATTAATAAGCTCAGCGGCAATAATATTAACTTAGGCCAAAGCTTAAAAACTAAGTAATGCTGATAAAATATTTAACTACTTTTTCCTGCTAAAATTTTATTAATTTTTATTAAAGAAGATTCTAAATGAATCTTACTCATTTTATTAGATGCTCTTTTGATTGACTTCTTAACATCTTTTTTAAGTTCCATTAGTTCGCTAGCTGCAATAGTTCTTATATCCGACTGACTAACTTTTACAGTCGTAACACGGCCTCTAGCCCAAGAAGGGACTGATCCTTGATCTTCATTCATTACATAGCTTATTCTATCCAAATATGCTAATTGTAAATTTCTTCTATAAACATCAATTTTATTATTATTATATAATTCACTCCAAATTCCTTTTCTTAAATCAGACATCATATCTAATAATGAATAAGCGCTATTTCCATTTATTGCTTCATTTTCAATTAGCCTAGCCATTTTGCCAAAATCTAAAATTCCATTTAAAGTTCTAGATTGCGTCGATCTTATTCTATTAGTAATCCCAGCAAACTCAATTTTATTTAAAATATTAACATCTATCATCCATGTTGGTGTTTCAAATAATTGTTTCTGTAAAAAGTTCATGCATTTTTTTTGATGTAATTTATTTACATGTGTGTAAACAGCTCCAGATTGATCATAGGTTTTATAATACTGATAAACACCACCGATATTAGAGCTTACGTGACCCATATAACGATTAAACTGAGATAGAACTTGACCGTACATTGTATTTAAATCAGCATAGTCTTTACCGTCTTCAGAGGTCCAATCGATTAAGTTAGGTATGATCCTTTTTAGATTTTTAATTCCATACTCGCTAGCCTTCACTGCATCATCCCCAAGGTCTTCAGTTTGAGAACTAGGGTCTATCCCAGCGCTTCCAAATCTGTGAAGTAGACTATTTTGATTATCTAATATCCATTTGTCTAAAGTTTTTTTCTCATCCTTAGCATTTTTAACTCCTAGAATTGGTTTGTAGCCCCATTTTATAGCATGTTTGTCATATACACCAACATTAGGCATTAATGCTACCCCTTTATCTTCAGGCTGTGCTATATAGTTAAACCTAGCATAATCCATTATTGATGGAGCTGTTCCAAACTTCTTAGTAAATGTTGCAGATCTTAAAGAGTCTACCGGGTAAGCACTGCTGCTTCCCATATTATGGGGCAACCCTAATGTGTGACCGACTTCGTGAGCTGATACAAATTGAATTAATCGACCCATTACTTCATCTTTGAATGAAACCCCTCTGGCTTCTTCATTAATTGCTGAAGTCTGAACAAAAAACCAATTTCTTAATAGAGTCATCACGTTATGGTACCAATTAATATCGGATTCTAGAATCTCACCAGATCTGGGATCACTAACATGAGGACCATTAGCATTAGGAATAGGAGATGCTAAATATCTTACAACTGAATACCTGATATCCTCAGGACTCCAATCTGGATCTTCTTCAACTGAGGGCGGGTCTTTGGCTATTATAGCATTTTTAAACCCTGCTTCTTCAAAAGCTACTTGCCAGTCTTCTATTCCTTGTTTGATATATTTTCTCCATTTAACAGGCGTTGCTCTATCAATATAATAAACGATTTGTTTTTTTGGAGTGACTAGTTCTCCTTTTTTAAACTTCTCAATATCTTCCTCTTTAACCTCTAGTCTCCATCTGTCTAAATACTTTAATGATTTACTTTCCTGAACATCTAATCCGTAATCAACTTGACTTCTTGCAAACCAACCTACCCTTTGGTCAAAATATCTTTTTTTCATCGGGATTTTAGGAAGTAAGATCATCGAATTATTTATTTCTAATGAAATTGCTCCAGTACTAGAGTTAGAAGGTGGCGCTGAGGATTTGTAAGTTTTAACACTCCTTGATTCAATGTTTTGAGGATAACTTTTTAAAGACTCTATAAAAGATCTTTTAGAATCTAAACTAGATATTTTATAGCTTTTTCTTCTAGATTGTGGAAATCCTAAAGGTTTTACATCGTCTGTAAATAATTTAGTAACATCTATCACTACTGATGTTGAGTCTTTACTCTGCGCAGCTATTTTAAAACTATATAATACAGGTTCAAAATTTGAGTTTAAAACGGCTTCACTCACAGGCAATGAATCATTTGCAACAACGCTGTGTGACACAACTCTTAATAAAATATTTTGATCTTTTTTATGCCATCTTAAAACTTGAGTATTTTGTTTTCCTCCTCCAAATCCAATTCCAGAAGCAGTTTTTGCAATTCTAGTAACCATCAGCATTTCTCTTCCTAACAATGAATCATTTATTTCATAATAATATTTGTCTTTGACTTTATGAACATCAAATAGACCATGATCAGTTACAGCCTCTTTTGTTATTATATCCTCATAAGATTTAGGTTTTTTTACTTCTTTACTTTTTTTCTCACTGTCTTCCCCGTCAGCTGATTTACTAGGGCGTTGTGCGTTTAGTTGAAATGATAGAAAAAAAATGAATAGTAAAGAGTAGATAATTGATTTTTTCATAGTATAAAATTTTAGCAAACATGAATATAATAATTATTTGAATAAGTATTATTAATATCACAATATATTAGGCTAAAAAATATGAATAATATAAAAACATACTGTAAAGTATGGTTTATTTCTTAATTCTTAACACTTTCATTGACGAAGTACTTAAATAAACCATTTTTCTACATCATTTAATTGAAGAGCATCAATAGATAATTTATTTTTCTTTCTATATCCGTTAAGCTTTTGGTGGACCTGAGTAGGTTTGTTTGAAAGTAAATTTTCTTTACTAGAGTAAACATCAATAACATGATCAATCCAATTTTCATCAATTCCGATTTCAACGAAATCTTCTCTTTTAGATTTAGACTTAGAAGTTTCGGGTTTCATTTGCGGAAAAAAAATAACCTCTTGAATAGATTGATTGTTAGTGAATAACATGACTAATCTATCTATTCCTATTCCTATTCCTGAAGTTGGCGGCATACCATATTCTAAAGCTCTAATAAAGTCATTGTCGATAAACATGGCTTCATCATCACCTTTTTTCGACAACTTTAATTGATCTTCAAACCTGGCCAGCTGATCAATAGGATCATTTAGTTCAGAGTAGGCATTAGCAAGTTCTTTGCCATTAACTAATAATTCAAACCTCTCAGTTAGATTTGGATTATCTCTATGTTCTTTTGTTAATGGACTCATTTCTTTGGGGTAATCAGTAATAAATGTTGGTTGTATGTAATGATGTTCACATTTTTCTCCAAAAATTTCATCTATTAACTTTCCAACTCCCATTGTTTTATTTACTTCGATCCCTAATTTTTTGGCAGTTTCAAATAATTCTATTTCTTTCATGTTAGAAACATCAATTCCAGTATGTTCTTTTATTGATTCCAGAATACTTATTCTTTTGTAAGGAGCTTTAAAGTCTATTGTTTTGTCTCCTAATTCTACTTTACTAGTTTGATTTAATTCATTTGCAATATTTTCTAATAAATTTTCAGTATTCTCCATCATCCAGTAATAGTCTTTGTAGGCAACGTATAACTCCACCATTGTAAATTCTGGATTATGAGTCCTGTCCATTCCTTCGTTTCTAAAAGCCTTTGCAAACTCATAAACTCCCTCAAATCCTCCAACGATTAATCTTTTTAGATATAATTCATTTGCTACTCTTAAGTATAATGGAATATTCAATGCATTATGATGAGTGGTAAAGGGTCTAGCAGTTGCTCCGCCTGGAATTGGCTGTAAAATTGGTGTCTCAACTTCAAGATATTCTTTTTCATTAAAAAAAGACCTCATGATATTCATGATTTTAGTTCTTTTTAAAAAAGTTTCTTTAATGTTAGGGTTGACAATTAGATCGACATATCTCTGTCTGTATCGAAGTTCAGGGTCTGTGAATTCATCAAAAACATTACCCTCTGAGTCACTTTTAGGAAGTGGAAGTGGTTTTAATGATTTACTAAGAAGTGTAAATTTTTTGACTAAAATTGTCTTTTGTCCAACCTGTGTAGTAAATAAAGTACCTTCAATTCCTATTATATCACCAATGTCAAGAAGTTTTTTATAAACTTCATTGTACATAGATTTATCGTCGTTAGGACAAATTTCATCTCTATTAAAATAAACTTGAATTTTACCAATTTTATCTTGAATTTCTGCAAAACTAGCTTTGCCTTGTATTCTTCTTGACATTAATCTACCCGCTATAGATACAGATTTGTTTTCTAAAAAGTTTGAAACTATTTTATTTGTATCAGTATCAATTAGATATAGGGGAGCGGGGTATGGATTAATCCCCAATTCTTTGAGTTTGTTTAATTTTTCTCTTCTGATTTGCTCTTGTTCAGATAGCATATTTATTTTTTTAAATTACATCAAATATAAGGAATCGTAAACAAGCTACAACCTAAGTATTTATATTCACTATTATATATTTATCTTTGTTTTTAAAATTTAAAAATTGAGTTTTTTAAGAGTTCTTTTGTCAATAGTTTTTCCTCCTTTATCAGTCATAGATAAAGGCTGTGGTTCTGTTATAATTGTGTTTATATTAACTTTATGTGGATGGGTTCCGGGTGTTATAGCAGCTTTAGTTATTTTAAATAATCCTAAAAAATAATTTTCAAATGAATAAATCAATTATAGTTCATGATTTAGGTTTAATGGAATATGATAAAGCCCTAGATTATCAATTGAATTTATTTAATGAAATAATTCAATCAAAATTAAATAACAGAAGAAATAACACTAATCTAGTTACTAATAACCATTTAGTCTTTGTGGAGCACCCTCATGTGTATACGTTAGGTAAAAGTGGAGAAATGAAAAATTTATTATTAAATAAAAAAGAATTACAACATAAAGGCATTAAGTTTTATAACACTAATAGAGGAGGGGATATTACTTGTCATGGTCCTGGTCAGGTAGTTTGTTATCCTATTATTGATTTGGATAATTTTTTCACAGATATTCACAAATATTTAAGATTTCTTGAAGAAGTTGTGATCCTAACCTTAGGAGATTTCGGATTAAAAGGAGAAAGAAGTGCTAGTGAGACAGGGGTTTGGCTCGGTACTAATACTTTTGAAGCTAGAAAAATTTGTGCTATGGGGGTCAAAGCTAGTAGGTGGGTAACTATGCATGGTTTAGCTTTAAATGTAAATAACGATTTGAGTTTTTTTGATAATATTATTCCTTGTGGAATTCTAAATAAAGCAGTCGCTTCAATTTCAAATGAAATAAAAAAAGAAATTGATATAGACTTAGTAAAGAAAAAAATAATAGATAATTTTTTACTTACCTTTTCTGCTAAACTAGTTAATTGAATAAACTAAAATTTCATTTGATTCCCCTAATGAAGTTATGGTTTTTTCTTTTTTTTCACTTATTGAAAAATCAATTGAACTTGTACCAAATACTGGAAACCCATTTATTAACTTAGAATTAGAATCAAAGAAGTAAATTTTATTTTGATCTCTATCTGTAATTGATACGTATTCTTGTTTTTTACTTATTAATATTTTAGGACTTGTATAATTCCCAAACGGGAGTTCAACTACGCTATCATTTATTGTGAGAATATTTTCTGAAATGGTAACTAAAATATTATTGTTTGCTGTAATTAAATATGGAGTATCAAGCGGAAGGGGTTTTTTTGAAATTCCACCATTTAAGTTTATTCTAATCAAGTTATTGGATCTGTCAATAGTGACAAATGAATTTTTGTTAACGAAAATTTCTTTTGAACTTATCTTTAAGGATTCAGGAATTTTTACTCTAACATTTCCTCTTCTATCAGTAATATATAATCTTTTTTTAGTATTAATTATTAAATAGTCCTTTGATCCAATCCTAAAATGTTTTGGCAGATTGGCAACTTGACTCTTAATATTCTTTCTATTGAAACCCCTAACTTTTTTAAATTCATCATCTAACATTTCAATTTCTCCTTCCCTGTCAACTATAAACCTATACTTTTTTATTTTATCATAGTCAAATACTGCTAACCCATGCTTTGATTTTTTTTTATGATTTAATTTTTTAACTATTCCACCGTTTTTATCTAAAATTAATAGGCTATTTTCAGTTTCAAATACATATTGTAATCTCCCGTTTTTATATAAATCTATTTGAGAAATTTCACCGACTATTTTAGACTCAAGTTTTTTTCTCCAAATTAATTCACCATTATTAGAAATGAGATATAAATTATTTAAATCATCTTGAGTTATTAGTTCTTTTTCTTTAGTCACATAATTAGTGACAATTTTAGGCTTTAAGTGAATTGTACTCTTTAATTTAAAACTGAATAACAAATTAACTCCTAAAGATTTTATTTTTTCAACTGTTTTTTCAATTACATGTGTTTTGTGAATTAGCTTATCATCAATTAATAAATGGTTAATCCAATATGGAAAATCATCTGTTGAAATTTCAAATTTTTCAATAATATCAGTATTAAACTTCTCAAGATTATAAATCTTTAAGTGATTGCTTTTTTTAGGGACTTTTGAATATATTTCTTTAAATTTTATTGAATTATTTATAGTTGATTCGTTAGAGAAGTTTAAAATCATTGTCTCTATTGCAGTTTTATTTTTTGACAATACTAATATATTATCCAATATTGTCAAATAATTATCATCTACGGATTTATAGAGATCATTCACTGTTTTTGTATTGAACAAAGGCTGCGAGAGTTTATGAATTTTTCTACTTCTATATTTGTAACTGCTTTCTGTACTTTGTTGAATTTTAAAATTCAATAATTCTTTATTCTTAAAACTAAAGGTTGAAATAGAGTCTCGATTTAAATGTATTGAGCCTATTTCAAATATGTCATAAAATAGTGAGTCATTTTTAATTAATTCTAGTTTATTTATAGGACTATTTTTTTCTATGTTAATTAAAAACTGTGAGTGATTATATGCCCTTCTTTCAAATTCAATAAAATTATTTGGAACTATTTTAATTATATCTGAAAAAGAGGGATCAATATCATTCAAACGATTAATTCTTCTTGGAATAGAATCTTTTTTAAATGCTAAGCCATTAAGCATTAATTCATTGGGATTGAAATTTACATCAAACTGAACCCAGTCTGATATTTCTGAAATACTAATAAAATCAGATATTTTAGAAATATCAACATGCTCTTTTAGTTGATCGTTGATAAATAGAGATATTTTAGAACTTGATGAATTATATAATTTATAAAAATCATTATTTACATCACTAATAACGTGATTTGAATTTCTTAAAGAATTTTCAATTAAAAGTTTATTAATAGATTGTATGTATATCCCATTTCTTTTTGTAAAAAAGAATGATTTATTGTTTGTTGTTATTTTTTTAATTACAAATCCATTATAGTTTATAGAATCCTCTATTATTTCATTTTTTAATTCCAATACATTTTCAAACTCTGTAAATAAAATATATTCTAAGCTATTTTTGCCAATATTGTGATAGCTAATTAATATTGGTTTGTCTAAAAACTTATTTGAAAGGGAATCAGGTTTCAAACCTATTATTGATTTTAAGCTTTTGTGAAAAATATCTGATTTGTGATCTATTGCTGATTCATAATCTATTATAAGCAAAGGATTTGTAGGGACAAAATCTATTAACCTAGCTGTTTTTTCATAACTATTTTCACAGTTAATGATTGATAAAGTAAATAGAATTAATAGAATTTTTTTCATCTCTGTTATAAGCGTAAATGTAAGGAACTCTTGTTTTAATTTATTGTTGATTTTAAATCAATTTAAAACTTTTTCTGTGATGTATTGAAATACCATATTTTTTTATTGCTTCTCTATGTGTTTTTGTTGGATAGCCTTTATTTTGTTCCCATCCGTAATTTGGATTTTTTTTAGACAGATCAATCATTAAATCATCCCTACTTGTTTTGGCTAATATTGAAGCTGCTGCGATATTCATGTATTTAGAATCTCCTTTTATTATACACTTAAAAGGAATCATATTATGTGATTCAAACCTATTACCATCAACAATTATGAATTCTGGCTTTATTTTTAATTGATTAATTGCTTGATTCATAGCTAAAATTGATGCATTTAAAATATTTATTTTATCAATTACTTTAACTGACACATGAGAAATTGCATAATCTAACGCGTTATCAATTATGATTTTTTTTAAATTATTTCTTGATTTTAGTGAAAGTAGTTTTGAATCTTTTAAAATTTGATTTTTAAATTTTTTTGGTAAAATTACTGCAGCTGCTGTAACAGGTCCCGCCAAGCATCCTCTTCCTGCTTCGTCAGTCCCACATTCAACATAGCTAGAGAAAAATGGTTTTAACATAATTGTATTTGTCTTAAAAATAGATAATAATTAAAATATAAGTAAAATGAAATCAATAACTTTACTTTAAATTATTTCAATGAGAACTTGTTCTTTATGTTTTGTTTTATTTAATTTCTTTTTCTGTTCTCTTTGGTCTCAGCAAGATGATGGAATTAGTTCTTTGACTAACATGTTTAAGCCAAAGTCTGACTCTATTTCTAAATCTAAATTACCTGACATAAAAAAGTATTTAATATTAAATGCTATTAATGACTCCACGTATCTTGACACTACCTTGTCAATTAAAAAACATTATAAGTTTAATTATATAAGAAAAGATGACTTCGAATTCTTAAAATTCTCTAATATTGGACAAACTTATAATTCATTAACACATGATTACGATGGGAATTCTTTTTTACCAAAGTTTAGTTTTTCTTCAAAAAAATATGCCTACTTAGAATCAGATGATGTTAATTACTATCATGTTCCAACTCCTTTGACCGAACTTTTGTTTAAAACGGTGATGGAACAAGGTCAGTTCACGGATGTTTTATTTTCTTCAAATATCTCAGAAAAGCTCAACTTCTCTATAGCTTTTAAAGGCTTGAGATCCTTAGGAAATTATCAAAATATTTTAGCAGGATCAAAAACCTTCAGATTTACATCTAACTATAACTCAATAAATAATAAGTATAATTTTAGAATGCACATTGTTAATCAAAGTTATGAGAATAAAGAAAATGGAGGATTAACTGATTCATCAATAATTAATTTTGAGTCTGAAGATGAATTATTTAAAGAAAGATCAAAGCTGTCAGTTAAATTTGAAGATGCAGTAAACAATTTCACTAGCAAAAGATATTATTTTGAACATCAATTTTCTTTATTAAAGGATAACGATTCTGTTTCGAATAATAACTTGTCATTTGGACATAAATTTGAATATGAAACTCTAAGTAATTCTTTCTTTCAAAGTTCTAGTTCAAATTATTATGGAGAGCTTAGTCCTAATTTGAAAGATGTAAACGATAAAACTGAAATTAGAAGCACTTTAAATGAGTTTTACACTTATCTAAACTCAAATGTTTTTGGAAAAATAAAAGTAATTTATACTAATTATAATTACAATTATAAATCTAATTCTTTATCGGATCAAAGTTTAGGGCTCAATGAAAATGAAAATGTAATTTCATTTAAATTAAATAAAAATTTATTTGGCTATAAATTTAAAACTAAAATTTCTAAAAATATTTTTGGCGATAGATTGGGAGATGTAATAGATTTTAATATTAGTTCTGTAAATAACGATAAATTTCGAAATCAAATAGGGTTGAATTTTGTAAACAAACATCCTGGTCTTTATTATGAATTGTATAAAAGCAGTTATCTTGATTTAAATTGGAATAATAATATTAAAAAAATTCAAACTAAGAATTTTTATATGAGTTTTGCTTCTAAAATTTCAGGAAATTTTAGATTAGATTTTAGGATAATAAATAATTACACATACTTTTCTTTAGTTGAGAACAATGCAGGAGTTAACGAAGGAAATCAAAGTTTATTACCAATTGTTAATCAATTAGATTCAACAATCAAGTATTTAAAAATAAAATGGCAAAAAGAATTTAAATATGGAAAATTTAATTTTGATAACTCTTTAGTTTTTCAAAAAGTTAGACAAAAAAAAGATTTTTTAAACCTGCCAGAATTTTTAATTAGAAACACTGTTTATTATTCTGATACTATTTTAAAAGGTGCAATGTTTTTTCAGACTGGTTTGAGCGTTAAATATTTTTCCAAATTCTATTCCAATGAATATAATCCACTTGTTAGCTCATTTCATATACAAAATGAAAAGAAAATTGGAGGATTTCCATTAATAGATGTATTTGTGAATGCAAAAATAAAGCAGACTAGGTTATTTTTGAAAGCTGAACACTTTAATTCAGGTTTAACAGGGAATAATTTTTATTCTTCTCCATCTTATCCATATAGAGATTTTTCAGTAAGATTTGGT
>Ga0308013_10001163_pt1 | contig 13193 bp, 10 predicted proteins | sample Neamet181_FD_203131 | JGI IMG/M metagenome (GOLD analysis project Ga0308013, IMG submission 203131) | Marine microbial communities from water near the shore, Antarctic Ocean - #181 | ecosystem: Environmental > Aquatic > Marine > Unclassified | place: Southern Ocean | collected 2014-07-25
AAACGTATCACCATTATTTGAATCCATTGACATAGCCTCACCTGAAGAATATTTAAATAGCTCAGAGAGTATCTCAGGAGGAAGTAGCGAAGAATTTCTTTTAACTTCTACGAAATTATCGTTAGCAATGTATGCGTAAGCCGAAATCACTGAATCAAGACTGCCATCTAATTTGGCAGCATTAACTTCTTCAACAAGGAGTGTTTTCTTCTCAATAGCCTTTATGCTCGATAAATAATCTGAAACATTACTTTTGACATCATTAAAGTCAATTAGAGAGGATTCTTTAATATTATTAATTGAAAGAACAATGAAGCTATCTTCAAGCTCTATTGCATGGGTCACATCAACCTCTGAATCAGAGGAATATAAATACTCAGCAATCCTTCTATCGCTAACATCAAATTTGAAATTATTTGCAGAAGAACTATCACTGGATAGGATTTTTTGTGACAAGACGTCTCCAATTGATTCGATTGAGGAATTTGCAGAAATCATATCCTCTAGCTCAATAAAATCATCATTCATCAAAGCTCGAGATTCTGAATCAACTAAATCTGTAATAATTTTGCTCTTAAGTTCAGATAACGGCTGGATATCAGCTTCGTTTATTTCTGTAACCTTAATTAAATGGAAAGAGTCATCAAGTTCAACAATAGAACTTGTTCCTCCAACTGCAATACCTTTAATTGCTTCACCAAATTCTACAGGAAAGACATCTGAAAAATATTCTAAGTCACCACCAGTATCTCTTGAAACAATATCATCACTAAAAATAGATGCCAACTCACTAAAGCTTTCGCCGTTCTCAATCTTAGATTTTATGTCATCAACAACTTTATAAGCATCTTCTGAAGATGGATGATTGTTTTTGTCGATCATAATGTGAGATATTCTTGTTTGAGATCTCTCGTTTGCTTTAAGTAGATACTCAGCATAGGCATCCTCAACAAAGCCCTCAGGAATTGAGACTCTATCTTTATAATTATCTGAAGTTAATACAATATAGCTAAATGCTCTTTCCTCATCTGAATAAAATAAACCTTCGTTACTTAAATAGTAATCATTAAGCTCTTCATCACTGCTCGATATACTTTCTTTTAATTGATCAAAATCAATTTTAATAAAATCTACATCAACTGATTGTTCTGATAGCTTTGCTAACTCAAGTGACTCCTCTTCAGTTGCGAAATTTATTGAAGAAATAGCAAATCTATAAATCTCAGTAGCAGTTAAGTTTGTCATCAAATCTATGTAGCTATCTTTGGTTTGTCCATTGGAGTTAACCTGAGCTTCATATATTCCCTCGTCAAAAACCCCATCAATCTGGAAGGATGGATTTTTAATAATATTTTTCTTAGCAACTTTCTTGGAATTTTTATTTACCATTCCTAGATTTCTAGCTTTGGATAAAAGTACCTTTTGAACTATTAATTCTTGTTTAATTTGAGCAATCTGCATGTCTTCATCTAGTAAAGCGAAATCAAAGTCTTCTCCGTAGAGACTTTTAAATCTCTCAACTGTGATATTCGATGCAATCTGAAAATCTGTTTCTGATACGTCTTCGCCATTGATGGTTCCTAAAGAACCTCCAAAAGCCGTTGATAGTGATGATGTCCCAAGAAATACAAATGGTAATGCACAACATGCAATTACGATAAATAGTCTAGGGCCGGTTAAAAAATTTCTTAGTGATTCAAGCATAGTATGTATATTATAGAATAAAAAAAGGGTGCATATGCACCCTTTTAAAGTTTAAAAAAACTTAGCTGTGTTTAACCTTGTCTTTAAGGCCTTTACCGGCTTTAAATCCTGGTACTTTAGAAGCAGCAATGTGCATTGAAGCGCCTGTCTGAGGATTTCTCCCCTCTCTAGCAGCTCTATGTCTTACATTGAAAGTTCCGAAGCCAACCAACGATACTGTTTCTTCTTTACCTAAAGCATCACCGATACCACCTAAAACAGCATCAACAGCTCTGCCTGCTGAAGCCTTAGAAATATCTGCACTACCTGCAACCGCGTCAATCAAATCTGATTTATTCATATTAAACACTCCTCTGTGTAAATTTATTTATATAAATGAACTTATATAATGGCTTTTAGATAATAAAAGTCAAGTAAATAAAGGGTTTTAGTGAGTTTGTTTATTTCCGCCTTTTGACGAATCACTAGACGAAGATTTATCTTTGGTCGTCTTTGCAATTTTTGATAACGGCGTTGGCTCCTCAATTAATGCAGAAGATACAACTTCATCAATCCATTCAACAGGAATAATATTTAGGGATTCTGTAATCTGCTTAGGCATTTCTATTAAGTCAGGTTCATTATCCTTCGGGATAATAACGTTTTTAATTCCGCCTCTTTTCGCTGCTAAGAGTTTTTCTTTTAGTCCGCCAATTTTTAATATTTGGCCTCTAAGGGTTATCTCTCCAGTCATAGCTGTATCAGCCCTAACAGGTATTCCAGTAAAAATTGATATAAGAGCAATAGCCATACCACCACCAGCACTTGGACCGTCCTTGGGTGTTGCACCTTCAGGAACATGAATGTGGATATCGTGCTTCTCATAAAAATTTGACTTTATTCCCAGTGAGCTTGCTCTAGATCTAACAACAGTAAGAGCAGCCTGAATTGATTCTTGCATAACATCGCCAAGAGAACCTGTTTTGATTATCCTGCCCTTTCCATCTACATGAGAAGCTTCGATTGTTAGTAGCTCACCGCCAACCTCAGTCCATGCCAAGCCTGTCACTTGACCAATAGCATTATCTTTTTCAGCAATACCAAATTTATATTTCTTTATACCAGAGAATTTTTCTAAATTTTTATTCGTAATTTTAGTTGGCGCAGATGTCGTTTTTTTATTTAGCAATCTATCTTTGACAACCTTACGAAGTATTTTTGCTATTTGTCTTTCCAGACCTCTGACTCCAGCCTCTCTTGTGTAATATCTTATAAGAGAAAGAATTACTTCTTTATCAAAATTAATCTCCCCATCTTTCAAACCATTTCTTTCTATTTGTTTTGGTAAGAGATATTTATTAGCAATACTAGATTTTTCATCTTCTATATAGCCAGGTATTCTGATTATCTCCATTCTATCTAATAAAGGTGTGGGAATATTTAAGCTATTAGCAGTACATACAAACATTACCTCTGAAAGATCGTAGTCAACCTCTAAATAATGATCGCTAAAGGAATTATTTTGCTCTGGATCTAAGACCTCAAGAAGAGCTGAAGCAGGATCGCCTCTACTATCCATGCCCATTTTATCTATCTCATCTAAAAGAAATAAAGGATTCTTAACTCCAACCTTAGAAAGTTTTTGAATTATCTTGCCTGGCATAGATCCGATATAGGTTCTTCTATGGCCTCTAATTTCGGATTCATCTCTCACGCCGCCAAGTGACATTCTTACAAACTTCCTATTAGTAGCTCTAGCTATGGACTCACCTAAAGATGTTTTACCGACACCAGGAGGGCCAACTAAACATATAACAGGAGCCTTCATTGATTTAACTCTTTTTTGAACTGCAAGGTACTCAATAATTCTTTCTTTTACTTCCTCAAGTCCATGATGATCTTCTTCCAAGATATCAAGAGATGATTGAATATCTGAATTAATCTTAGATTTCTTCTTCCATGGAACTTCTATCATGCAATCTAGGTATGATCGAACAACAGATGCTTCTGCTGATGATGGAGACATATGCTTAAATTTAGATAATTCACTTTTGGCTTTCTTAAGAGCATCTTTAGGCATTCCTGCTGATTCAATTTTTTCTTCAAGAATATCTAATTCATCTCCCTCGTCACCTATCTCACCCAATTCTTTTTGAGCTGCTTTAATTTGCTCATTCAAGTAATATTCTCTTTGAGATTTTTCCATTTGTTTTTTAACACGTTCTCTTATCTTTTTTTCAACATCAACAACATCAAGCTGTGATTCTATAAAGGTAAGTAATTTCTCAGCTCTTATTTTAAGATCGGCGATTTCTAAAACTTCCTGCTTCTTGGAAGCATCGATTGGAAGATGACTTGATATTGAATCAATTAACCTAGAAAGATCATCGAGAGAATCAACTGTTGAAACAATTTCGGGAGGTATTCTTTTAGTGATACTAATGTAATCTTCGAATTTTGCTTTTATAAATCTTACTAAATTTGAGGCATCAGCTTCTTTTAAAGGTATGTCATCAATAGTTGTAACACGGGCAACTGAGTAATCATCCTTATCTATAACTTTTTCTATAGAACATCTCTTATAACCCTCTACTAGAACCTTCATAGTTCCGTCAGGTAATTTAATTAATTGAAGTAAGTTACTTATAGAGGCTGCCTTATGCATATCAGCAAATAATGGATCCTCAACAACTGGGTCAATCTGACTTACAAGAACAAGCTTTTTGTTAGATGACATTGCTGCATTTAAAGCTTGCACAGATTTAGGTCTGCCAACAAATAAGGTAGTTACAATTCCAGGAAAGACAACAACGTCTCTTAGAGGAATTAAGGGTAGGTCTGATTTAATTTCTTTCATAACTCCAATATAGGGATTGTTATGAAAATATCAATTGGCAGATGATGATTTTTTAGTAGTTGTTTTAAGAAGCCTTATAGGCTCTGATTTAGACATGACTGTATTCTCATCAATAATGACTTTTTCCAAGTCGTTATTTGGAAGACCAAACATTGTTTCCATCAATAACTCTTCCATGATTGAACGCAAACCTCTGGCTCCTGTCTTTCTTTTTATAGCCTGCTTAGCAATTTCTACCAAAGCCTCATCTCTAAATATTAACTCAACATTATCAATCTCAAAAAGATGTTTATATTGATTTACTAAAGCATTTTTAGGCTCTTTAAGTATTCTAACTAAGGCATGCTCATCTAGCTCATGCAGACTTGATATAACGGGAAGTCGGCCAACAAATTCTGGAATTAAACCATATTTAACTAAATCATCTGGTTCTAAGTCATCTACATTACTAGTAATAGGTAGGACATTTGATTTTGAACTGACTTCAGCTCCAAAACCTATCCCAACATTACTATTTCTTAAACTAATAACTTTATCTAGGCCTGAGAATGCTCCACCGCATATAAAAAGAATATTTGAGGTATCGACCTGAATAAACTCTTGTTGTGGATGCTTTCTTCCACCTTGAGGTGGTATAGAGGCTACTGTTCCTTCAATCAATTTTAATAATGCCTGTTGAACGCCCTCACCTGAAACATCTCTTGTAATGGATGGGTTGTCAGACTTTCTGGCAATCTTATCAATCTCATCAATATAGACAATTCCTAGCTGAGCTCTTTCTGGATCATAATCAGACTTCTGTAATAACTTTTGAATAATATTCTCAACATCTTCTCCCACATAACCAGCTTCAGTTAAAGTCGTTGCATCTGCTATAGCAAAAGGAACGTTTAATATTTTAGCTAAAGTTTGAGCCAGTAAAGTTTTACCACTACCAGTAGGACCTAAAAGTAATACATTGCTTTTTTGAAGCTCTACGGCATCTTTGGAAGTATTCTTTTTTAATCTCTTATAATGATTATAAACAGCGACTGACAAGACTTTTTTTGCTTTTTCCTGACCGATTACATACTCATCAAGCTTATTAAATATTTCTAAAGGGGATGGAAGTTCTTCTAGAGAATTATCATCCTCGCCGCTCTTAATTTCCTCTTCAATGATGTCGTTACAAAGATCAACACATTCATTGCAAATATAGACACTGGGACCAGCGATTAATTTCTTAACCTCATCCTGAACCTTGCCACAAAAAGAGCAATTTAATTTATCTGAAGAAGTTTCACTTGCCATTAATTGGACCTCTTTCATTAAGTATTTTATCTACTATCCCATAAGATTTAGCAGAAGTAGCATCTAAGAAATTATCTCTATCAGTATCTTTTTCTATTTTCTTAATTGTTTGGCCTGTATGTTTTGCAAGGATCTCATTGACAACTTTTTTCATATGAAGAATTTCTTTGGCGTGAATTTCAAAATCAGAAGCTTGACCCTGAAAACCACCCAGAGGCTGATGTATCATAATTCTAGAATTTGGCAGAGCAAATCGCTTACCCTTGTCTCCACCTGCTAGGAGAATTGCTCCCATACTAGCAGCTTGACCAATACATAATGTTGAAATGGATGCGGATATAAATTGCATGGTGTCATATATAGCAAGACCAGCTGAAATACTTCCACCAGGTGAATTAATATAAATTGATATATCTTTTTCTGGATTCTCTGACTCAAGAAATAAGAGCTGGGCAACTACAAGATTGGACATATAGTCATCAACCTGACCTGTTAGAAATATAACTCTTTCCTTAAGAAGCCTTGAGTAAATGTCAAAAGATCTCTCACCCCTTGGAGTCTGCTCTATTACCATCGGAACTAATGTTGATTGTATATCGTTCATATCTACCTATTTATTTGAAAGTTCGGAAAATTTAATTACCTTACCTTTAGATTTAAGGGCATTTTCTAATTTTTCAACTAGCTGCTCTTCTAATACTATCATTTTAAATTGATCTAGTTGCTGAGGTTGATTCTCAACCCACTGTTTAAATTGATCGGAATCTTTATATTTAGCTGATTCTCTCTCAACATAAGCATCTACATTTTCCTTAGTTACAGTTATCTCAAAATGCTTAATTAGTTCTGAAAAAAGCAGATCGAGCTTTACTCTTTTTCCCGCATTTTCCATGAATGAATCTATTGGAAATAAGTCATCTCCAGCATTTTCCTCAGTATGCCCAATTCTCATTAAAGCATCTTTACGCATTAGATCTGCTTGCTCATTAACAGTAACCTTAGGCACTGAAATTTTATTTGTCTTTAAAAGAGTTTCATAAATAGATTCTTTAGTAAGGTCTTTTTCCTGCAAAGCCACCTCTTTCTTCATTCTATTAGTAATCTCTTCTTTAAAAGCTGCCTCATCCTTCACATCCATTTCAAGCTTTTTAAATAACTCTTCATCTACTTTTGCAGCACTTAGTTCCTGAATGGTCTTTAAATTAATTTTAAATTCAGCTTCGATACCAGCAAGATCTTTCTTAAAATAATCATCTGGAAAAGTAGATTTAATTGAAAATTCGGATGGCTCTTTTCCAATAATGGAATCTTCAAATCCTGGAATCATAGAATTACTTCCAAGAACTAATTTAAAATCTACAGCTGAATTTCCTTCAAACTCTTCGCCATTAATAGTTCCTGTAAAATCTAAAATAACCTGGTCATCTTTTTGTGATTTTCTACTTACATCTTTCCAATCACCATATCTTTTAACAATATCCTTAATAGCCAAGTCTATGTCATCTTCTTCAATTGAGATCGTAACCTCTTCATAGCTAGTCCATCTACTTAACTTAGGTGTTATATCTGGAAAAACTTCAAAAGTTGCAGAGTAAGAGATCGGCTTAGTAGGATCTTCGCTTTCAAGATCTACTGTCGGAGGTGACGCAGGTCTTAAATTGTTCTCAGCCAATGCTGGAGGATATGAGTTTTGAATCAATTCATTAACAACATCTCCATGAATCGACGGTCCATATCTTTGCTTTAAAACATCAGTTGGAACCTTGCCTTTTCTAAACCCGTCAAGCTTGGCTTCTCCTCTAATTTTATTAATCTTGGATTCAAATTTTGAATTGTACTCATCTACTGGAATAGAAACTGTTAATTTCCTTTCCAAATCCTTGAGTTTTTTTAACTTACTAGTCATATGATTTACCTAATTTAAATGGGGCGAGCGATGGGGTTCGAACCCACGGCCTCCGGAGCCACAATCCAGCGCTCTAACCAACTGAGCTACGCCCGCCACGAAACGCCACATTATAGATTAAAAATTACTATTATTAATTTTTTATTAAGCTAATATTATGATTAAAGCTCTCAATGCTATTTATTCAATAGTTTTAGGGTCAAAGTATTTATTTAACAGGCGCTTATTATGGATAATTTTTTAGAAGACACTACTAGGTTTGTTAACCAAGCTATAAAGTTTGTTCCTATTTCAAAAGGGCTTGCGAATAAAATTACCACCTGTAACTCAACATATACAGTGAGATTCGGCGTTAGGCTTCGAGGTGATATATATACATTTGAAGGCTGGCGTTCAGTTCATTCAGAGCATATGGAACCAACTAAAGGTGGCATAAGGTTTGATATGGCGACTCATGCGGACGAGGTTGAAGCCCTAGCTGCATTAATGTCTTATAAGAATGCGATTATTAATGTGCCATTTGGAGGATCTAAAGGTGGTCTTAAAATTAATCCTCATGAGTGGGAAGAGTTTGAAATTGAAAAAATAACCAGAAGATTTGCTCAAGAACTAATTAAAAGAGATCTCATAAGTCCTTCTCAAAACGTACCAGCACCAGATATTGGAACTTCATCCAGAGAAATGGCGTGGATTGCAGACGAGTATAGAAAACTTAAATCAACTGATATAAATGCTGCAGCGTGTGTAACAGGAAAACCAATAAATAAAAATGGACTACCTGGAAGAGAAGAAGCTACTGGAAGAGGAATCCAGTATATTGCTAGAGAGTTTTATAAAAATGAAGACCTTCTTGAAAGGTTTGGGCTTTCTAAAAATTTAGAAAATAAAACTTTGATTGTTCAGGGCTTGGGAAATGTTGGCTACCATGCATCCAAATTCTTAACTGAAGACGAAAATGTTAAATTAATTGGCATCGCTGAGTATAACGGTGGTATTTATAACGAGAATGGCATCAACGTAGAACATGCAAAGAAGTTCTTTACCAAAAATAAATCTTTTAAGAACTATACCAAAGCCAAATTTATAAAAGATGGCGCTCTTTTATTTAAAAAAGAATGTGACATATTAATACCAGCTGCTAGAGAGAATGTTATTACAGAAAAAAATGCAGGCTCGGTTAAAGCCAAACTTATCATTGAAGCTGCAAATGGTCCCATTAGCTATGCAGCGAATAAGATCCTTAATAAAATGAATATTTTTGTCATACCAGACATTCTTGCTAATTCTGGCGGAGTAGCTGTGAGTTATTTTGAGTGGGTAAAAAATATAAGACACATAAGATTTGGCAGACTTGAAAAGAGAGAGAATGCTCTAAGGTACACAACGCTAATCGAAGCAATTGAGTCTATGACAGGAAAATCAATGCCAGAAAAATATAAAAGAAATTTTATTGACGGGATTGAAGAAATTGATCTTATTAGATCAGGGCTTGATGACATGATGATTGACGGATTCCAAGAAGTAAAAAAGGCTTACATGGAAAATAATAAAATACCTGATTTCAGAACAGCAGCTTACAAAGTAGCTATTGAGAAGATTGCCTTGTCGTATGACTTTATAGGTCTTTAGGAAAATATAAGGGATCATCTAGCTCTTTCCATGGCTTGTATGAAGTCATTATATTTTTTAAAAGATCACTTTCTAAGAAGGTATTTAGCCAGTATTTAATATTTTTAATATCTTCTTGAGCATCAAACCATTCACTATTAGCTAATCTAAACTGCCTAATAAATGGAAGGATGGAGATATCAAGCTTATTTATATCATCTCCAAAAAACCAAGCCGGCCCGACAAAAAATTTATCAAGCTCTTTTAATATCTGTAAACAGGACTCTCTGTGAATTTGTTCATTTACGTCATGATATCTAGTTGAGTACTTGTACCGATCAAGATTGAATTTAAAATCTCCGTCAAACAATTCTATAGTTTTATCAGTAAATATTTCTTGATGGTCCAGCAAGTTAGCATCGAATACATTATGTTGTTTCAAGGCCCAATTAATAACATCAAGACTTTCATCAATAACATTACCATTATCTAAAAGTAAGACTGGAACAGTGCCCTTAGGAGATGTATCTAGCATTGCTGAAGGTTTATTCTTTAAACTTACCTCTCTTAGCTCGCATTGAATATCCGTTAAGCACAGTGCCATTCTGGCTCTCATTGCGTAGGGACATCTTTTGAATGAATACAAAATATGCATAATTATGAATTATTTTTTAGCCAGATCTTTTGGCCCAATATGTTTTTGATTTCTTCCTCTTGCTATTTCAATCTGTTTTTGTCTGCTCATATATCTAGCCTTTTGCTCCTCAGTCTTTTCATTAAAGCACTTATGACAAGCCACGCCTTTTATATAACTTACAGATTTCTTGTCTTCTTCGGTTATTGGCATTCTGCATCCATGACACATATCGAAGGTACCTACTGATAAATCATGCCTAACAGATACTCTATCATCAAAAACAAAACACTCTCCACTCCATAAGGAATCTTTCTCGTCTACAACTTCAAAGTACTTTAGTATTCCTCCTTTAAGATGGTTAACATTATTGAATCCATCCTTCTTCATAAAAGAGGATGCTTTTTCACAACGTATTCCTCCAGTACAAAACATAGCAACTTTTTTTGTTTCTTTATCTTCTTTTGAAAAATTTTGTTTTTTGACCCACTCAGGAAATTCTCTAAATTTAACAGTATTTGGATTTATTGAATTTTTAAAGGTTCCAATGGAATACTCATAATCATTTCTAGTATCTATAAGAATAGTATTTTCATCAGATATTAAATCATTCCAATTTTCAGGATCAACATACTGACCAACGATGTCATTTGGATCAATGGACTCATCACCAATAGTTACAATCTCTTTCTTTAATTTTATCTTGAGCCTAGCAAATGGATTTTCCTTAGATTCTGAATATTTAATATCTAGATCAGAAAATCCATGAATGCTTTTGATATATTTTAAAGCTAGTTTTAGATTAGCTTGGTCTCCAGCAATGGTTCCATTTAGCCCTTCCTCGCCTACTAAAATAGTTCCAGTAATTAAATTATTTTTTAACTGTTTACGTAATTCAACTTGAAGAGTCTTAGGATTTTCGATCACTGAAAATTTATAAAGTGCGGCTACTGAGTACATGGAGGGATATTATATAAGAAAATGGCGCGCCTGAAGAGATTCGAACTCCTGACCCACGGATTAGAAATCCGTTGCTCTATCCAACTGAGCTACAGGCGCTGGTCGGGGTAGTAGGATTCGAACCTACGACCACTCGCTCCCAAAGCGAGTGCGCTACCAGACTGCGCTATACCCCGAGGGTGCAAATATTAAAGTTTATATAAAAAATAAGCAATGATCATATGAATAAATATTAATTAATATTGATTAATGAGATAATAATCTAATGACAGCAAAAATATTAGATGGTAAAAAATTAGCAACTCTTTCAGAAGAATTCATTAAGAAAGAGGTTTCTGAGCTAGTTTCAGCTGGTATTACTCCAACACTAGCCACAATATTAGTTGGTCATGACCCTGCTTCAGAAACATATGTAAAAATGAAGAGGAATACATGTAAAAGAGTTGGCATGGAGTCAATAGCTCTCGAACTTCCAGAATCAACAACAACCGAAGAGCTATTAAAAACAATCAATGACTTAAATTCAGATGTTAATGTTCATGGAATCCTTCTGCAACATCCAACACCGTCTCACATAGATGAAAGAAAATGCTTTGATGCAATAGATATAGAAAAAGATGTCGATGGTGTAACTTGCCTAGGTTTTGGAAACATGTCTATGGGTATAGATGCTTATGGATCATGCACGCCTGCAGGAATTGTTAGATTAATAGAGCATTATGAGTTGGAGGTAGAAGGCAAACATGCAGTTGTAGTAGGAAGAAGCCCTATTCTAGGAAAGCCTATGGCGATGATGTTATTGAACTTAAATGCCACTGTTACTATTTGTCATTCAAGAACTCAAAATATTGATTCTATTATTAAGCAAGCTGATGTAATTGTAGGTGCTGTTGGAATACCTGAGTTTATAAAAACTGAATGGATTAAAGAAGGCGCCATAGTAATCGATGCTGGGTTTCATCCTGAGAAATGCGGAGATATTGATTTATCGGAAATGGATAATATTTCTTCTGCCTATACGCCAGTACCAGGAGGCGTCGGGCCAATGACTATAAATACATTGATATTGCACACTATGAAATCTGCAAAGAAACTAATCAATAAATAAGTTTATTCTTTAGTATCTTCTTCAGTAACAAGATCTTCCACTAGGTCTATCTCGGCTTCCACGATCTCACCCTCTTCTTCTTCCACCACTTCATCTGAATGATTTGGCTTAAAAGGGAAAGGCTTATCGTCTGTCTCAAATAACAAAAATGCTAATGTGTCATGAAAAAATTCAATTATATAAGCATTGAAGTTTCCTATTGACTCATTTGTTTTCGAAGTAAATAAAAAGAAAAGGAACTGAATAAAGGAAAGGCCAATGGATATGGATAAGGCAAAATTAATTGCAAAAGCATAACCAAGCATGAATATAAATCTTATCCATTTACTGGTTTTTAAAATTTCATCTTTATCGATATGTTCCATAGTATTTCTTCCTAATATGTAAATTCTACATCAACTTCATGAGGATTATTAACAAGATCATCAATTAATGTTTTTGGTGGATGTTTTTGGTAAATGATATTGTGTAAAGAATCAACAAGTGGCATCTTGATTCCCAGCTTTTTTGACTCCTCTTTTATAACGTCCAGGGTTCTAATACCCTCTGCTACTTGACCAACTTTGTCTTTAGCTTCTTGAAGACTCATTCCTCTTCCTAAGTTTGATCCTAGCTGATAATTTCTTGATAAACCTGATGAGCAAGTTGCTACCAAGTCTCCCATTCCAGAAAGTCCAAGAAACGTAATGGGGTTTGCTCCTTTAGCCACTGCAAATCTACTCATTTCTGCCATGCTTCTTGTTAAAATTAAACCAACTGCATTTTCACCAACATCTAATGAATCAGCCATGCCGCATATAATTGCATAGATATTCTTTAAAGCCCCGGCAAGCTCCACACCTTGAATATCATTACTTGAATAAACCTTAAATGTATCTGATGACAAAACCTCTTTAACCTGTTCAAGCAAGACGTTACTTGAGCTAGCAATAACAGTTCCTGCTACTTTTTTTTCAGCTATTTCTCTTGCAAGGTTTGGGCCGCTTAGAACGCCAACCTGATTCTTCTTAGAATCTATGTTCATAGAAATGATGTCTGACATAGACCTAAATGGATTTAATTTGATACCTTTAGTACAAGAGATAATATGAGAGCCTTCTTCGATCATTGGATTTATTCGCTCCATTATTGTTTCAAATATCACACT
>Ga0308013_10001165_pt1 | contig 13179 bp, 20 predicted proteins | sample Neamet181_FD_203131 | JGI IMG/M metagenome (GOLD analysis project Ga0308013, IMG submission 203131) | Marine microbial communities from water near the shore, Antarctic Ocean - #181 | ecosystem: Environmental > Aquatic > Marine > Unclassified | place: Southern Ocean | collected 2014-07-25
ACCGCCTGTTACTAGCTTTGGATGAGTGCCGAAGAACTGTACTTTCCTAGCTGTTATCATTTGCTTCTCCTAAAAAAGTTATTATATAAAATATACCACCCCGTTGTCCAATCTTATGTGCATCTTCTAGAGTATTAGCATACTCAGTACACCCTGCTTCTGTCCAGTTGACTGCCCACATATCTATTACCCCGCTGTTGTAGTGAATGTTAGGGTGCTTACAGCACTAGTGACCATCTCTTCAATCTGAGACTCGTCAATGTCAGAGTCTTCTAAACTATCTACACGTTCTTCTATGCTATAGACCTGAATCTCTACTGAGTTAGCTGTTTCTTCGGCATCGTTTGCCGTAGATTCAACCTCGTCTATCCTATCAGCTAGAGCCATTAAGGTTTTTTCAGTGGCAGGTATAAACAACTCAGCACTGCTATCGTCTTGCAGTTCACTGACTCTAGCATTTAAAGTATCAATAGATTCTAACGCACCGTTTAGCTTCCATTCTAATGTCGCAATTCTATTAGCATCTCTCACTGCTACTGTCTCGTTTCCCTCCGCTCTTTCTTTTAGAGCATCAGCTTTCTCACTCAGCTTCCGAATAAAACTCTCTCGATAATTCACATCGACTTGAATTCTATCGTCAAGATATTTCTTTATTACTACGTCTAGTTCCTGCATTAAGTTATTCATCTTCAGCTAACTCCTCAATTAAAAAATCATGAACATCTAATAGTTTGGTATATAGCACACCCAACACTTCTCTATCTCTGGGGTCAGGAGTCTCCTCATCGTCCCACAACCACAGCACATCATATATGTGGTTGTCTATATCATCGTAAATACTTTTCAAAGGCTTCATTTCACTTCTCCAATTTTAAGTTTGATTACCCGACTAACATCAATGCCTTGAGTGCTGACTCATATGACATAAACAATGGACTACCATAATTGTCCTGACCCACGTAATAGCTATTAGCTATAGGTTCGTGAGCCGCCCAAGCTTCTTTACTTACACCATGCACATGATACATGGGTACTACCCTACCTTTGTCGTAAACTTGTACAAGATCAATTGACATACTCATTTTAACACTCCAATATTTATAATTAAATTATAAAGTTTACTGACTACCGCTCAAATACTGGTACGGTTCGCCCACTAGTAACGTGCAAGGGTCAAGACCTCATGTTAATCACGCCACAGCATTGAGTAATTAATTCTCTGCTTTTTCCTGATAGCCAGTAAACTCTAATATGATCACCATAGTCAATGATCATAGTGGAATCAACTCCAATCTATAATTATAGGGTTACCTGTTACAGAATTCCATTTATTAATCTCAATATAATATTCACCAAGATTCCCAGTTGGCTGTGATTCAGCGTCCAAGTAATTAGCAACACTCCCCCACTCGTCTATCATATACTGCACATCAATCCTTTGTGGTTTGTGCGCGGCTACAAATTTAAGTACTGTTTTATCTGATATAAAATCGTGCATGTTAATCTCTCCAGTCTGGTGTGATAGTGTCTATGGTATAGCCTAGCTGTTCGATTAAGGCTAGTGCATCCGGTGTCAATGTCTTGGTGCCTGCTATCTGCGCGAATGCCACCGCGTCATTACAGGCGGGATAGATAACCTTACGCCCATAGCTGTGCTTTATCTCAATGAGTATTGATTTGCTCATGGTGTAGCCCCTAGTTCTCTAGTAAATTTACAAGTATGTAGCTGTACAAGCCCGTGAGTATAGCCATTACCGTAGCTAACCAAGCGATGCCGCCTATACATCCAACGACAAAGCCAACCACTGCTATCAGTATCAGCATCATTAATAAAAGTATAAGTACAGTGTCCATTTTAATACTCCAATATTTATAATCAATTATAATTCTAACCGCCAACTGCGATTAGGTTTGAGTTGACCACAAAACCAGTGGTATCTTTCTTTGCCCGTCCTTTCGCTGATAGCCCTACCACCACATGCCCACCGCGCAGATTATCGAGGTCGCTTTTATCACCATCAATAACCTTGCGACCCATAAAATGCGTAGGCAGATCACCACTAAAAACAACGGCCATTGGGTATCCGTCCGGCAATCTATCGACCTGCTTTTTATAGGTAGCCACGCCCGAATAACTAAACATCAATTTATAGTTGGCCGGAGTATTGCCGATTCTGTGGACTCGTTTTGTGTAGTCGTAAAAACTCAGGTCTGGAAACGCTTGAGGTATCCCGAATTTTTCCCATGCGATGTCGCTAATGGTATTCAGTCGCACTACGCCTGCCGAACCTTTTCGCTTACAAAGTTTAGAAAAGTTGCCTAGCTCTTTTCGCAGTTGATTCAAGAAACCGGATTGATCATCGTGAAACCAATCCGTTTTTGCCTTACGACCTGCCGCTACATTACTGAAAACACCCATGCCCGCAGTTACTAGGCATGCCTCTCGACAGCCCGCCGCCTTACTACCCGCGCAGATAATGTCATCTGGATAGAGCGACAATGACGCGACCCGCGTTGGGATCTTCTCAGCTTTTTGAGTCTTTGCAATTTTGGTATTGCTTGCACTAGTTGATAATAATTTCATGTTGTATTACTCCGATTATTTATAATCAATTATAAAAAAGTATCCAGATCACCTTCACCTGTAAATATCATACGCGCCATATAATAATCCCACTCTTCAGGGTAGTCGCTCTGATCGTGCGCGGCATTGATACCCGCTAGCTCATTGTCACTAACGACCGGAGCAGCTTTGCAGATACTACCTGCACCCTCAATGCGCTGTCGCAGTATCTTGAAAACCATACAGCCTTGCAACTTAAAAGCATTCGCCGCTTGCATATAGTCCATACCTTCCACATCATGAAGCATGTCTTGCTCCCAAGGTTCGCCACAATGGGCGCAGTAAATGTCAAACATAATTTTTTCCTTATAATGGATTATAAATATTGGCCTTGAGTAGCCATAGCTAAAATGAGTGCGCTGAATAGTGCAACTAATCCAACGCTAACAATAGCAATCCACGCGACTGCCAGATAATGGGTGATATTTTTTCGTCTAGATTTACGCATAGTAAATACTCCGATTAGTTATAGTGGATTATAAGCCTATCAATAAAGCCCGCTAATGTATAACGGGCTGTATGATAGTCCTAAAGTTTAGCGGCCAGTTGGGCTATGGCATATTTTAGAGCAGAGCGGATTAATACATCGTTAGTATCTTCCAATAGCGCATTGAGCGTAGCAAGGTGCGTCTCAATTTCGCGGTCGATGGGCGTGGCGGTTTCAGTAAATGCCGCTTCTGCGCCTTCACATTCACCGTTGCCACCCTTTGCGGTGCGAGGGATAACCTCAGTTAATACGCCGTTAGTAACTGTTAGCGCGACTGGCGCAGTATCACCATTGGCTTTCTTGACGCGCTTAGAAATAGTATTAAATTGCGCTCGTAAAACCGCTAATGCTTTTTTATTGTGCGCTAGTGCTAACCATAGATCCTGCAAAGCATCGCGAGCCTTAATATTTTTATCAGCTATCCAAAATTCCATCGACTCTGTAATTGCGTCTTGTACCTTTGTTTTATTGTTCACGCCTTGTACAAATCCGCGAGCTAGGGTTGGGATGCTTTTTTCGTTAAGTAGTAAAGTAGTCATGTCGGTAGATCCTTTAAGTTATTTAGATTTAATTAAGTTGGGTAACAATATAGAATGATTCAACCATGGTCAAGTCTTTTTACAAAATAAAGTAAATTAATTTTATAACTGATTATAAGGCGATTTTAAAACACTATAAAGGTAGGACATAGCAAACGCCAATTCGATACCATAGGACAACGCCATAGTCCACAATTATTTTGCAAACTGCGAATAAATGTTTTTTGGTAGTAGGGTAAAGGTTTTGCGGGAATGGCTTAGAAGGGCTATAAAGCGCCTTTAAATTGATCTAGCTGAATAGCTATTTAATTGCGGGTTTATTGCAGTAAGTTGTTGATTCTTGGGAGACTTTAGAGTATGGGGTACTAAATCTAAAAAGTCTTTGAAGTCTTACCAGTTTGTACACTAGATGTCTAGACTTTTTAGACTTTAAAGTTTTTGTAGACTTTGGAGTCTAATGCTGCTAGGAAATGTGCCTGCCTAGCCTGAATAGCCTTATAAAAAGTAGGGAGACTAGGCGGGGCAGGTGGCCAGTACCCCTCCCCCCCATATATACACAATGTTATACATTTTGGGGGAAAAGGGGATGTATACCAGTTGGCGCGGCAGGCTTTAAAGTCTTTAAAGTGTCTCATCTATGTCAAAGCCCCATTGCAAGGCTAATCTACTTTATAGCAATTAGCCTTGCAAGGGGCTAATCGACTTATTAGGAATGAGTCCTTATTAGAATTGTTCCTAATACTATACAAAACCTATTATTAGAAACACTGAATAACAGTGACTGGAATGACTATATAACCCCGGTGGGCTTAATATCTATTATACACCTGAAATCACGTTTTGTCAAGGCATTTCGTATATTTATTTATACCTTTTTGGAATATAAAGCTTGACAAACCTGCAATACAGGTGTATAATAGAGTACATGACAAACAAAAAAGAATTAACAACAAAGCAGGAAGCTTTCCTTAGTTACTTAACTGAAGTAGGAGGTGATCCAAAAAGAGCAGCAGAGATGGCAGGATATGCTGAATCAAGCACGAATGCAGTTGTGAAGTCTTTGAAGACGGAGATCCTAGACCTAGCAACAAACATCTTGGCTCAGAGCGCCCCTAAAGCCGCTATGAAGCTCGTAGCAATAATGGATAGCTCAGAGCCTATACCGCAAGCAAACATGCGTATACAGGCAGCACAGACCATCTTAGACCGCGTAGGCTTGGGTAAAACAGATCGCCTCGATGTAACTGTCAATACCAATGGCGGTCTGTTTATTTTACCCGCTAAACAAGAAACCGTCATAGAAGGAAATTATGAGGAGATCTAGCAGTACTATTCCATTTGGTTATAAGCTAGACGAAGGTAACGTAGAGTTACTAACAGCAATACCAGAACAGCTAGAACAACTAGACAAGATGATCGTAATGATCAAAGAGAAAACACTCAGTTTACGTGAAGCTGCGATGTTCTTAGAACACAAGACAGGGCGAACTATCAGCCACATGGGTTTAAAGAAGATAGCAGACAAAAGATATGACTGAACAACTAGACTGGGAACTAAATCCCGACAACTACGCCAAAGATGAATCCGGTGAGTTTATACTCAAGGTTGATGGGACACCGCGAAAAAAATCAGGACGCGCAAAAGGATCTAAAGGTCGTGGTTATACTTACCATTCTAGAACTAAAGCAAAGATGGACGCAACGAAGGCTGTTAAAGAAAAGAAAAAGAAGCTTAAATCAGCACAAGCTAAAGTAGAAAGCTACAAGAAGTCGATAAGCACCACCACCAAAACTTTAAACAAGTTAGACGGTACTGCTACTTCAAACATCACAGAGCAAGAAGATCTAAACAAGCTACCAAATGCTCTGGCAGACGAAGTAAAAGAAGACATAATCTTCAAGGCCAACGAAGGCCCACAGGAAGACTTCTTAGCAGCCGCAGAAACAGACGTTCTGTACGGTGGAGCAGCAGGGGGAGGTAAGTCCTATGCCATGCTCGTAGACCCGCTTAGATACGCTCACAGGCCCGCTCACAGGGGTCTAATCATAAGACGCTCTATGCCAGAACTTAGAGAGCTTATAGACAAAAGTAGAGAGTTGTACCCGAAAGCATTTCCGGGCTGTAGATATAAAGAAGTGGAGAAGCTTTGGAACTTCCCAAGTGGCGCTAAGATTGAGTTTGGCTTCTTGGAACGTGATGCAGATGTATATAGGTATCAGGGACAAGCATATAGTTGGATAGGATTCGATGAGATCACACATCTACCTACAGAGTTTGCTTGGAACTACTTAGCTTCGAGACTTCGTACCACTGATTCAGAGATTATCCCGTATATGCGTTGTACAGCAAATCCGGGCGGTACAGGAGCTACATGGGTTAAGAAGCGTTACATAGACCCTTCGCCACCGAATGCATCTTTTGAAGGCGCAGACGGTCTAACAAGAAAGTTCATACCTGCTAGATTGCAGGACAATCCGTTCTTAGCCCATGACGGAAGATACGAGAAGATGCTACAGGCTCTGCCGCCAACACAGCGACAACAGCTTTTAGACGGCAACTGGGACGTTGCAGAAGGTGCAGCGTTTACAGAGTTTTTACCACAGCTACACGTTATTACACCGTTTGAGATTCCATTGCACTGGGAACGGGTCAAAGGAATAGATTACGGTTATGCTTCAGAGAGTGCTTGCGTTTGGGGAGCAGTTGATCCTAGTGACGGCACACTGATAATATACAGAGAGTTATACCAGAAAGGACTATTAGGTACAGAGCTTGCAAGCCTAATTACTAACATGGAGTTAGGAGATCCCTTCTCAGTTCAAGGAGTGCTTGATACAGCGTGTTGGTCACGCACTGGAACTACAGGCCCGACAATCGGTGAAACGCTACAACGAGCAGGACACAAGCTTAGAAGAGCAGATAAGAACCGAATACAAGGCAAGATACAAATCCACGAATACTTGAAAGTCATGCAAAGCGGTAGGCCCAAAATACAGATACTGAACACATGCCCTAACCTGATACGCGAACTGCAAAGTATTCCTCTGGATAAACGCAACCCAGAAGATGTAGATACACATGCGCCTGACCATGCTTATGACGCACTCAGGTATTTGATTATGTCTAGGCCACGTATAAATGATACGTTAAATCAAATGCGACAATTTCATAGGGAAAGAATCTATTCTCCAATGGACTCAACTTTTGGATATTAACAACTAAAAATAAAAAGAGAGGACAAAGATGTCATCAGTTCAAAGAAGAGTTATTAGAGTAACGCCTGTTGTTACTACCGCGCAATATGCAGATAATGATGTATTGTTTGGCACAACAGAAATACCGAATGCAGTTAGTGGAACCGGAGAATGTTCTAAGCTTGTATCAGCTATGTTCATATCTAAAGATAGCGAAGTGTTTGACGGAGAGTTATTCTTTGCTCAAACAGATCAAGCTGTCGGTGCTGCAAACGCTGCGCGAAACGTATCTGATGCTGACTTTGCTGCTTGCAAAGTAACTGGTACTTTAACGCTTGATGGATCTGCCGATGACTATGTTTACGGTGGAGGTAGAATTTCTAGGTTTGATGTAAATCTAGAAGGAGCAGGAGCAACTGACGGAGATCTTATAGCTAAAGCAAGGTTCCCTATTTTGCTACAAGCTGAACCCGACAGTAGAAGTGTTTTCTGTTTCATGTTCCTTTCGGGAACAGATGTAACGCCTACTCTTGCAGTCGGTGACTTAGAGCTAGTACTTGGCATAGAGTATTAATGTTCCTAGCTGTTAGTAGAAAAACAAAAAAAATAACTTTATAACTTAAAAGAGGCTACAATCATGGCAGAAGTAAATATCCGTAAAAATATCAACGATGGCGCAAACGCATTAGATACCCGCGAACTTTCAGCCCGCGTTAACACCACCAACCCAGATCAAGAAGTAACAACCACCAACGAAGTAAAAGTAACTACAGGCACTATTGCAGTAACAGATGACACTAATACTATTGTCACCATTGCTCAACCTGCCGGAACTATACTAACAAACCTAATTGCTTATGCAGCGGGAAATATTGTAACTGCGGGATCAAGTGGTAATGACCTAGACATCTCTATCGGTACAGCTTCGGCAGGCGCACAGCTTCTTGCAGCTACAGCACTTCTAGATGACGGTGGTGCTGCTGTAACTTGGACAGCTAATGTTCCTCTTTACATTATTGAGAACTCTCATGGTAAAGCAGCTAACCAGTTTGCTACTACAGGTGTCGGCCCTAAAGGTGGCCCCGCTACTACAGAAGCAGTTGTAATTGCAGGCGCTCTCTACAGTGCCGCAGCACGTAATATCTTTGTTACGCTTCGTCCAATTGGAGCAGACCTTGCAACTGCTGCTACGACTGTTACTTATATTGCTCAGTTCCAAGAGCTTTAAAAACTAAGTACTACGCCTGCCTGATTCTTCGGATGATGGCAGGTTTTTTCTGGAGTCTAGAATGAAAAAACCTAAAAGTACTGCACGTACTAAATATAGTAATGGCGGCTTAAATGTTAAAAAAACTTTTGATGGTGTTGGAAGTCTTGAAGCTTCAGCAGGAGGCGATCAAAACTATCGTTCTGGAAATGTTACAGCGTCTAGAAACATAGGTGGAGCAAGAGTAAGCGCCAGTAAGTTTAAAGACTCTATGGGAAACTCAAGCTCAAACTATAGTGTAGAAAAGCAGTTAAACAATAGATCTTCAGTAAGCGCACACAAATCTCAAAACAGCATGGGTGCTTCTTACAACAAACAAACTAAAGGCGGGACAAACTTTAGAATAGGCGCAAGTAGAGATGCTCGTGGTGCTTTATCTGCCAGTATGTCTATTTCTAAGCCGCTATAAAGGAACACTAAATGAATGACGAAAAAGACGGATTATTTGGAAACGCCGGAGAGATCTACTTTGAACCTGTTGAGGGCGAAAGTGGTCTTGACTTAACGCTTGAAGAATCTATTCGTCTTCAGTTTGTTGGTTTAGTACAAGATCGTTTTGCACAAGCAGAAACAGCTAGAGAACATGACGAGCGCAGATGGCTACAAGCCTACCACAATTTCCGTGGACTCTACGGTAAGAATGTACGTTTCCGTGAATCAGAAAAGTCTAGAGTTTTTATTAAAGTAACTAAGACTAAAGTAATTGCAGCGTTTGGGCAATTAGTAGATGTAATGTTTGGAACAGGACGTTTTCCTATTGGAGTTAAATCAACAGATATTCCTGAAGGTGTCCCAACTTATAGTCATTTAGATATGGCTCCAAGCATCGAATCAAGCCTGCCCGAACTTCCAGAAGAAACAGAACAAGAACAAGAAGTAGTTAATCCGTTTGATGTTGGCTATGAAGGTGACGGAAAAGTATTAAAGGCTGGAGCAACTTTTTCAGCAGGTGAATCTGCATTTGAACAAGCCCTTAAAGAAAATGATGCACAGATTATAGCTGGCCCTAGTTCAGACCCACAAGTTCCTGAAATGTCACCTGCTAAAAACTCAGCGCGGCTGATGGAAAAACTTATACATGATCAAATTGAGGAGTCTAACGGGTCTTCAGAATTACGTAACGCTTTATTTGAATCAGCTTTATTTGGAACTGGCGTAGTTAAAGGCCCGTTCAACTACAATAAAACGCTTAACCGCTGGGACAAAGACGAAGAGACAGGCGAAAGAATGTATAATCCGCTTTCTGTACGTGTTCCGCGTATTGAGTTTGTTTCTATTTGGGATTTCTTTCCTGATCCTAATGCAACAACAATTGATGATTGTGAATATGCATTCCATCGTCACAAAATGAACAAGTCACAGCTTAGAAGTCTAGCAAAGCTACCGCACTTTAACAAAGAACAGATCCGCGCTTGTTTAACAATGGGTTCAAATTATGTTGAAAAAGACTACGAGTCTGAATTAAAAGATGATCATCGCGGTGAAGAATATGGTGCTGGTCTTTTTGAAGTTTTAGAATACTGGGGAGTTATGGATGCTCAATACGCAAGAGAAGCAGGCATGGATATCCCTGATGAGGTTGATGATTTAGATGAAGTACAAGTTAATGCATGGATTAGTAATGGTAAGTTGTTACGTGGGGTTATTAATCCTTTTACTCCGTACAGACTCCCCTACAATGCCTTTCCTTACGAGCGTAATCCTTACTCTTTCTTCGGTATTGGCGTTGCTGAAAATATGGACGATTCTCAACAGATAATGAACGGTCATGCACGTATGGCAATCGACAACTTAGCGTTGTCAGGTTCTATAGTTTTCGATGTAGATGAGTCTGCCTTGGTTGGTGGACAGTCAATGGAAATATATCCCGGAAAAGTGTTCCGCAGACAAGCAGGAATGCAGGGCCAAGCTATACACGGTTTAAAGTTTCCTAATACAACTCAAGAAAACTTACAAATGTTTGACAAGTTCCGTCAGCTTGCTGATGAGCAGACAGGCATACCAAGTTACTCACACGGGCAGACAGGCGTTCAGAGCATGACTCGTACAGCGTCAGGTATGTCTATGTTGTTAGGTGCAGCATCTTTAAATATTAAAACAGTAATAAAGAATGTAGATGACTTTTTATTAAAGCCATTAGGCAGAGCGTATTACCAGTGGAACATGCAGTTCTTTGAAGGCGAGTTAAATATCCAAGGTGATTTAGAAATAAATGCAATGGGTACAAACAGTCTTATGCAAAAAGAAGTCCGTAGTCAACGCTTAACTATGTTCCTTCAGACCGCTCAAAACCCTGCGATTGCTCCGTTTGTTAAAATCTCTAAAATCGTTAGTGAGCTTGCTTACAGTCTAGACTTAGACCCAGATGAGATCCTGAACGATCCCGAAGAGGCTGCAATCATGGCCCAAATCATAGGAGCGCAAAATGTTGGACAAGGAAATGGCAGCGCGGCTGTCGCCCCTGACGAGCAACAAGGAGCTATGGGAGGCGCTGAAGGAGCATCTCAGCAACCTCAAGACCTTGGAGTTACAGGGACTGGCGGTGGCAACATTGGAACTGGAAATGTTCCGCAAGCAGGGGAAAGTGAGTTCTCTGGTTAATTTAATGCAACTAAAAGATCAGGTGCAAGAAGCTAAACAACGGAAAGAAGGATAATAAAAAATGACAACTTTAAAAGAACTTCTAAAGCAAGGATTCTTGGATCTTCCACCAGCGACAATCGAAAAGGGACACCAGCCGAAGCCGGGGACATTGAGCCATGCAGTAATGGAAAGCGTAATTAACGGCACACCACTAAGTAAAAAACAGCAAAAAGAATTAGAAACTAATTTGATTGCTAAGCCTGCACCCCCACCGAAAGATAGCCCTAAAGGTTCTAATATAAGATTACTGGACAACAAAGCAACAGGAACAGATCATTTTACAGAAATGGAGAAACTACAACAAAGAGATCCCGGATATTACCCCCGCAAACCCCCCGGATCTCACTATAAAGATCTTCCAAAAGAAGAAAAGATTGACAGGCAAGCACGAGAAAAAGCATATAAAAAGTTTGTAGAAAAATACCCTTTAGACAAAAAAAATAAAGGTGGCTTATTAGATCGTCAAGGCTATGTTGAAGGTAGTGAAGCTGAAATGTCTGATGTTGATAAGTTTATAAAATTAAACGCTGACCTAGACGCAGCCGAACAACAATACAAAGGCAATCCTAAAGCTTTAAAAAACGTAGCTCAACATCGTGCTGATATTAACAATAGTTTTAGCTCAGAAACCCGCGCCGAAGCGTTTCAAAAAATGGATGCAGAAGCGGAAATGCTTGAAGGAAAAATGGAAGGCGGTGAAATGAATAAACGTAAAGACTATTCAGACGGCGGCATGATGAAGTACGCTGAAGGCTCTATGCTTGTTCCACCCGAAATGGGAATGGAAGAAGGAATGCCAGTAGATACTTACGACAACATCCCAGAAAATGAAATGGCAGAGGCAGAAGCCTCACAACTACCAGATGCAGAAATGGAAAGCGACTACTTAGAATTTGTTTTAGGTGAAGCTTTAGAAACAGAAGAACAAGAATATTTAATGAGCGTTCTAGAAACTGACGAGCGTTTAGGTAGCATCTTTGACAAGGTTATGGATGTTGCAGGAGAATTTTCCGGTGAAGGCTCTGTAGAAGGGCCGGGAACTGGAGTATCAGATTCGATTCCCGCAAGGTTATCGGATGGTGAATTTGTTTTCACCAAGAAGGCTACCGATCAAATGGGCGCTGATCAGCTACAAACTATGATGGACGAAGCTGAGAAAGCCTATGACGGTGGTTACATGAAGAAAGCATTCGGAGGTTTAACTAGCGAAGACGATATAAAAATGTCTTCTTATGACAGTGATGACGAAGTTAAGAAACAAATGGTCACTGCTAACCGGATGCCAAGCGTAAGATAACGATAAAGCCACTTTATTAATTTAAACCCTTTATCACAAATATAAATCCAGAGGCCACCTTGAAGTATCAAGACCCTGTATTATAAACGCGAATAATACAGCCACCTTGAAAGACTAGCAAGCCCCAAAAGGAGAGTGACAAGATGAGTAATGCAACTGAACACCTTGATGAACCCGAAGCAAATCCGTACAATTCTCGAAAGGACTGGCATACAGAAGACGCACCCAGTCGAGGAACAGCGGAAGGGCTATACCGCCCAGAGAAATCTAATAAGGCTACCCGCCAAGAAGCGGCCCCTGAACAAGAAACTCAAAGTGGTAATACAAATTATAAAAAACGATACGATGATCTAAAGAAACATTACGATCAGAAGATTGCAGACTTTAAGCAAAAAGAACTACAACTTACAGCAGCGGCAACAGAAATGCAACCTGCATATGCCCCGCCTAAGTCAGCCGAAGATCTTGAAAGCTTTCGTGAGCAATATCCTGATTTATATGAAACAGTAGAAACTGTTGCACACTTACAAAGTGAACAACAAATGCAAGCTTTAAAAACTAAAATGTCTGTTCTTGAAGAACGAGAACTACACATTCAGCGAAAAGAAGCTGAAACTACACTACGTTCACGACATCCTGATTTTGAGGATATACGCGGCGATGAAAGGTTTCACGAATGGGCTAAAGAACAACCTGAAGCAATTCAAAGTTGGATCTATGAAAACCCAGATAATGTTAATTTAGCAATTAAAGCTATTGATCTTTATAAAATGGAAAACGGCATCAAGACAAGTAAGAAGCAACAACCGTCTAAGTCACAATCTTCCAAGTCTTCAGCGGCAGACATGGTATCCACACGAACAACTCGTGTAGATTCAAATCAGCCAAAGATTTGGACACAACGGGAAATTGCAGCTTTGTCTATCCAACAATATGATAAGTTTGAACAAGAAATTGATTTAGCTATCATGGAAGGCAGAGTGCAGTAACTACTTATTGTCTTTTTTAGGAGTAACACAACATGGCTTTTAACCAATCGGACGCTCTATTTGAGCAAGGCACAGACACTAACGGTAACTTCGGTAACTCAGTATCTGGTCAAACTAACAGTTTCTTTCTTCCTTCGAT
>Ga0308013_10001173_pt1 | contig 13153 bp, 8 predicted proteins | sample Neamet181_FD_203131 | JGI IMG/M metagenome (GOLD analysis project Ga0308013, IMG submission 203131) | Marine microbial communities from water near the shore, Antarctic Ocean - #181 | ecosystem: Environmental > Aquatic > Marine > Unclassified | place: Southern Ocean | collected 2014-07-25
ATCAGATCAGAACTAATCTTGACATCAAAGAGACTGCGATGCCTGATAAAGAAATTGCGAGAGCGAATTTAGCGTTAAGAAAACAGGAGCTTGATGAAAGAATTTTGGCTCGTAAACAAAATGGAAAACAAACGGTAGAAAGCACAATAATGGCAGATGCTAAATCTTACTTAGAAGAAAATATTTTATTAACGGCTTTAGAACAAAGCGATGATACTGATGTAATTTCTTCAATTAATGGAGTTATAAGTGAATTCGGTATTTCACTAGATAATCCTATTAATTTAATAGATGGACAGAGTATTAGATTGACTCAAGTAAATGAAAAAGGCGAAGAAGTAACTGAAGAAATTTTACTTCCTTCTGATAAAAGCAGAGACATACTTTTATCTGAAGCTCCAAATTCAGAGGCTGCTAAACAATCAATTATAACTTTTATTTTAGAAAATGTAAACGCTAGATCTTTGTCTGCTTTAAAAAATAAATTAAAGCCAGCATCTCAAGAAACTAAACCCGAAAAACCGGGAGGTGCGGGTGATTTTAATAAAGGAACTTAGAATGATGGATGAAAAAGCATTACAGTACGCGTATGATTTATTTAAGGCTGATGGTTATAGCGACAGTATAGATGATTTTAAAAATCTTTTAAGCACGAACACTGAGGCTTTAGATTACAGTTATAAATTATTTAAAGACGATGGTTATAAAGACTCTCCTAATGACTTTAAAAGTTTATTAGGAATACAAGAGTCCTTAAAAAAAAAAGAAATTTCTGGGGTATCAGAAGAGGTGGATGGTTCTTTGGTCTCGCAAGACTTGTTCGACACAACCGATGAGTTTGATGCGCGTATAAATATTATAGACGAATCCTTTACTGATAAGTCAGAAGAGTTTGTGGTTCCTGAATTACAAGAAAATTTTAAGCAGTATGGATTTGATTTTGAGGAGAACGCTCCTGGAATGGATTCGGTTAAAATTCTAGCCCCTAAAGATGAGCAGGGTAATAGAGAAGAGCTTGAGTTACCATTAAAACAACGAAAGGTAACTACAGGTGGATTTGGAACTAATGTTTATTCTCCTGAAATTCAAGATGAACTTAACAAACAAAACGCAAAAAAGCTTCAAGATTTTTTAAAGAATAACAAAATTAAAACTCAAGGCAACTGGATCAAAGACGCAGAAAAAGGCTGGGTAAAAGAACAGAAAAACATACTTACAGAGCAAGAGGTAGAGCAAAGAGTTAAAGAAATTAATGACATTGAAGAACAATTCAATGTTTCTAAAATTAAATTTTTAGAAAATAAATTTGAATACGACAACTCTCCCGAACTACAAACCCCTGAAAATAAAATCAAATTACAAGAAGTGTATACCGACTTGTTGTCTCAAGAAAAAGACTTAAAAGAACAAGGTAAGTTATTGGACGAACAGGCGGGCAGATACACTGAGATGAAAGCCAAGCAAGGTAGCTGGGCTAAAGGTATATGGAATGGATTAACAGATGGTCTTGGTAACATCTCATCCACATATGAAAGATTAAAAATAGATTATAAAGCTGAATCAGAAACTAGAGCAGGTTTATCTGAAGATAAATATAAAGAAGAAGTTATTCGTTTAGCCAGAAAAAAAGGTTTAATAAACAGAAGACTAGAAGAATTATTAGATGATGTTACAGCTGAAGAGTTGTTAAGCGAATTTACGGACATAGCAAGAACAGAAAAAACCACTAGCTCTGCTGGAGTTGGAGCCCCTGGTGTTTATTTAGAAAAAAAAATAACTTTTGCCGAAGACATAAAATCGGAAATTATAGATTTAAAAAAGAAAGGAGAGAAGTTTTTTGAATCATATGATGAAGCTGTAAAAGGTCGTAGGCGTAATAACTTTTCTAAATACGCTAATCAATTTGATGAGAGTGAAGGAAGACTAGAGTCTGCCCGTAAAGGATTTACCTTAGCGATAGGGTCTTCTGATGTAACTCCAGAGTGGAGTGACGCTAAGAAAGAGGGTTTTTGGGGAGGCGCTATACTAGGCCTTGCCGAATCTATTCCTGCAATGGTAGCAGTACCTATACCTTATCTAGGATTTGCGCAAAGAGCAGCTCAGATGTATGCTCTTGTGACTGACAATGTTACCGAAGAGATGGAGAATAATCCAGAGTTTGATAACATAAGTGAAAACGAAAAAGCTATGGTAGTTACCCCTATTGGTATTGCTGTGGGTGTATTAGAGTCTATAGGGTTTAGAAATTTAATAAATCAAAAAGGATTAATAAATCAATTTGTTTTAAAAGCACTACGCCAAGTTCCTAAAGGATCAAGCGTTAAAACTTTCAGAGAATTTGTTAGACAAGATATCGATAGTGCCTTAAAAAGAGGACTATTGACTATAGGAGCAGGTGGAGCAGCTGAGTTTGAAACAGGTTTTGCTCAGCAAATAGCAGAGCTAAGTGTAAAACAAATTTATAATCTTACCAAGGAGAAAGAAATGTTTAACACTCCCGACACAGTAGGAGAGTATGTTGCTGAAGTTTTAAAGGCTGGAGCTCAAGAGATGATAGGAGGATTTATAATGTCAGTTCCTGGAGCTATAACAAATGCGGCCACCAGTCCAGACATGGAAGCGGTGTCGTCTGAAATGTATGATATGTTTGAGGAGATGGTAGGTGATCCTCAGTATGACGCTATGTTTGAGACCAGATTAAAACAAAAAATTAATGCAACTGAAGGTGAGTTTAAAAACTATACTGAAGAGGATGCGGCAAAGGAGCGTCAAACCTATCAAGAGCTTCAAGGTATAAATGCAAATCAAATACCTGATACTTACACAAAAGAACAAAAGCAGCGTGCTCTAATGTTGATATATAATATCAATCAACTTCAGAAAAAAATAGAGACTACAGATGACGTTCTTGCCGAACCTCTTAAGGTAGAGCAAGAAGGTATGAAGAAAGAGCTTGAACGAATGGTAAGCTCTACTTATGACGCTCAACAAAAAGACAAAGTTGAGGTAGAACAAATTATTGTGGATGATCCAGAATCTACCTCTGATGCAGCTGTTTCTGATGAGGTTGCTGACTTTCAAGAACTTGTTGAAGGACCTAGCGACACCGAAGTTAGCATAGAGCCAGGAGAATCAACTAAAGAAACAGTACAAAGCCTAGAAGGAGAGCCAGTAGAGGTAGAGGTAGAGACTATTAGTGATAACATAACCGTTACTAAAGGAGCTTTAGAAGAATCCCTTGAAACAGATAACGACGCTAATACTGTATCAAGCATAAAAACTTTAGCCGTTAAAGCTGTTAAAGCTTTGTCTAAAGTATTTCCAAAGGTTAACATTGTTCTTCACGAGAATAGTGAAAACTATCAGAAAATAGCTGGAGATACTAGCAATGGAACTTATGATACCGCATCTAATACTATACATATAAATTTACCTAAAGCTTCAAACAGGACAATGGCTCATGAGGTATTCCATGCGGTATTGCTTAATGCAGTTAAAACTAATGCAGCTGCTCAAGCTATTACTAAAAGAATGATGCAGGCTGTGGCAAAAGCAAAAGGATTAACACCTGAAATAAAAAAACAGATAGAAAATTTTGTTTCTAATTATGAAGAAGCCATTCAAGACGAAGAGCGATTGGCAGAAATAGTAGGATACATTGCTGACAATTTTATGCAGCTAGATGCGCCAACTAAAAGCAAAATAAGAAAATGGGTTGAGGGTCTATTGACTAAAGCTGGTATTTCATTTAAAGAGTTTACCTCTGATGACCAGGGAATTATTGATATGCTTAATGTGGTTGCTAAGAAAACAGCAGCGGGTGAGGCTATTACATCAAAAGAAATTTCCCCACTAACAGAATTTAAGGGAGGCAAAAAAGTAGATAACCCTGCGGATGTTTTAAAAAGAAGACAAGTAGGTTCGTTTGAGGTAAAATATACTCAGCAAGAAAATATAGCTGATTATATAAAAGATGGTCTCATTACACAACCTAGCACTGTAGACTTTATGAAAGGTAAAAGTACAGCAATAACCTCTCCAGATGATATGTTAGTAGGCGAGATTTCTTTTAAAGGACAGCCTATATTTAATGGAGGAGGTGGTATATTTTTTGTTACTCGTTATGGTGATGTGTGGGCATCAGGAAGTAAAACTACAGCGAACACATTAGCTAAAGCAATTAATCAGTCATTATCAAATAATGATGGTAAAGGTTATATGACCTTAACAAAGGGTGCTGATTCAAAACTGGTGAGCAGTTCATCGGGCGTAGAGTCTAGCTTGGCTGTGCTTGAAACTATGATTAATGAAAAGGTCATTGCCCCTTCATTATTTAGAGCAGCCGTATCAGGAGCGATACAATCCGCTGGAGGAGACATAGCGTTGACCGGTAGTGCTATAAAGTTAACTAAAGATGTCAGAAATTATTTTTCAGATCCTAGAACTGCAACATTTGAAAAACGAGGAGACGTTGTAAAAGATATTATAGGAAGATTAGCAATCAGTTTACCTAAAGATAGCAAAGATGCAATTATAGAATTTTTGGGTGGCCGTCCCGATAGAACACTTGCCAAAAAAACCACTACTACAGCTCAAGGATTGATAGATTTGATCGCTAATGTAGCCGCTGAACAACTTACAAAAGGTTTGGATATAGGTGATGTGTATGGTATTGTAGAGGTAAATGGTGAAGTGGAAGTTGTCGAGGATAGTCACCCTAGTTATCCTTTTCATGTTGCATTAAAAGATAAATCACAAAAGCCTATTCTTCATTTACCTAAAAATAGGCCTTCGGGTGCTAATGTGTTAGGTCCAAGTAAAAAAGGAAACCCTTATAAAGTAGGACAAGTGTCCGTAATGTTGGGTTCATTTAGAGAAAATTTTATTGACACTAAACCAATAAAAACTAAACAAGAAGCTACCCCAGAGCCAAGAAGACAGATGTCCCCAGTTCAAAAGCTTGCGGTAAAATACAACATGAATCGGGATAGTAATTATTTCCCTGGTGATTTATACAACCCTGGAGCTCTTCGCAAAGAAGCGGCTCGTTTAGGCCTTACACTTAAGACCTCTTACTTCAGAGAGGGATATAGAAGGGGAGAAATATCTGGATACTATTTAAAGAGAGGTAATAAGGTTATAAAACCTATGACTGACCCCGAACCAAGAAGGCAAAAAAATATTACTGAATTGGGCAGATCAGTTAATGACATTGCTGAAATAGTTTTAATAGGTAGAGATAACAACGTAAAAGAAGCTACCATAAAAGACTATCTAAAGAGAGTAAGAAAATTTAAGACCAAAGAAGTTAATGACATACTAAAAAAAGATACGTTTACTATTTTAAATATGCCTAAAAGTTTCGGCAATATAAAGGGCGGACTTATAGCGGGGCTAAATTTATTTGAAAAAACAAAAAGATTTAAATTTAATTTAGAAAAAAACAATATAACCAAAGCCGGTAAAGTTGTTTTAAAAGCTCAACAAAATTTAGAAGTTTTGTTAGCCTCTTATCAGGATGAATTAATTGATAAGCCTAAAAAAGTTGTTAAAACTTTAGAGGTTAAAATAAAAAAATCAAAGACAGAGTTAGCTGCTTTAAAGAAAAAGTATAAAGGAGAAAAGCTTTATAATAATACTAAGCAGGAGATGATGGATCAGACCATCGAGTACATGCAAACTTTGCCTGAGTATAAGAATGAAGGTGATAAACGAAGTCTTTCTCTTCAGCAAGCAAAGATGGAAGTTGATCTTAACAAGGCTTTTAAAGATAGACCTACAGTTAATATGGCAGAGCGAATGAAAAAAGCTCAGGCTATGATTAATGAAAGAATTAGAAGGGGGGCTGACTTAGCGTCAATGCAACGCGCTTTACGTAATTATATACGTATGATAATGCCCGACACCTTATACACTAAATCTGCTGTGACTAAAATGATTAATAAAATTATAGTCGCTGACGAATCAAATATTGACACAATCCGTAATGAGGTCATGGATGAGGCTAACATTCTTATCAATAAAGATTTAAGTGATAAGATTAAAAAGCTGTTAAATAGAAAGTTTCAGAAAGTTGAGAGCGACAGGGTTAAAGCAAATATTATTGATCGTATTACTCTAAATACTTTAAACATTATAAAGAAAAGAATAGCAGAAATAGACGCCATACAAGACGTTGAAAAACTTCTAGAGCTAGGAGGAAAAATACAAGACGAGATAAACGCAGCTAGAGAAAAAGATTTGCAGTCTGAGCAAGACCAATCCAATGACGCTGGTCTACAGATATTAATGGGGTATGTTGCAGCTCAGGTTGCGGAAAATTATGAAGTATCAAAAACATCTGCCTTAACAATGGTTTATGATAATCTTAATAGTTTAATTGAGACGGGTCGAAACCAGCTTGAACAGCAGGTTGCTGCTAAGTACCGCATGTATATGAGGGATTTTGAAATAGCATACTACGAAATGACTGGTCAAGAGATTGAAATGCTTATAAAAAACCCTGCTTTTGATCCGCTTTTACCTGAATCTAAATCTAATCCACTTACCGTTTCTAATCCAGAGGCTCAAAGAATAATAGAAAAAGTAACTAGAGTTTCAGACGCAAAAATAAATAAAGTAAAGACCTTAATGAAGAGATCATTTGATCGTTTACAAGATGGATGGCTGGATTATATTAGAGGCATGTTAGATCTTCCATCTGTTATGGCATTAATAAGCAAAATTCCGGGCGAATCATTTGGGGGACAACTTATGGAGAGAACGGCTGATCGGGTTAATGATGCAAGTAATACAGAAAAAGCATTTAAAATGCTAGATCAAGTAATAATTGAGAAAAAAATGTCTGATGTGTATGGAAAGGATTGGTTAAATCTTAGTCAGGCTGATTCAGTAATGCGAGATACTGGTATTGTAAAAAATAGTACGCAACAAGAGCAGGCGCAAAAAGATTACGATAACAATCCTTCTCCTGATAATTTATTAGATTTAGAACAACAAACCATTGTCGCAAGTCCTAATGAATTAGGGTATTTATATAATCAATATAAAGATCCTGCAAACAGAGCGTCTTTTGAACAGAAGTTTGGAGATGAGTATGAAAGAGTAATGTTAGATATTACTAAATACCTTGAAGATAATCACAGTGAAGTTCTAGATATTGCTGACTGGCAAGTAAATGAGTTGTTCCCATACTTATACGGAAGGTATAATGAAATGTATCGAAAAGTTTATCGTACCGATATGCCGTGGAATAAATATTATGCGGGTAGAATTTTTAGAGATTTTGACACTGCAGAACAAAATGAAAATCAAGATGCTCCTATGGATTTAATAGGAAACATGACTTCTTTTATGCAAATAGCATCTCCAGGATCAACAAAGCTTAGACAAAAAACAAAGACTCCTATTAAAAATGTAGACATGATGGCTGCTATGATAAATTATATGAGTGAAATGAATCACTTTGCTGCCTTTGGAGAAGTGGTAAATGATATGAATAAGCTATTCACAAATCCTACAATATCTAAAGTTATTGAGGCTAATTATGGAAGACCCGTAAATAATTACATAAAAGATATTATACAAAAACTTGCCAATCGAGGCATAAAAAAGGGTGATAACTTTAAATTATTTGAGGCTTGGCAAAGTAGATTTGTTATAGGCGCTTTAGCAATAAACCCTACCGTATATTTAAAGCAGTTAACTTCTTTTATTACTTACGGTAATGAAATAGGTTATAGCAATTGGATTAAATATTCACAATCGGTAGTAAATGTTCCGGAGTTTTTAAGAATAAAAAAAGAAATTTTAGAGAATTCTATTTATTTACAAGACAGATATAGCTCTGACTTTAAGACAACCCTAGAGACTTACTCTAAGTCTAAAGTTGAAAGCGTATTACCACCAGGTAAAACATCTGAAATAGTTGAGGCGTTAATGTATCTTATAAAACAAGGAGATAAAGGAGCTATACTAATAGGTGGTGTTCCTAATTACATGTATTATAAGGACCAGTATAAAGCAAAAAATCCTAACACTACTGAACAGCAAGCGATTGATTATGCTATAAAGAAATTTGAAAAAGACACAAGGACTACTCAGCAGTCGGGTGATTTGCAGAACAAAGATTATTATCAAACTCAAACAGGGTTTAAGAGATTCTTTCAGATGTTTCAGAACTCTATTAAACAGTATTTAAGAAAGGAAATAACAGCCTCCAGAGAGCTATATAGAAGAATCAAATCTTCTGGTAAAGAAGGAAAGGGAACTGTAGGTACTAATCTTAGGACTTTATTTGTATACCACTCGGTGTTGCCTGTATTTTTTGAATTCATTAGTATGGGTCTTCCAGGTATCTGGGCTGACTGGGAAGATGAGGATGCTGTAGACTTAGGCAGAGCTGCGCTTATAGGAAACTTAAACGCGCTGTTTATTGTTGGTGACATGATTGAGTCTATTGCGGATGCGCTTACAGACAAGCCTTGGACAGGAAGCAGTAAATCATTACCTCCGCTACAGGCGGCTGCAGATTTTGCAAAACAAATTTATAAGTATAGACGAACTACTGATCCGCAGAAAAAAGAAAAAATATTATTTGACGCTATAATAGACATTACAAAATACGCTGGAGTACCAGGGCCTCAACTTCAAAAATTGAGAAATAACATAAAAGAACTTATAGAGGGAGGTGAAGACCCTGGTAAAGTTATATTAAGAATGTTTAATTTTTCTGAGTATCAAATTAGTGGACGCAAAAAGAAAACTAAAAAAAGAACTCAAAGAGAAATAAATAAAGAGTTGAAAGCTATGGATCCAAACTTATATAAAGAGCTTCAGGGTTTAGGAGATGACAATGAAATAAAAGCCATGGAAAAAGAGCTTAGAGATTTAGAAAAAAGTATGTTAGAAAATTTATATTAATAACTATGCCATTCAAAAGCCAAGCGCAGCGAGCGTACATGTACAAGAACCTACCTGAGATAGCTCAGAAGTGGGAGAAGGAGACGACCTCTGGGACATTGCCTAAGCGCATACATCCTAAAGCTAAGCCTCCTAGCCTGTTAACGCAGCGAAGAAGACGTAGAAAGTTTAGGGCATAACAAGGTATATAAGGTACATGATACTAATCATGAACATTACTGCTACAATATATTCCCAGTCTGGATTAAATTTCATCTGTTACTGATTCACTTACGCTCTTAAGTTTTTTGGACAATAAATTAACTTCACCCCGTAGCGGAGCATATTCTTTATCCATAAGTAATTCGTAAATGTTGTTTAATGAGGTGTGAAGATCAGCCATAACAAAATTAATGTTCTGTATTCTTTTTTTCTCAACGGGAGAGACATTAAGTTTCATGCCTTCTAAGTTATAAATTTTTTCATTAAGCTTTACCAATTACCATATTTTTGTTATAGTAGTCTAGATAGGTGTCTGAGTCTATTTGTTCTAAAAATTCAAAGATCATGTGATTAGTGTTATCTATGTACAGCAAGTAATAAAAAGGATTTTCTCCCTTGGTTACGCCGCAGATCTCAAAAGTTTCATCTGGTGCGGTAACATATGCATTGTCTACAAACTTTTCAATTTGCATAACAATCTGCACAGACTTAAACAAATCTAAATTCATTAAGTCTAAAACAAAATTACTGTCGAAGGTGTATAAGAAACCATCTTCAGTTTCTTTAAGTGCCTCGGTAAATGTCTGCTTTAAATCCATGTTCTCTTAATTCTTTAATCCTATACTCCTGGAGCTTAGACACTCGACCCTTGCGTGTCTTCACTTCTAAAAATAATATATCCCTATCAGGATGCAACGCTAACAAGTCAGGTATACCATTCTTGTTTGTCTTGATAAGCTTTAGTACATAATATCCCTCGGACTCTAATTCTTTAATCTTTTTAGATTGTACTTGTTGCTCGGTCATATTCGATGCGTTTTATTGCATATTTATGCGCTTCTTTATCTGAGTATTCATGAATGCCCTCTGGAATATCAAAAAACATATCAAAGTAGTACTCGTAACTTCCTTTTTTAAAAGGCCACTTGCTAAAATCTATCATGCTTTCTTTGTTTACCATTCTCTTCTTCTCGTCAACCTGTTGGACAAAATGGTTAATTTAAAAATCTCATAAATAATTTGTGTGGTTGTAGCCCCATTTGTAAAATCAGAATCAATAAACAATTCATCATCACGCCAATATTTAAAGTAAAGACGACTACCTCCTTTGTAAAAATCTAAAAATAAAAAATTAGTGTAATCGTATAGACCTAAATATGCGAAAACATTTAGTATTTTTTGATTATGTAATGTACAGCTTCCCTTTTTGTACAATGAATTTGGAATATCAGAACTGTCGTACCCACTCATTTCAAACCTTAATCTTTCTCCATCTTTAGTTAGGCGTTCCCTAATAAACTCCTTTATTTCGGATTCCTCCATGGTCTTAAGAGTTTCTACGTATTCTGATTGTTCTTTTTGTGTTTTCATAGTATTAATTATAAATTTAGTAAATCTTTTTTGAAGTGATTAAGGGTGTAGTCCTTCTTGTTAATAACTGCCTTGTAGATATCGTCTTCAATACCCCCTTGTGAGAAGATCCAGTACACGTCATTCTTTAGTCGCTCTTTGGTGGTCATCCTATCTCGTGACTGCCAATAACTAGTAGCACTGAAGTCAATATTGTAATAAACTAAACACTCAGCTTGACGTAAACTTATGCCCTCTCTTCCGCTAACTATCTGAAGGGCAATGTTTTTGCCAGTGTTAACAAATTCTTTAAGGTCGGCAGTTAAATTGTCCTGGAAAACTTCCTTTAAAGCATTCAGCTCTTCTTTAAACTTATAGAAGATGCCTATTTTTTTACCCTTAAATTGGTCCTTTATAAACTCAGCCTTGGTGAAGTCTAATATTTGCGAAGCTCCACTCTCAAACTTTACAGTCCCGGAATAGATCTGATGTAGTTTCATCATAAGCTTTACGGGAGTATCTGCAAGTATGACCTCATCCTTACCTTCAACTACTAAGTTCTTTTTTAATTGTCTGGCAATATTGTGAGTGATGTTGCTCATTTTAACGTGCATAATATTTTCAATAGTGTCAACCTTAAATCCTGCTTCCTTTTGAGAAAAGCTAATAAAGTATGGCTGCATGGCATCCATGATGGTTGCCCTTCCCTTTGAGTAGTCTTTTATATACAAACCATTGATAGGTCGTTGAGTGACATTGACATGATCATCGCAAAACCTATAGAAGTTTTTGTATTTTTTAAATGGATTCCCTGGTATTGAATATATCTGATGATACATCTGACTGTACGACTCAGGAGTTGGAGTTCCAGAGAGAAGGATAACAAGCGGATCATTTTTTTGAATTAGGATCTTTACTTGCTTAGACCTTTTGCTAGGCTTAGGGAAAGCTCCCATGCCATGAGCCTCGTCAAGAACAATTATATCGAAGGTTCCTTCTATTTTGTGTAGGCTCTCATAGTTTATTACTTGTATGTCAAACGAGGGACCATACATTTGATAGTCACCTTCGATAGAGCTTATAGCTTTTTTTTTCGTAATAAAAAGCATACTGTTCATGTCCATGCCTTGAGCTATACCCATACTGGTAAGAGTCTTTCCTGTTCTGACCTCCATCGCTATGTACACAAAGCCATGCTCACCCAACACGTCAATACCTTTGTCAATTATTTCTTTTTGATAATCTCTAAATTCCATAATTAAAATTCTAAATCTTGTTGTATCACCCCTTCAGATCTTGGTCTAATTCTTATAATCTTACCTTTATTGCCTCTTTGTATCTCAGGTTCGATTCCTTGAGTAAAAGTTGCATAGCTTATTAGCCACTTATAGAAGGCTGTCCTTGATATAGTTCTCTTGCCATGACTAGCATAGTCAGGATACATCTGAATAAACTCATGGTAAAGGGTGTCCATGTGAATATTTGCATTTATCATTAAAGAATCATTCTTATCATGTATACTTAAAAGTCCGCACCACTCAGCAAAGTCATAGTTAGTGTCCGCAATAAATAATCTAGTCTTAAGGTTCTTCTGCTCACTCTTCACTAAGCCTCTTTTTAGGTAAATCTGTATGCACATGATCATGTAGTTGTCAAACAGACACCACTCTTCTTGATCCCACCCTCCAAAGAGATATCTTCCAAACTCTTCCATAGGGGTCTTGTTCTCGTTGTAGTGCTGATAAAGTTCTATCTCCCACTTACGTCTTACAAAGGAGCTACCGCTTCCTTTAATAGCATAGTTGGTCGTGATTGCTATCTTAGGACTCTTACTAAAAGGTATCTTGATGGCATCTTTATTTTTTTTCTCGAGTTGCAATCCTTCGGTAACTACTGAGAACAGTCTCTCAAAGTCAAAGTATTTTTTTACATCATCAAATACTATTATCTGAGTGTCTACAGATACGGTTTGATAAGGGAAAGATTTCTCAAAAGCAAATGCTTTACCATCTATAGTGGCAACCTTTTTCATGGAGTTAATTGCCTGAAACCAAATCCCTTTTCCTGTACCTCCGTTAGCAGTCTCTGAGATAACTTCATCATTAAGTATTACTGCGGGGCAGTAGGATATGTTCTTATAACCGTGAAGCATGAACCCAATAGTAGATTCCATTGTAGTTATTCTATTCTCTTCTTTGTTGCAGATGTTACTAATAAATTGTTTATAGTCACCACCATTTACTTCGCAGCTTGTGTAGGTTCTATTAATAATGTGATTCTTCCACACGTATCCATTTAACTCTAAATAATCAATAGGTATAACTTCATCTTTTGTAATCTTAATGGCGCAATTCTCGTAGTATAAGTAACTCTCATCCACTGTATCTTCGATAAAGTAAATGTCTATAGTGTCTAAAAGGGTAAGGAACTCTTCCTTGAATAGTCTGGTCTGATCCGCAAAGTAATTATAGATCGACATATCATCTTGAGTGATCAGGTGACCCAATATAAAATCTTTAATCTCCTTCTCATTAGTGTTGTCTATAAGATTGTTTGTCACCTTAACAAACACGTAGGTCTTCTGGTCCTCTGGACAGAATTTATAAAAACCATTAGCTTCCAGAAACTTCTTAAATATTAAAGGAAGTGCCTTTATAATACCCTTATCGCTCTTGGTCCA
>Ga0308013_10001181_pt1 | contig 13075 bp, 11 predicted proteins | sample Neamet181_FD_203131 | JGI IMG/M metagenome (GOLD analysis project Ga0308013, IMG submission 203131) | Marine microbial communities from water near the shore, Antarctic Ocean - #181 | ecosystem: Environmental > Aquatic > Marine > Unclassified | place: Southern Ocean | collected 2014-07-25
ATTGAGTACGGTGAGTGGAAAACTGGAATTAGAACCGAATCTTCTTTGTATGGCTTTATGACCTTTGCACAAAAGGGCGCCATAGCTTTTGCTGCGTTGCTATTAGGAGTGGCCCTCACACAAATTGGTTTCGAACCTAATCAGGTGCAGTCTGCAGAAACATTGTCCGGTTTAAAATTAATGATGACATGGATACCACTGGCTGGAGTATTCATTAGCTTTATCTTGGTTTCTTTTTACCCCATTGATAAAATATTCCATCAAAAATTAATTCAAGAAATTCAAGAAAGGAAATCAGTTAATGCAAACAATTAAATGGGGCGTCATAGGCCCTGGATCTATTGCGACTGCATTTGCGCACTCGATCCAAGATACCAATAACTCTGAATTAATTAGTGTTTTTGGCAGAAGCAAAGAAAAAACTATTCATTTTGCCGATTCATTTAATTTAAAGCCTTACGATAATTTAAAAGATTTCATATCCTCAGATGAAATAGATGCGGTATATGTTGCCACTCCCCACAGCGATCATTTTATCTATGCCTTAGAGGCAATTAAAAATAATAAGCACATTCTTTGCGAGAAACCTTTAACCATGAATGCTCATGAAAGCATGATCTTATTAGACCTTGCTCAGTCGTCTAAAGTCTTTTTGATGGAAGCATATATGTATAGGACCCATCCCCAGACTTTAAACATATTAAATAATTTAAATGTACTAAAGACGTCCAATAAAAAAATACTAATCAAAGGCTCCTTTGGATTTAAAGCAAGCGTGGATAAAAATCACCGCCTTAGAAATCCTGCTCTTGGAGGAGGCGCCATCTTAGACGTTGGATGCTATCCATTGTCCATGAGTAAGTTAATTGCTGGTCACTTGCAAGGCCTCCCTTTTGCAGAGCCCAAAGGTATTGAGGCCACTGGCAGAATTGATGAAACAGGGGTAGACCTTCAATCATCAGCCCATCTAGTATTTTCAGATACCATCGATGCAACAATAAATTGTGCGATCGATGAAGAGCTTCCTAATACTTTGGTAATCTCCAATGGAGAAATCTCAATTACTGCAACCGATCCATGGCATTGCGGTCAGTCTCAAAATGGAAATTCATTTATAACTCTTGCTAATGGATCAGGCCTAACAAAAGAGATTCCTTTTAAAGACAGTCTTGGACTTTTTGCCAGAGAAATCGAACATGCCTCCAAATGCATTCTTGAGAAAAAAATTGAATCAAATTTTATTACCCATTCAGATACTCAAAGCAATATGTTTTGGTTGGATCAATGGAGGCAGAAGATAGGCATCGTATGCCCAAAAAACTCCATCGAACATTCTCCCATATTAAAATCGCATGCTTTTTTAAATCAAATACCTAAACTTGAAAGTGTTGCAATACCAGGAGTGGATAAATTAGGCTCAAGGCTGGCTTTTGGCTGTGACAATCAGACATCTGATGTTCATGCATTCACAATGTTTGATAATTTTTATGGATCGGGTGGCCGAATTTTTGATACTGCTTATATATATAACAATGGAATGGGTGATAAGTATCTTGGTCAGTGGATCAATTCTAGAAATCTAGAGAAAGAGGTAATAGTTCTCGGCAAAGCTGCGCACACCCCTGAATGCAAGCCTGAATTTATTAGGCCACAAATAATTGAGTCACTGGATCGTCTTCAAATAAAAAAATTAGATATTTTTTGCTTGCATAGAGACAACCCTGAAGTTCCTGTATCAGAATTCATCGATGCATTAACAGAGATTAAAAAAGAAGGTCTGATAGATGTGATTGGTGCATCAAATTGGAAGTTAGATCGTTTTTCTGAGGCCCGAGATTATGCTATTGAGAATCAAAAAGAACCGTTTACAGTTCTTAGCAATAATTTTAGTCTTGCAGAGATGATTGAGCCTGTGTGGCCGGGTTGCGTAGGTGTGAACGATGCTTACATAGCGTATTTAATCAAAGAGAACATAATGCTTTTTCCCTGGTCCAGCCAAGCAAGAGGGTTTTTTATTAAAAAAAAGGAAGTTATGTCCAGCGAACATTTCGCTAACCCAAATTTAGATGAGGAAATGAGAGTTTGGCATTATGAGAAAAATCTTAAAAGACGCGAGAAGTGTTTTGAGTTAGCTGCACAAAAAAATGTTCAGCCCATTCAAATTGCTCTCTCATATGTCTTGCACAAGTCTTCACTAATCTTCCCTTTGGTTGGGCCAAGAACAATCTTTGAGACCAATAGCTCTATTCTGGCTTCACAACTTAAACTAACGGATCAAGAACTTCTTGCACTTGCTCAAGATTGATAGCAGTTCGCAAATGGATTGTTGTTGCTGAAGATCCAATTAGGATTTCATAAGAACCCTTTTTAATTTTCCAATTTTTGCTGTCGATGTCCCAATATGAAAAATTTCTTGGAGTTAACTTAATCTCAATCTCCATTTTTCCTTTACCCTCAATAGACTCTTTGGCAAAACCTTGCAGCGTTTTTACAGGCTCACTTTCATCTGCATTTTGAAATGCGACATAGCATTGTGCTGTTTCTGCGCCAACAACGTCCCCAGTATTTTCCAACATAAATTTACAAGATACTTCCATGTTTTCGCGAATATGCACCTCAAGATTGCTGTAATAAAACTGGGTGTATGACAACCCATGGCCAAATGGAAACAATGTGTCTATAGCTTTTCTTTCATACCATTTGTAGCCCACCAAAAGCTTCTCTTCGTAGTTCATTTGCTGATCTTGACCTGGGTAGAATTTATAAGCGGGGGTGTCAGAAATACTTTTTGGAAATGATGTTGGTAATTTCCCAGAAGGATTAACCTCTCCAGTAAGCACATCCACTAACGCATTCCCAAATTCCTGACCTGCGAACCATGTCTGAATAATTGCTTTTGCGTTATTAACCCATGACATCTCAACTGGCGATCCAGTATTAATAACTACGGTAGTGTTTTGATTGGCCTCTAAAATTGCCCTTATTAAAGTGTCCTGATCTGCAGGCAAATTAAACTCCGCTCTGTCATTTCCTTCTGTTTCCCAATCAGAGTTAGTGCCCACAACTAAGATCACCTGGTCTGCATCGCTGGCACATTCGACAGCCTCTTTAAATAAATCAACAGCATCTGGTGCCTGGCAACCTATATATACAGCTGGAAAGCTTCCTTCAAAATAATACTGCATTTCTATGCTGTAGGTTCTTCCTTCTTGTAAATTTACCAAGCCTTTTTTTGAAGCCGAGCTAAAGGTAAAAAATGCTTCTCCCGGCTCGATGTTGTCCCAATTATTAATTACCTCGTTGCCATCGATGAATAATTTACATTGACCAATTCCAAAAATTTCAAACTCATGATTGCCAGAAATATCAGGAGTGTACGCACAAGAAAACTTTACAGAAACATTGGATATTTCTTGTTTTGAGATAACCTCTTTTGCGAAGCCTTCAAAGACCCAAAATTTATTTCCAATGAGATGCTCTTGCATTATGAGATCCCCTTCAAAGTTGTTTCCATCAAAATACTCAACTAAAAAACCCTGGCCATCACTGGTTAGATTCTCATTTAATCGCGGAAGGAATTTATGAGTATGGCAACCTTTTGCGTATGCAATCTCCACACTGGGATCAAGCCTAGTTTGGAAAGCTTCTAAGGGGTGCACTTGATAATGCGCCTTCAGGCTGGCACTTCCACCGCCTATGATTTGAGCCTCTTTTGCATTCGGCCCAATAATTGCTAATTTTTTAATGTCTTTTTTCAGTGGCAAAAGGCCTTCATTCTTGAGGAGCACCATGCCATCTGCAGCAGCTTTTCTCAGGAGATTTCTATGTTCCGGCTTATCAATTGCCTCTTCTGGATCAAAATTAGGTTTCTCAAATCGTTTAGAGAACTCAGCAACAGTTAAAATTCTTTTAACTTTGTCATCGATTAGCCCCTCATTCACAGCACCCTTTCTGACAGAGGCAATTAAACTTTCACCCCAAACATTTCCAGGGCCTGGCATTTCTAAGTCCAAACCACCATTAGCATTCTCTTCAGTTTCCAAAGCTGCGCCCCAGTCACTGACCACGTAACCCTCAAAACCCCATTCTTCTTTTAAAATCTCTCTTAATAATTCCTGATGTGAGCTGCAATAAATATTATTAAGCTTGTTATACGCACTCATCACAACTTTCGCATTGCCTTGCTTAACACCCATCTCAAATGGGAGTAGATAGATTTCTCGAAGAGTACGCTCATCAATATTGGAGCTAATAGCATGCCTATTAAATTCTGTGTCATTGCCAACAAAATGTTTTAAACAAGCAGCCACATTTTTTGATTGCACCCCTTGGACATACTTAACAGCAATTTTGCCAGTCAAGAATGGATCTTCGGAAAAACTTTCAAAATGCCTGCCGCCAAGAGGATGCCTGTGGATATTTATTGTTGGACCCAGGAGAACATCTGCATCTTTTGCATTTGCCTCCTCGCCCAAAGCAACCCCAAGTTGCTCTATGAGATCTAGATCCCAAGAAGAACCTATTGAGATGGCGCATGGAAAGCACGCTGACGTTTTACCTGAATTCGAATCACCCCTAACTCCATTGGGGCCATCGGACATTTTGATGCTTGGAACATTCGCATGATCAATCTTGTTGGTGTACCAAGAATTAAACCCACTAAGTATGGAAACTTTTTCTTCCAAAGTAAGGTTGCTAACTATTTGCTCTATATCAGACATAGGTTAATCTTAATTCCTTTAAATAATAAAAACACACTTTTTATGTCAGTAGAGTTTATTGCTTTTTTTGCGATTCTTTCTTTTCTAACTTCATTGCTTACTTCTATTTTTAGCGTTGGTGGTGGTTTGATTATGCTTGTTGCACTTGCTCAGTCTTTCTCACCAGTAACTTTAATTCCATTGCATGGATCAATTCAGCTTGCTAATAATTTTTCCAGAACTTTTGTTTACAGAGAGTTTTTTCAATGGAAGCTAATACAAAATATTGTCATCTCTACAATGCTTGGTGCTCTTGTTGGAATCTATTTATTTGGAACCCTTCCAGAAAATTTATTGCTTATGTTGATAGCTGGAACAATTCTTTTTTTAACTTGGGCCCCTTTGGATAACTTCATTCTTTCCATTATGAAAAATGATTGGTTTTGCGGTTTAATTTCAGGCTTTGCAGGAATATTTGTTGGAGCCAATGGCCCCCTAGTTACCGCATACCTAAGAACTAAAAATCTTACTCCAGAGGTTCTAGTAGCGAATCATGGGGCTATTATGATTTTTCAACACGGAGTTAAAATTATCTTATTTGCATCATTCTTTAACTTTACAATCCTGGATTATCTTTTCTTTATATCAATCTTAGCTGTCACTGGATTTGCTGGAGCAAATTTAGGGAAAAGATTAATTTCAACCATTTCTTTTGATAGTTTCAATATGATTTTAAAAGTCTTGCTAACATTTTTGTCAATATTTTTACTTATATAAATTGCATCTTCAGTGCATTGACATAAAAATATTCGTACAATTAAAATAATAATTAAATAAAAGGAAAGAGAGATGAAGTTAGTACTAGGTTTATTTGGTTTAGAGAATTTTTATGGCGGCGATGTTAAGTCCTATATTGAAATTGCGCAGATGGCAGAGCAGCTAGGTTTTGACTCTGTGAGTGTTACAGATCATGTGGTAATGGGAAAAAACCTTCATAAATACCCTTTTGGTAACTTTCCGATGCCTTCGGAAGCCATATGGTATGAGCCTTTAACTCTTCTAACCATGATTGCTTCAAATACCACCTCCATTAATCTCGCAACCGCGATCTTAATTGCGCCATTAAGAAGCCCAGCTCTATTAGCGAAGACAGCAGCCAGTCTTGATGCTATCTCAGATGGAAGGCTTGAACTTGGGGTCGGGCTCGGCTGGCAGCAAGAAGAATATGAGGCATCTGGCATAGCCTTTGATAAACGAGCAAAGATTTTTTGGGAAACTTTAGATATTTGTAAATCTCTGTGGACGGGTGGTCCGGTCTCGCACAAAGGAGAGATGTTCGAGTTCAATGATATTTGGTGTCAACCACAGCCTGCACAGGGTAGTGATATTCCTTTGTTATTTGGTTTAAAAATGACAGAATCTAACGCTCAAAAAATTGCAAAAATTGGTCATGGATGGATTCCCATCAAGACAAGCAGTGATTTTATCTCAGAGGGCAGGGAAGCATTAGAAAAAGCTTTCAGGGATGAGGGTAGAGACGATAAGCCAAGAATCAGAGGTCAGCTACCAACCTGCCTAGATGAAAATGGAGTTCCAAGCTTGGAGCTCACATTAAATGAACTAGAGAAATCAATGGCAGCTGGTCTGGACGAAGTAGAGATTTTTCCCATCAACTTTGCACAGTCCCCAGATCACCTAAAAGAAATCCTAGAACGTATTGCGGAGCTTAAAAAATAATGGACTCAAAAATGCTACCCACTCAAATTATTTATCAATATGCGTCTTTAATTGATGCAAAGCGTTTCTCTGATCTCCATCTCATTATGTGGGATGATTTCTCACTTACAGGATCCTATGAATTAAAAGGCCTGGACGTCTTTACTGGTGCCGTTGAACACAATCTCAGTCAATACAAAAATACCATGCATTTTATTGGAAACGTAGAAGGCGAATGGAGTGGGGACACTTACACCGGCAATACATATTGCACTGCGAGCCATATTTTTGAGGAAGACGGTCAACTCAAGAAGCTGGATATGGGAATTATTTACAATGACACCATTGAGTCTCGAGGCGGCAAGGCAAAGTTTCTAAACAGACACTTTAATTTACAGTGGCAAAAAACCGATCATCTCGATTCACAGTAAATTTTTAATACTTTTTAGTTAAAATGCTGATTCAATGCATTTTTAAATAAGTTTAGTAACAATTCAGCACCCTTCATCCCTGGATACGTTGGTCGCATAATTAGAGCAATCTCTCTGTGTGGTCCTGGTTCATTTAAATGCGATCTTAGTAAATCTTTATTAGAGCTGAGTAATTGAGTGAGAGCCATGTGGGGCACTAATGTGCTGCCCATATTGCCCTGAACAAGCTGAATCAAAGTAACTAAACTCGACGCTTTTACAATATGCTTGGACTCATAAGAAATGCTGCATGCATCAAGAATGTGATCTTTTAAACAGTGCCCATCTTCCAATAACATTAATTCAGAATGCTCTAACTGAGCTGCTCTTATCTCTTTCTTACCCGCATGCTTGTTTTCATGATGAGCAATCCAATAAAAGTCTTCTTCCCAGAATCTCAATGCAATCAAGCCATCAATGTCATAGGGCAGTGCCAGAATAGCCATATCCAATTCTCCACTTTTAACTTTTTCTACAATAATACTGGACTGACCTTCCTCTATTTTTAGGGCCAGGGATGGAAAGTTTTTTTTGATTGGTGGCAAGACAATGGGCAAGAGGTAAGGGCTGATAGTTGGAATAATTCCAATTGAGACAAGGCTGCCAAGAGGCTCAGCTTGATTTTCTGCTAACTTTTTAATATCACACACTTGCAGTTGTATTGATTGTGCTTTTTGCAGCAGTTCTTCGCCCAAACTGGTAACAAAAACTTTTTTGTTATCCCTTTCAAAGACCTGGAACCCCAAAGATTTTTCCATTTCTGTAATTGCATTGCTTAGGGTAGACGGAGAGACAAAGCAGGCTTCAGCAGCTCTTTTAAAATGCAGTGTTTTAGAGACAGCCAAAGCATAATCTATTTGCTTTAATGTGATCATATGCTTTCCTTTTATAATCGATAAAATCGAATATAGCATTCAGATTTTATGTATTTACCAATATATATATTAACGATAAACTAATAATATAAATAGCATTTTTTAAATGCATGTCATACCACTTCATATTTATCTTTAGGAGGTAAATTACTATGAATAAAGACACTGAAGGCAAATGTCCCGTAATGCATGGGAGCTTATCAAGCAATAGTTCTACCGGAACATCAAACAAAGATTGGTGGCCAAATCAATTAAATCTAAGCATTCTCCATCAGCACGATAAAAAAAGTGATCCAATGGACGATGGTTTTGATTATGAGGACGAGTTCAAAAAACTTGATTACCAATCCTTAAAGCAAGACCTTAATGATTTGATGACCGATTCACAAGATTGGTGGCCTGCAGATTATGGTCACTATGGACCATTCTTTATCCGCATGACTTGGCATGCAGCTGGAACATACAGAACTGGTGATGGAAGAGGGGGTGGAGGAACTGGAGCTCAGCGTTTTGCTCCCCTTAACAGCTGGCCTGATAATGGAAACTTAGATAAAGCCAGAAGATTACTTTGGCCAATTAAACAGAAATATGGAAAACAAATTAGCTGGGCAGACCTTTTAATTCTGGCTGGAAATGTTGCCATTGAGTCAATGGGTGGAAAAACCTTTGGTTTCGGAGGCGGTCGAGCGGACATTTGGGCTCCGGAAGAAGACATTAATTGGGGTGCTGAAAAAGAGTGGTTGACCAACGAGCGATACACTGGCGAAAGAGACTTAGCCAATCCTCTCGGAGCCGTGCAGATGGGTTTAATTTATGTAAATCCTCAAGGCCCAGATGGAAATCCAGATCCTAAGGCAAGCGCCGTAGATATTCGTGAAACCTTTGGCCGAATGGCAATGAATGACGAAGAAACAGTTGCCCTTGTTGCTGGAGGCCATACTTTTGGTAAAGGCCATGGTGCTGGACCCGATACCAATGTAGGAACGGAGCCAGAAGGCGCGGAAATGGAAGAAATGGGCTTTGGTTGGACCAGCTCATATGCTTCAGGCAAAGGCAGCGATACTATCACAAGTGGTTTCGAGGGAGCTTGGACTGCTAATCCTACCCAATGGGACAATGGATATTTTGATTTATTGTTTGGTTATGAATGGAAGCAAGTGACTACACCTGCCGGAGCTATCGTTTGGCATGCAATTGATCCTAAAGAGGAAGATCTTGCTCCTGATGCTCAGGATTCATCGGTTAAAGTTCCAACTATGATGACAACGGCTGATATGGCTCTTCGTGAAGATCCAATTTATAACAAAATATCAAAACGTTTTCATGAAAATCCTGAAGAACTAGCGGACGCATTTGCTAGAGCTTGGTTTAAATTGCTTCATAGGGATATGGGTCCAGTTGGCCGATATCTTGGACCAGAAGTTCCTTCAGAGGAGTTAATTTGGCAAGACCCAGTTCCTGCTGGCAACTCTGAATATGATGTTGATTCTGTAAAAACTAAGATTGCTGACAGCGGATTATCCATTCAAGAAATGGTTGAAACTGCATGGGCTAGCGCTTCTACATTTAGAGGCTCAGATATGAGAGGTGGTGCAAATGGAGCAAGAATCCGTTTAGCCCCTCAAAAAGATTGGGAAGCCAACAAACCAGAGCAATTAGCTCGAGTCTTGTCAGTCTATGAAACCATTGCTTCAGAAGCAGGTACATCTATAGCTGATGTAATTGTTTTAGCTGGTAATGTTGGTATTGAAAAAGCATCTGGCTTAAGCGTTGAATTTACCTCAGGAAGAGGGGATTCTTCTCAAGATCAAACTGACGTGGAATCATTTGAAGTCTTGGAACCTGTAGCCGATGGCTTTAGAAACTTTCAAAAAGCTTCGTCTACTATGCCTGCTGAAGAAATGATGCTTGATAAAGCTCAACTCATGGGCTTAACAGCTCCTGAAATGACTGTTTTGTTAGGTGGCATGAGATCTCTAGGAATAAGCAATGATGATTTTGGAATTTTTACTGAAAATTCAGAAAAATTAACAAATAGCTACTTTGCAACTCTCCTGGATATGTCAGTGGAATGGAAACCAAGCGGTACTGGCAAATCATTCAATGGCATGGATCGTGTCTCTGGTGAGAAGATTAGAACTGCTTCAAGGGTTGATCTTGCATTTGGCTCCAATTCTCAACTTCGAGCCTTGGCAGAGGTTTATGCTAGTAACGATGGTCAAGAAAAATTTGCTAATGACTTTATTTCCGCATGGAACAAGGTTATGAACAATGATCTGATCTAATGCATTAGTCTAGATTTGAATATTAAAAAGGGCTCGTTTGAGCCCTTTTTTTTAACATTCAAGAAGTCTAATAATGAGGAGGTCTTTCATAATCAACCGGTGGGAACTGGAACTTTTTGTCCTCCGATCTTTTCTTTTCTTTCTTTTTGTTATATTTCGACATTACATCTGCAGCATCTTCAACCGCAGATGGTAAATCTTTATTCTCATCATTTAATTTATCGCTTCCCATCTCCCATTGTAAAATTATTTTTGTACTTTACATAACCCAATCAATATTTTGATGATTTACAAATGTTTAGTATGATTCTTAGATGAAAATAGCAATTTACCCAGGCTCGTTTGATCCCATTACTTTTGGGCACATAGACATTGTGGAAAGAGCCTGCGCTCTTTTTGACAAAGTAATTCTTGGCGTCGCGGAAAGTGAATCAAAAAAACCTTTATTTGATGTTGCTGAGCGCATTGAATTAATTGAAACAATATTTAAAGACAACCCAAAGATTGAAGTTCTGGGCTATTCCAAGAAATTAACAGTTGATCTGGCAAGAGAAAACAATGCAATTGCAATTATTCGTGGTCTTAGAGCTGTTGCGGATTTTGAATATGAATTTCAGCTTGCCACGATGAATCGAAGTCTTGCACCAGACATTGAGAGTATATTTTTTACACCTAAGGACACCCTTATTTACGTGTCCTCCAGTCTTGTAAAAGAAATAGCTCAATTCGGTGGTGATGTTTCTCGATTTGTTACCCCAAATGTTAAAACTGCTTTAATGGATAAGTTGTCTTCCTAGGACTGGCAGTCTCTACAAAAAAAAGTAGCTCTCTGGGCTTGCACAATCCTTGCTATGGTCTGCTCAGAACACCTTAAACATCTTTGATCGGCCCTGTCATAAACAGCGAGTTCAATTTTAAAATAACCTTTATTGCCGTCTGGTTGAAAAAAATCTTGCAAAGTAGTTCCACCAACTTCAATCGCCCGTTTTAAAATCTTCTTTGTTGAGACTTCTATTTTAGAAGTTTCCTTTTTAGTAAGAGAATGGCATTTTTTTGTAGGCCTTATACCAGCATCAAACAGTATTTCATTTGCATAAATATTTCCTACTCCTACTACATACTTCTGATTCATGAGCGCAGACTTAATGGGAGCCGAAGATTTTTTAATTGCTTGGTAAAGGTACTCGCCATCAAAGTTAGAAGACAGAGGCTCAGGACCTAATTTGTCTAATAAAAAATGAGCTCCATCTTTCCCTACTAAATGCAGCGAACCAAATCTTCTTGGGTCGTTGTATATCAACTTCCCATTGTTGAAAATAAATTCAACGTGATCATGCTTTTTATAAAAATTAGAATGTTGATCAGTAATCCTAATTGTTCCAGTCATCCCAAGATGAAGAAGAATTGTTGCTTTGTTGAGATTAAACAGAATATATTTTGCTCTTCGAGTAATGCTTTGAACTTTCTGATCTGTTATTTTTTCAAATTCAACAACGTCGGCTGGCCATCGGAGATTAGGGTTGGAAATGGAAACGGATTTTAGTATTTCACCACTAAAATTCTGAATAGCCCTGACTGAAGTTTCAACCTCAGGTAATTCTGGCATCTAAATTATCCGAGTAAGTTATTGATCTCTATAAGATTTTCTGGGCTCAAGGTACCTGCAGCAAGATGCAAACGTAGAGTGGTAATTAGGTAGTCATACTTAGCATTAGCCAAATTTCTTTCAGCGCTGTAAAGATTCTTTTCAGCTTGAAGTAAGTCAACAATATTTCTGGTTCCAACTTCGTAGCCTACTCGTGTAGCTTCTAGGGCACTGGATGCAGACACGACTGCTTGTTTTTGCGCTCTTAGATTTGCAACCAAAGTGACCACATTAGAATATTGACTGCGAACATCTTGAATAACGCTGCGCTCTGCAAATAATGCGTCTTCGGATGATTTATTGGACTCAGCATATGCTTGTTTGGTTCTGGAGATTACAGCTCCACCTTGAAAAATTGGCATAGAGAGTTGAAGGCTATAAGTGTCTCTCTGCGTTTCATCGGGAACGGTAATATTGAAAGCTCCACCAGTGTTCAGACCATCATACGCATACTGATTAGTTTCAGATTCAGTTTGAGTTCCAACAATGTCTACTTTAGGTAAATGATTGGAAGCAACGCTGCGCGCATTATTTTTTGATGCAAATTTTCTTAGGTTAGCTGCCTTTAATCTAAAGTTATTTTCTACAGCTTTTCTTGCCCACTCTTCTTTAGAAGCTGGCACTGGATTTGAAACACTAAGATCATTCACTAAACCGTCAAGGGACAGAATCTCTTTGCCAACAAGGGCGTTCAAGGCTTCTTGAGCAGTAAAAACAGTTCCCTCTATTCTAATTCGTGATGCCATACTCAGGTCAAAGGCCAATTGAGCTTCTTGCACCTCAGTGACTGCAGAAAGACCAACTTCATAGCGCTGCCTGCTTTGATCCAATTGTTTTTTTATTGCTTTCTCTTCTGACCTAGCTGCATTTAAATTATCAATAGCTCTTAGTACATTAAAATAAAGTTCAGCTGTCCGCACTATTAACGCCTGCTGAGAATATGCAAAATCAGCCTCGGCTGCATCAGTTAGAAATTTTGATTGGCGGTATTTAAACCAGCTGTCTAGACGAATTAATGGCTGAGTAAGTCGCGCAGTAGTATTGAAGTTATTGTATTGATTCTCAAGGTTGCCATTTTGGTAATACTCATTCCAGTTGCTTTGAGCATTTAAAGTAATGCTTGGCAAAAGATTTGCGCGGCCCTGTACCTTTATTTCTTTTCCAGATAAGTACGAGAATTCAGCTGACTTATATTGCGGATCGTTCTCCAAGGCATCATTGTAAATATCCAGCAGACTATCTGAAGAGACAAATGCACTAAAAGAGAAAAGAAGTGCTGTTAATAATTTTAATTTCATAATATATCTGAATGTTTACAGTGCTAACATTAAACCTCTTTTAGGCCTGCAATGTCAATTTTGATATTTTAATGCATTGCTAAAAA
>Ga0308013_10001189_pt1 | contig 13029 bp, 21 predicted proteins | sample Neamet181_FD_203131 | JGI IMG/M metagenome (GOLD analysis project Ga0308013, IMG submission 203131) | Marine microbial communities from water near the shore, Antarctic Ocean - #181 | ecosystem: Environmental > Aquatic > Marine > Unclassified | place: Southern Ocean | collected 2014-07-25
ACAATTTCCATAGCATTTAATTTTGATAATAAATTGTCTAAATCTTTAATCATTTCATCTGATGGTTTGTGTTTATCCATGATTATTCTATTTTTTTTTCGTATATGAATTCTTACAACTACATTTCATTAATACAAAATACATAAAACTTGTATAATTTACTAAGAGATATGGGATTCAAAAAAGGTATTAACAAATGTGTAGAATGTGAAAAAAAGCTATCTGAGGATCCAAATGAAACAGGCATGTGTAGTAAATGTGGTTCAGGTGCTAGAATTGATTCAGAAATACAAAAAGAATTAAGTGATTTGGGAATAATCTAAAAAAATCTGTATATTGAGAATTATTATAATAAATCTTCATCAATTTCTTCAATTGGATTGATAAATTGTTTACATGTGCAATCTGGAATTTTACATTCTCCTAATTTTATCATTAAATTACTTTTTTCATCTGGAACGTGAACTTCATCTGTATGGTGACATTTTTTACAATTCATTTTGATTTCCTAATTCTATCTCTAAATCTATGGAATTAAAACTGCACGTGCATCTATTTTTGAATCTTTTAATTTTTGTAGTGCTTCATTTGCCTTTTCTAAAGGAAATGTTTCATAAATTACTTCAATATCATTTTCATCGCATATTTTGATTACTTGCTCCATGTCTTTTGTTGATCCTATCAATGTACCTCTAATTGTTTTTTCTTCAAATACAGTAAATTCTGGATTCTTACCTATTGTTGCAATTACAATTATCCCTCCTTTCTTTACTGATTTTATTGCAGTATCTGTAACAATATCTGCTGGAGCAAATACGATTGCTGCATCTAACAATCCATGTTTTTCTTTTACTTTACCTAGAAATTCTTCTTGATCTTTAGAAAATACCATTGTATCTGATGCACCTAATCTTTTTGCAACATCCAGATGATTTTGTGTTCGTGAGAATGCAATAACTTTACATTTTTCTATTTTGGCAAATTGTACTGCCATATGACCCACTCCACCAATTCCAAATATTCCTATTTTTTTATCTAATTTTGGTTCTGCAGCTTTTACTGCTTTGTATGCCGTTATCCCTGCACAAAATAATGGCGCTGCATATTCTGATTTCATACTATCTGGGACTTTTGTTGCAAAATCTTCTATAACTGTGATATATTCTGAGTATCCTCCTTTCAGTGTCTCTCCTGTAATTTTTGATGATTCACAAAGATACTCTTTCCCTTCATCACAATATTGACATTTTTTACATGCTTCTAGTAATGGTGTAATTCCTGCTCTATCTCCTATTTTGAATTTAGTAACGTCATTTCCAATTTCAATAACTTTTCCAACTAATTCATGTCCTGGAACACTTGGCAATGTGTCTGGAATCCCAACATGTTTCCAATCTCCTTCAATTGCATGAAGTTGTGAATGACAAACACCGCAGGCTTCTATTTTTAGTAAAATTTCATTAGGTCTTTCAATTTGATGTTTATCGATATTGGTGGGTTTCAAAGGATTTGTTTCAATTTTAGCACATTCTGAAAGTACCATTGCACGCATTTTTTCCATAAATTCTCATTTTCATTATTATATTTAAAACACTGTACTGATTTTATTTCTAAATATTGTAATTAAGATAAGATTTATTTCTAAAATAATATAATTCTGTATATGGCTGATATTACGTCTGAAGATCGTGAGCGAGTTAAATTACTATCTTTAATTTCTTCATCTAAAAATGAATTTGATAAATTATCTTTAGAACAATTAGCACGATTAGAAGAACTAGTTAAAAAAAAAGATTATAGTCATGATAAAAAGGCTGATAAAACAAAATCAAAATTTCTTAAAAGAATCAATGTTAGAATCTACGAAATAACTGAAGGTCGAGGTATTTGGGGTTAATTTTTACATCCTGATGGAAATATTCTAATCATTTTGATTAGTTATGGTTGGAATCTGACCACTAATTTAGATTATTTTGCCTTATTCTTTATTTCTTAACAAATTAGTTGCATTTGCCAATTATTCAAAATTATTTTGAAATAAATATTGCCTAAATTCTTTACCATTATGGATAGAAGAGATATTTTGGTTGCATGTTCAATTATTCTAGTGGGTTCTATTCCTGTAACATTGATGATCCTAGTATCTAATGGAATTATCGACTTACCCCTCAGTAATTTTGGAACTAACTAATCCGTTAAATTAATCTAATTTTTAAAAAGATCATTTTATTTCCTGCTTGTAAAGTTAGGTTTAACCGTATTTTTTTAGAGCAGACTAATTTTAAAAAGATGAGTGGGAAGTAATGAGAAGACAACAAAAACATCTTCTCACTCCGTATGTAATGAAATTAGCAATTATTGTTAGATTGAATTCGCATAATAGGTATGTGATGAATCTTTGACAAGAGACTAAATCACTAGAATATGCATGAAGAAAGAAAATTGTTACTTATTTTTTGATATATCTAAACTAATTTTGTATAAATAGTGTATTTCGTAATGACTGAATAATGGTTGAAAATAACCTCATACATGAAACTAGTCCTTACTTACTTCAACATGCAGAAAATCCTGTTAATTGGTATGGTTGGAATGATGAGGCATTACAAAAAGCTAAAGATGAAAATAAACCTATTTTTCTGAGTGTCGGATATAGTGCATGTCATTGGTGTCATGTGATGGCACATGAATCATTTGAAAATAATGATGTTGCTGAATTTATGAATGAAAATTTTGTAAACATAAAAGTTGACAGAGAAGAGCGTCCTGACATAGATGATATTTATCAAAAAGCTTGTCAAATTACAACGGGACAAGGTGGTTGGCCTTTGAGTGTTTTTCTTACACCTGATCAAAAACCATTCTATGTTGGAACTTATTTTCCTGTATTGGATTCCTATGGTAGACCTGGTTTTGGAAGTATATGTAGACAATTAGCACAAGCATGGAAAGAAAAACCAAAAGACATTGAAAAATCTGCAGAAAGTTTTATTTATTCATTACAAAAAACAGAAAAAATTACTGTTCCTACAAAATTAGAACGAACTTTACTTGATGAAGCTGCAATGAATTTATTTCAATTAGGTGATCCAACATATGGTGGCTTTGGTTCTGCACCAAAATTTCCAAACGCTGCAAATATTTCATTTTTGTTTAGATATTCTAAGATGGCTAATTTGCCAAAATTTAATGAATTTGCACTAAAAACTTTAAAGAAAATGGCAAAGGGTGGTATTTTTGATCAAATTGGTGGTGGATTTCATAGATATTCCACTGATGCCAGATGGTTGGTTCCTCATTTTGAAAAAATGCTTTATGATAATGCTCTTATGCCTGTAAATTATTGTGAGGCATATCAAATTACACATGATCCGTTTTATCTTGATATTTTACAAAAAACACTTGACTTTGTTATACGTGAAATGACTTCTTCTGAAGGTGGTTTCTATTCTGCATATGATGCAGATTCTGAAGGTGTAGAAGGTAAATTTTATGTTTGGACCAAAAAAGAAATTAAAGAAATTCTTGGAAATGATGCCGATGTTTTCTGTCTATACTTTGATGTAACTGATGGTGGAAATTGGGAGGGTAACACCATTTTATGTAATAACCTTAATGTTTCTACGATTGCATTTAATTTTGGAATTTCAGAACCAAAAGTACTTGAAATTATAAATTCATGTTCTAAAAAATTATTGGAAGTACGTTCAAAAAGAATTTCTCCTAGTTTGGATGATAAAGTTTTAGTTTCATGGAATTCATTAATGATAACTGCTTTTGCAAAAGGTTATCGCGTTACAAATGATATTCGTTATCTAGATGCCGCTAAAAATTGTATTTCATTTATTGAAAAAAATCTTTTTGTTGATGGTAATTTATTGAGAACTTACAAAAATAACACTGCAAAAATTAATGGTTATCTTGAGGATTATTCCTATTTTGCTAATGCCTTATTGGATGTATTTGAAATTGAACCTAATTCTAAATACCTTGAACTTGCCTTAAAACTAGGTAATCATTTAATTGATCATTTCTGGGATTCAGAAAGTAATAGTTTCTTTATGACTTCTGATGATCATGAAAAATTAATTATTCGTCCAAAAAGTAATTATGATTTATCACTACCTTCTGGAAATTCTGTTTCATCTTTTGTCATGCTAAGATTGTATCATTTGTCACAAGAACAACTTTTCCTTGATATTTCAATGAAAACCATGGAATCACAGGCACAAACTGCTGCTGAAAACCCATTTGGATTTGGGTATTTGCTAAATACTATTTCTTTGTATTTGGAAAAACCTACTGAAATTACTATTATAAATTCTGAAAATTCTGAACTTTGTAATTCTTTATTTAAAAATTATTTACCTAATTCTTTTATGATAACCATTCAAAATTCTGATCAATTAAAAACTCTCTCAAAATATCCTTTCTTTGCTGGAAAATCTTTTGAGGATAAAACATCTATTTTTATCTGCAAAAATTTTACTTGCTCTTTGCCATTACATACTTTGGATGAAGTAAATTCAACACTCTAGATTATTTTTAAGTTTACGTCTATAATACTACCTACTTGTGGTCTACCCATACCATCATATCTTGATTTTGGCATTGCTATTGTAATTTGTGTTTGTTGATACGATTTAATATTTACAGTTGGCTGTGCTTGTAAAATTGCTTCTAACAATGGCATTACTTGTTCTTTTGTTTCTGCATCTAATTTTTTAGAAACATTTTCTATAATCATTTGTTTCTGTGAAATTGGCTCTGTAGATATATTTTCAATTAATGTCAATTGTATTATTTGTCCATTATCTACAATTTGTGTAATTTTAAATTCATTTATTGCAGACATTATTTTATGACGTTCTCCTTATGATTTATCTTTAACGAATTGAAAAATATAATGCAATAACTGCAGTTGCTACAGCTGATGTTACCCCTAAACCAAAAATAATCTTACTACCGTCTATACTCATGATGTATTTTTTTATAATTCAAATTAAACTGTACTGATTTTCAAATTAATTTAATTTTAATTTATTACCCCTATTTTTTTATATTTATGCCTAATTTTGATTTAAATTATAATTTAATCTATTTTTTCTTTAGTTACGTTGTCTATTTTTGTTTCTCCTAAGATTGATTTTTTAATTAGGATTGCATTTTTTTTAATTATTTGATTAAATTCATTCATATCTTCTAAACTAGGTGTTTGCTGCTGATTTTGATATGTTTGTAGAAATCCTGAATATACACATCCTGTAATTATTCCAAATACTGTGTCTGAAATTGATTCTACTTCTGGAAGAAAATTTTCTGCAATTTGTTTATATGATTCAGATTCACTAATGTAATATTCAATTAGACTATTAACAAATTCTTTATTCTCTTTTGATATTGCCATATCTTTACATTAATTCTTAGTTTATTTAATTATTTTTTTAAAATGACAAACTTATCTAAATGATGATTTTATTCTGAATTTTGTTAGAATATCTTTCCTCCCTAAATAAGAAAATCTTTGAGATAAATTCAGAAACAAACTTTAACTCTACAATCTATGCGTCACTTAAATAAAATTCAAAAATTAATTTGGTTTGAAATGGCAACTGAAATTGATGTTAGTTGTATATGCTATAGCAACAAATTCTTTAATCTCACTGTATATGATATTAGAAATTCTAAATCCTTTGTATTACTTTGTACTAGTCATGCAACACAAAAATATTTTTAAAAAATATTTTTGAAGTTAAAATACTGGATAAAAAATTAGTACACTCCCATACTTTTTAGTTCTATTTTACTTTCATTTTATGTGCCTATCTAAAATTGTAATGTAAAAATAGGCTGTTATCTTTTATTTTATTATGGATATTAATGAAATACTTACTAGGGAACGAGATTCCTTACGAGATGAAAATATTGAACTCCGAAAACGAATTAATGAACTTGAAGTATCTTTGCAAGAAGCCTTGAATTTACTTGAAAACAACAATTAATTTTTTTAATTACCTGCACTTTTAGTAATTCTGAAAATTATATTTTTAAATAAACATTTAGTAATCAGTATTTCTGTATGTTTTCCTTGGCATCATGGAAATTAGAGTTTGAAGATGGGTATTTTCGAATATATGATTCTAAAAAATTAGTTGCTGGTTATTTTGATCCTGATTATGGTGATCTTTCTACTGTAAAAGATCCTGAGGATGTTATTCTATCTAAAATAAAAAACCATGATGTAATCTTGGGTGGCATGCTGATGATTCCTCTTGTTAAATTCAAATTATTTGATACTGATTTGAATACTGTTCTTTCTGAAGTAAAACAAAATATCTCTCGTGTATCTGTTCATTTAGAAAAATGGACTACTTTTCTTTCTGAAATACATAACACTCGTCATTTTATTGGAATTTCTCATACTGATCAAGATATGTTGACTATGACTTTTCCTGTAAAATTTTCAAAACCTACTATTCTTGAAAAGTCTAAGTTGTTAGATGAAGTTTATCCTATTTTGAGTTTATTAGAAAAATCTGAATTACTATAGTTTTAATATTTTTTATTTATGGCATGTGTTGTATTTTCCATTCTTTTGCTTCATTGTTACAATCAAACCATTCTATTTCTATTTGATTAGAATCAAATTCTCCTGATTCATTTCTAAACTGTTCACTGCACTGTTTTTGCATTTTTTCATACACTTGTAGTACTTTTTGTGGTGATACTCCCTGTGGCTCTTCAAATTTTTCTCCACCTTCATAATATTTTATGCCTACTTTTGCTGTTTGAAATTCAACTAAACCTAGATTTTGATATTCATATGATTCTTGGAATAGGGCATCTGATCTAATTTTAGCAGATTCATCTCCTGTTTCTATCCATTGAATAAATTGTAAATCACTTTCTAGTTGAGTCTCAGCTGAAATTTTTAATAATGCTACTGAACTCTTGAATAATTCTGGTGGTGTTAATTCATCATACTTTGATATATTTTTTTTAAAATTGTCTACATGAATTTTATAAAAATTTAACAATTCTATTTTTGAAATGTCTCCTTCTACCCATTTTATTTTTTCTGAATAAAATTTTTCTTGAATGTCTGAAATATTATTTTCTATTTGATTTAATTCATTTCCAAATTGCAATCCTTTTTGTTTTGTAATGTCTACTGAATAATTATATGCAATAATTGAACCAATTATTAAAATGGCAATAGTAAGAATGCTAATATTTTGAATTTTCTTTTTTTTCAAAGATAATCTACATAATTTCCGTTTTCATCTAATTTTAATTCAATATTGAATTCAGAACCGCTAATGAATGAATCATTTCTAGTTGTTCTTACTCTGCCTATAACTAACTCATATGGCCATATTTCAACCACAATTTCCCCCACTGCAACATTTGGTGTTTCTGTAATTGTCATATCTTCACGTTTGACCCCGTGCTTTTGTAGCATGTGAATTGAGTGATCTAATAGTGGTTCTGGATTGTTATAATTTAATACCCATACTGTTCCTTCATATTCAATTTTTTGCAATTTGAAACAATCATCGTTTCCTCATATAACAATTATTCCCTTATTTTTATTCCATTTTACCCGTTAAGACTACTATTGGTATTTTAGGTGTATTTCAAAATTTTAATTAAAATTATGCCCACGAACATATTTTTTTACTTTTATTTTGAATTCCAAAAAACATACCCAATGTGATTCTATCTGTATTTCCTTGAATTTTTGTAATTTCATGAAGATAATTTGGATTAATTATTACTAAATCACCTATTTTGGCTTCTACTGTATTTACTTCTATATTTTTAGTCAAAATAGAATTATACCCAAATTCAATCTCCCTAAATTCTTCGAATTTTTTTTCCCATTTTTTATTATATATTAACAAATTTCCTCCTTTTTCTGTTTCTTGTAAATGTAAAATACACGATATCTGATTATCTATTTTTGATACATTGTATTCTACCCCTTCATATGTTACATTGTCTTTGTGTAGTGGAACCTTCTTTCCTTTTTCATGTCTTCTAATTGTACATGATGCATAACTCATTTTATTTTCTTTTATTTCTAAAATCTCATAATTTGGATAAATTTTTGAAATTACTAATTTTATTTTATTTATTGGGTTATCTACATTTAGAAAAATCTTTTTAAAAATTATATTTGCTTTTTTTGCATTTTGAAAATATTTTTCTTTTTTTGTTGTATAGTTCATCAAAAAAGGACCTATATGGTTAAACTTTTTTGAATCATTTTGTATCTTGGTACTGTTTATTTTTTCAATTATTTTTTTGCAATTTCTTTTTTCATAAAATTTTTTAATTATTATTGCTGATTTTTCCCCACTAATTATTTTTTTAATGTCTGTATTACTAATTTCATTATTTGTAATTATTATTGAATCCCACAATTAGTATCCTGCTGCCCCTGAATGTGAAACTTTAGATATTAAATCCCCTTCTGATGTTTTTGAACTAATTTCACATTTTAGAAATGAGCCTACGATAACTTTTTCAAGATCATCTATTTTCCAATTAGATTTGTCATCTGATAATCCTGGCAAGTCTACTCCTGAAATTATTATTTTTACTGCGTCTTGATATTCTTCAGAATTTCCATTTTGTCTGTGTGTTACAGTCAATTCAAAACTATCTTTAGAAATAACGTTTTTACCGTTACCCCAAATTATGTCTGGCATATTTGTCTCCTAATAGTATATTTTTTATTCATTTCAAATTTTATTCTCTTTAAACTATTTATTTTAAATTTTATTTTTTTACTGGTGCTAACATCTTTTTTATTTTTATGATCATTTTGAGTATAATTAGAAATACCGTAATCATTTTAGGTAAATGCTGAATTAAAAAATTAATGACTGAAGATGTTGATAAAGCTTTTTTTGATGTAATAGTTGAATTGAAAGAAATTGATCCTGAAGCATATTATAAAATTCTAGAAAAATTGGGCTATGATTCTGGAGATGATGAAAAATAGCATATTTTTTTGGTAGAAAGATCTAAAAAGAACTTTAATAATAAAATAAAAATTGATAGAAAAAAGTAATCTTACGGGTAAAGATTCTGGTAAAAAAATCCCTCGCTCATTAAATGACTTATTGAAAGTGGAAAAGGATTTAAAAAAAATGAATGCAGATCTCAAAAAAGTTATAAAAAAAGTGAAAACACTAGAAAAAGAGAATTTAAAATTATCCAAGAAATTAGATAAAAAATAATATTTTTTTTAAGATAATGTTAATTTGTGCCTATTTGTCGGTATTAATTACATTTAATGTCATTGTACTAACAACTCTTGAAAGTTTTCTAATTATTGCCACTACTTTCTCAAATCCTTCTTGATCTTCTGTTTCAATTTCTGCAATTACATCATATGCTCCAAAAGTCAAATATGCGTTATCAATTATTGCCATTTGCTTTAATTGATCAACAATGTATTCTTCTGCTCCTAAATCACAATTTAATAAAATGAAACCTTTATGCATTATTTTACCTTGGATTAACTATAGCAGTTCTTATCTTTAAATTTTTGTAATATTACCATCTACTACGTCCACCGTAGCTGTTTTTACCATCGCCATCAGTGTCTTTTCTTTTTGTTCCTCTATCGTCTCTACTATTTCTACCGTAGCCGCCGCCACCGCCACCTCTACTGCCGTAGCTACTTCTGCCGCCGCCACCGCCACCTCTACTGCCGTAGCTACTTCTGCCGCCGCCACCTCTACCGTAGCCGCCGCCACCAAATCTTCTTGATGATGATTGTCTTTTTAGTGGGTCTGGAATTGTGACTTCAATATGCATTTCTTGATTTAAATCTCTTAACGGTACTTTAATTTGACGTTTAATTATATTCCAATCTCCTATTGATGAATATGATACAAATGTGATTGCTCTACCTTCAGTTCCTGCTCTTGCTGTTCTACCTATTCTATGGAAATATGCCATTTCTTGATTTGGTACATCGTAGTTAACTACTAGTTCTACTCTTGGTACATCTATTCCTCTTGATGCGACATCAGTTGCAACCAGAATATCTGCTTTACCGTTTCTGAATTTTGCCATTGATTGCTCTCTTCTACTTTGTGACATGTCACCCTCTATTGCAACTGCACTGTATTTCTCTTGATGTAAATATTTTGCAACATCTCTTGTTCTATATTTTGTTGAACAAAATACAATAATCTGACCTTTTAGTGGTTTAATGAAATCAAGTAAATATTTGAATTTGTCTCTGTCTTTAATTACTAAAAATGATTGGTCTATTCCTTCTCCACTTAGATCATCTGCATCCAACAAGATTTGTTTTGGATTGTTTAGATAATCTTCAGCTAATCTCAAAATTGAAGTTGGCATTGTTGCTGAGAACAATGACATTACTCTGTCTTCTGGTGATAAATCTAAAATAAATTGAATATCATCTATAAATCCCATATCTAGCATGGTATCTGCTTCATCCAGTACAATGTGTGTGATGTCTCCTAATTCTATTGACCCTCTTTTAAGATGGTCAATGAGTCTACCTGGAGTTGCAACAATAATTTCTACTCCTCTGTGTAATGCATCTAGTTGAATTCCCATTCCTTGTCCTCCATAAACAGTTGCAATTTTAATTCCAGTATGTTTTCCCATTTTTCTAATTTCTGTACTAATCTGTATTGCCAACTCTCTTGTTGGTGCCATGATTAATCCTTGAATTCCTTTTTTTGGTACAATATCGTTTAACATTGATAATGCAAATGCTGCTGTTTTACCTGAACCTGTATGGGCTTGTCCTACAACATCTCTTTTAGAAAGTAATATTGGAATTACTGCTTCTTGAATTGGAAATGCATCTTCATAACCTTGATCAGTAACTCCTTTTAGTACGTCTTCGTTTAATCCTAAGTCTTTAAATTTTGTCATTTTTTTTGTTCTCTTAAGCCATGACGATAAAGCCTAGTGGCTATTCGTCATTATTCCGATATCGAAAAAATCGTTTCAGGTCTAATAAACGCTTCTTATTTTATTTTTTTAAATTGAGTATCGATAATATTTTTAAAATTTTCAAAAGGATGTGCTCCTTTTAATTCAATAAATCCAATTTTATCATTTCCAATAAAAAAACCAGGAGTCCCTGTAACCCCATATGTCCTACCATCTTCTAGATCTTTTTGAATTTCTTTGATATATTTTCCATTTTTTAGGCAAGAATCAAATTCTTCTTTTTCTATTCCCATTTCTGATGAATATTGATTAAATAAAATAATTACATTATCTGTATTTTTATTATTCCATTCATTTTGATTTTCAAATAATTTATCGTGCATTTCTTTAAATTTTCCTTGCTCATTTGCACATTCTGCTGCCACTGATGCTAGTAATGCATTAGAATGAATACTTTGAATTGGAAAATCTCTGAATACTAATTTGACTTTACCCTCTTTGATATATTCCTCCATGATTTTTGGAAGTGTCTGTATGTGGAATTTTGCACAAAATGGACATTGAAAATCTGAAAATTCTATTATTGTAATTGGAGCATTTGAATTCCCTATGATTGGATCATTATCTGCTGATATTTTTAATTCTACAACTGGTTGGTTTGAAGGTAATTTGTTTTGAAGAATTTTTAATTCTAATTTTGCAATTGCATCGTTTAGTTCTTCTTGTGAAATTTGATTTGAATCTAGATTTGATATCTGTGATCCTCCAAGAAATGATGCAATTCCTATGACTATGATGATTGTTATGATTAATCCATTGAATGTAGATTTTTTGACAATTTTTTCATTTTTTTTAATTATATTTTCAAAATTTTCTGAACTCAAATATAGTATTTTAAAAATTAGTGTACTTATTCGTATTGTCTCTTTTTTGAAAATTACTAGCTTTTTTAAAAATTAAAAGAGCCAATGACGGGATCTGAACCCATGACCTACTGATTACAAATCAGTTGCTCTACCAGGCTGAGCTACATTGGCACGAAATAAAATAAAATTTTTCAAGGTTTAAAGTGTTACCTGAGGCACTCTTTTTACTTTTAAAAATAATTCATTCACCTGTCAACTTATAATATTGCGTCTTTTTGATATTTTATATGAGATATATCGAGCCAACTAGAGTTAAGGTTCTAATGATGATGTTTTTTGCAACTGGGGCAGTTGGCATACTTATTGGATTATCTGGTATTACCCCGCCTAATTTGAAAATTATGATCACTCTTATGAGTATAATCAATATTGGACTTGGTGCTTTCTTTACATTCATCTATCTGACTCAAATTCAAGGTGAACCTGATGCAAGAAAGAAAAAGAGAAAGAAAAAATTAGATTAATTTCATATTTTAATTTCTTAGAATTAAAGTATAAATAATAATTATTTTGTTTGAAATTCAGAAATGTTGGATTTAGTAGCTAAGGAGTTATTTCTTACAAAAGGTAAGGGTGTACATGAAGATAGGTTAACTAGTTTTGAATATGCATTAAGAGATGCAGGTATTGCTGGAACTAACCTTGTATTGATTTCTAGTATATTCCCACCACAAGCTAAATTGATTTCTCGTAAAGAAGGTTTAAAAAAAATTAAACCTGGACAGATTTTATTTACAATATATTCAAAGAATCAAACTAAGGAACCTCATCGAGTTTGTTCTGCATCTGTTGGAATTGCACAACCAAAAGATACTGAAAGGTATGGATATCTATCTGAATACGAATCTTTTGGCCAAAATGAAGTTCAGGCAGGTGATTATGCTGAAGATATTGCTGCACAAATGCTGGCATCCTCATTAGGAATTCCTTTTGATGCTGATAAAGACTGGGATGAAAAAAGACAACAATGGTTAATTTCTGGTCAAATTTACAATACTCATAATACAACTCAATCTACCAAAGGTGACAAAGATGGAAAATGGACAACTGTTTTTGCAGCTGCCGTACTTTTAGTTTAATTATTTTTTATATCCTTTAAGATAAAATATTGCAGCCCCGATTGAACCTATTGTTATTATAATTACAACTA
>Ga0308013_10001191_pt1 | contig 13019 bp, 13 predicted proteins | sample Neamet181_FD_203131 | JGI IMG/M metagenome (GOLD analysis project Ga0308013, IMG submission 203131) | Marine microbial communities from water near the shore, Antarctic Ocean - #181 | ecosystem: Environmental > Aquatic > Marine > Unclassified | place: Southern Ocean | collected 2014-07-25
AGACGGTCGAGGATTTCGAGTGTTAGTTTACGTTCAACACGGTCACGTGGTAGACGAGGGATCGCCCAGGTGTCTTTCGCCCAAGCAACCCAACGTTCTTTTTCCATCTCAAAAGAAGGAACTCGGTTTGAAAGCCCCTTTTGGTCACGGCGTAAATCTGCGCGACTAATTGGTCCATGGATCACGAGTTTCTCGGTTGCTTGTTTCGCAGTGATGCCAAGAACTGCAACGCCTTGGGTCATTCCTGGGAAAAGATGATTTGCTTCTTCAATAGCCCAGATATCGCTCCAACCGTGTTCTTCAACAAGCAATTGGCGAAGTGGGTGAGAGGATTGTTCTCGGAGGATACTGTCGGGTGCAATCAAGCGGAGCCTACCGCCTTGCTCCAAAATTTGTAAGCCACGCTCGATGAATAAGCGATAGAGGTTAACATTGCCTCGCATTGTCGAAAAGCGTGGCAAACCATTATCGGTGAGGGCTCGCAATTGCTCACCAAGTTCTCTGCGAAGTTTACTTCCGTCTTCCATTCCACGGAACCGGTCTTTTATTCTCAGCCAAGGCGGATTGGTCACAATAAGACGAGGGGCTTCAGACCAAGGCCATCCACCTTGCAGTGTGTCACCTTGTTGAACTGCTTGTTCAAGCAATTGTTCTGCTTCCTTACGAGGGAGGCAGCCTGGTTTGTTTGATTTCAAACTCACCAAATCAAACCGTATGCATTCGAGTAACAAGCGTTGGCGTGTTGAAGAAACAACCAAGGCGTCATTGTCGAGTAATTGGAACGAAGAAAGAAGAGCCTTAGTATCGGCTACTTTTCGCTCAATGGTACTATCGCTGTGATTTTCGGCATGCCGTCGTATCAAGCGTGCGTGGAAAATCCCGCCGCCGCAAGAAGTATTTGCGACTGGAAGAGGGATGCCACTGAGTGTTCGAAGGCCAAGTTCAACTCGTTCAAACTCGGATTCATTATCCACTTCAGTCTCTTGGACATGTTGAGGAAGGTTGAGTTTTTCGAGATGTTGACGGAAACCCGGTGGGAGGTTGTTCAAGTGCATTGAAGAAGTTGGGGTTGGTGTTTTTGGTTGAGTCAAACTTTCCAATAATTCCGAAGCGATGACTGCATCTGCTAAACGTGGTGGAGTTGGATGTGCACCGCGAGGGGAGCGCCCATCAGCTTCTGCATCATGACGAGCCAACAGATGATCAAGAACATGCCCTGGATCTGTTAACAAGTTTGCAGGTAGAGTTGGCCAATCTTCTGGAAGAAGGGCTGCGATTGGTTGATGGACAAGAAGAGATTGTTCCCACGCAGCAAGCCATATGTGGATTTGTTCGGTACGGTCTCCAAGGCATCGATCTAGTCGTGCATACCATCCGCTTACTCCGCTTTGCATTGACCCCACCCAAACCAGCGGGCTGGCTTTTCCGGTTTGAATGTGACCCTTGTTTTGAGGGTTCGAAAAAAAGACAAAAAGCGGGTTTTTCAAACGAGGCGAAGATGTTGAAAACTCTCATTGTGCCATTCCCAACCAGTTTTAACCCATTCAAATAATGCCGAGAGTTCCTTCTTTCGGACGCCAGCCGCTTTGGCTAACGTTTTGATGACTTTCAATTCCGAGTCATCGTATTCTCCATCTACTGCTGCAACAAGAATTGCATCTCGTAAAGCAATTTTTAATACAACCGGATTTAACTTTGAAATGACCAATTCAAGTGATGGTGGATTTTCAAGTGAGTTGCGAATATTAACCCTCATTTCAGGATGCATCATACATCGCCCCATGAGTGCTTCAATGATGGCGAGTTCTTCTTTCACGAGTGTGCCATCGGCTGAAGCGACAATGACCATGATTTCAGCATAACCTTTGACATCTTCTTGAGCGAAATCAATCGCAAGATCGAGATACACGGATTTCACTCCGAGATCTCATTGAGGATATCATATCCTTCTTGCATCCATAGATAGCCCTTTAGCGTCCACTCGAGTAAGCGTTCGACCGAATCTGGGGCGAGGTCGAAATGCTCGACGATTTTACCCAACACTTCGCGTTCATCATCGTCAACATCGCCATCAGCAGCAGCCATTAATGTAGCATCGCGAAGAGCGAGGCGCCCAGTTTCTTCACCCATTTCAGCAAGACATTCTTCCAAAGATGGAGGGTTTTTCAAAGCCCCACGGATTATTTTCCGTTGCGATGGGGAGAGGAGGGCCGTTCCAAGTCGTTGTTCAAACATTGCCATCTCGTCAACGGTTAATTCGTTGTCAACTCTTGCCATAAACGCAAGTAAACGAGCATAAGCAAAGCGTTCTTCGCGAGGGAGTTTGTGCACAGTGTCTGGTAGCATTACACCTGCGTATCCGGCATAGACTTAGAACCCAACGCTGATTCTTCTTCTCGCAAGTAGGTTCTTCTGAGAAGGGGAAGAGGCCAAAATAATCTTTTTGACAATTCCAAAAGCAAGACTTGATGGCTGAGGGGTGCCTGCTTGTCACATGGATGAAAGTCTGAATGTACTTGGAGAGCCGCTCGACTCATGTTCATGTGAGCCAATGACTGGGTGGCATCGTGACGGGAAATGTAACACCGACGCTAGTGACCGAGGTTCGCATACCGTCTGCTGTGTTCTCACTGAAGAGTTCCTAAATTATGCTCTGTCAAAAGGAAATGATCTGATCACGCCAATGCCGCTTCATGGGTTTCCAGGACTCAAACCGGGAGATTCATGGTGCGTTTGTGCACAAACGTGGTTGGATGCTGTCAATGCAGGAACTGCGTGCCCAATCGATATGGAATCTACACATCAAAAAGCATTGGAAATCATTCCATTCGACCTCATTGAAACGCACGCAGTGTGATTCACTTTTCTTCAGATGTATATCCAAAAACAAACCATCGCATCGCGGTCCAAGTGAACAAACCCCAGCCAATCATATTGATGAGGAAGAGCAAACGGATTGGTGCATCCGATAGGGTGATGAGTGCATCGTACGAGAGAGTTGAGCCTGCCATTCCAAACGCATAGACAGAAAGCGCTCCAAGAATGGTGTTCCTGACATTTTTCCGCCCATCAAATGTAAAAGTACGATGAACGAAATGAGCGGACACGCTTGACAGAGCCCATGATATCGACCACATTGCCGTTTCGCTCAAAAGGTCAAGAAGAAAGGTAGATCGAAGAACTTCCCATATAATCCAAAACAGAAAGGTGTTGAATCCTCCAGCGATTCCAAATCGTTGTAGAGTCCCGCGTGGGAGAACTTCTGCTACTTTTGGACGGTGCATTCTACATTCCCTCAGTCGTCATTGGTGACAACATCGCTGGGCTTTCCGGTGAGGACTCCGCGAAGTTTGGCATTATCGGTTTGGATTGCATCCAGCAACTCGTATTTGCAATTCATTGAATCGGCTAACACACCAAGAGCCAATGAGTCCTTTGGAAGACACTTCCCTCCAAACCCACGGTTGAGTCCAAAGATTGGATCCAAATGTGAAGGTCCGATGGGCTGAACTTGTTCTGCTGTGATCATATCGCGAATCGTGTACCAATCTTCGCCCATTCCTTGGCAAATGTCAAACATTTGATTTGCAAAAATGACCTTCATTGCATAAAATGTATTTTTGGTATATTTGACTAATTCCGCTTGGGTAGGGGTGACGTGAAAGAGATTTTCTTGGCGAAGGACTCCGGCTTCTTTGTGTTGTGAAAACACGCGCTCGGCCACATCAGCGTGATGCGTTCCGCATACAAGTAAGTCCTGGTTTGCGAAGTCTTCGAGGCGGCGGCGCTCGACCAAAAACTCTGGCGAATATGCGATTTTAAGATGAGGGTATTTTTCATGGTAAGATTGCGTGGTCCCTGGAATGACTGTGCTTTTGATGACGGCGGTGAAACCATCCGGTAACTCATCCAATATACCTTCAACGATTCGGGTATCGCATGCTCCTGTTTCGGGGTGCTGAGGCGTTGGTACCGCAATATATGCAAAATCAACATGGTCGGTGACATCGGTTAATTGTGTGCCGCGAGCGGGGTCGTGGACAAATAATTCATGCGCTTTTTTGAAACAGTGCTCAATAGCGCCGCCAACCATGCCAACACCGATTATACCGACCTTCATGCCCCGAGGGTGGCGCTCCTCAGTATTGATTTTACGGTAAGTGCTATCGGTGGGGTTCGGGATTTAATTTTCCATCTTTGGCCATTTGAGATGCGAGCAAGAGCGTTTCTGGCGTCCCACAATCAACCCATGTTTCTTCTCCAACCGAGAGTAACTTTGCTTTGCCGAGTTGTATGTATTGACGAATGACGTCCGAAATTGAAAAGTCTTCACCGTGCTGAGACATTGCTTCATCCAAATACGTCCACAGATTTTCATCAAAAAGATAAATCCCTCCAATTGCAAGGTTTGAAGGTGGGTTTTCTGGTTTCTCGATGATATCAGATACGTTTCCATTTTCATCGAGTACCGCAACTCCGAATGCTTCCGGATGCGCCTCTTCACGTGCAAGTAAAACACATCCAGGATTTTCGTCTGTAGTGTTGAAGCGATTGACTTCATCTGTTAACTCAAGCGTTGTGATGTTATCGGAGAAATACACTAAGAGTCGGCAGTCTTGATTGTAAGGACGAGCAAGGTTGAGGGCGTGTCCAACTCCAAGGGGCTCTTCTTCGAGAACATAGTGAATTTTTTCGCCTTCAAATCCGCCACCGACATGTTGCGCAATTTGGCCAATGAACTCGTTTGAAATTATTGTAATATTTTTGATACCTGCGCGACGGATTGTTGCTAGAGCAAAATCAATGACGGGCCGGTTATACAATGGTAGGAGCGTTTTCTGCGTGTATCTTGTAAAAGGATACAACCGGCTCCCTTGCCCGCCAGCAACCAAGATGGCGTTGGTCATCATACCTCATCCGAGGCGGTCGTAGTTATTGGGGTTGCCTCATTATTCTTCGTCGGGGTTTTTAGAATTCATTAATTCTTGAACCGCGCCTTCATTTGCATTCTTTTCAAACCAATCGGTTTTGACCAAATCACCCAACCGTTCAACGCCTGCTTCAATGAGATCGGAATCTTTGGATTCAGCCTCTTGCCATCGTTGTTGTGCTTTTTCTTCATATCGTACATTGGCTTCATTGACCAAGAGTTCAGAGGGGCGTAAGTCGCCTTCTAATCCCTGGTATGCCGATTCGGAAAGAGAGGAATCTCTTCGTACTTGGGATACATCAAGTTGTGAATCAGTTCGGCCTGAAGTGAATCCTTTTTCATCGGAACCACGGTTGCGGCGTTGTGTTTTCGAAACTTGAATCGATTGTAAATCTCCAGATTGTACCGCTTGGAAGGCGAGTTCCATCCCGTTTGATTGTTCGAGTATCGCTGGGTCAACTTCAAGCAGCATAAAGAGGGCTTCTTGTCGCTCAATACCCTTTCTTTTTGCTGAAATCATCAGGAAAATCGCACTTCCAGCTACGATGCTTTCGCACATGAGCAAAGATGAAGATGAAAGGGTGCTGGAAAACCATCCAATCGCCCCGAGTATTAGACTTGCCCCGATTAGAAGTTGAAGATGGAAACGCAGTTGTTGTTTTCTCTTACCTTCAAGCCGATATTGCTGAAGAAAGTAAGCGCTAGGGTCTTGCATTGTAGGCCATCATCCATTGAGTATCTTCGTGATGCGGATTCTGTACTCCTCATCTGAGAGTAAGTCATCTTTCCAACCGAGGTCAGATATTGCCTGGAGGCGGCTTGCCTCTATGCTGTTTTTCATTCTTTCAAACGAAAATTGAATCAAGAGGCCAAACAGGAGTAGGGCGGCAAGACCAAATTGCCATTGCTCTGTAAAGTAGCCGATGAGGAGGCTCAAAACTAAACCTTGTCCAAGTGCAAATCCAAGTCGTTTTTGCAACTTCTCCTTGGAACCCAAAGTATCGAGGAGTCGCTTTGCGCCTTCTTTTTTGGTGGACATGGAACGGCCAAGAAGTGCTTTCGTGTCAATATGTCGGAATCAATTCTTCGGAACAAAACAATCGTCATCGACTTCAATCAAGGTTCCATTCATGAGCAAATGGTCCAACGCCTCATCGATTTCCTCGGGGCTAATCCCACTGGAGTTCAAGTGTTTGAAAATCGTTTCGAGCGTTGCACAAGATAACCCTTGTGATATTTCTGTTTCAACATGTATGAGTAACATTTGGCAAACAACTGCGAGAAGAGGGTCATCGCTTTCGTCATCGGGCAACAATTCGATAAAATTGCTCGCCGGGTGCATTGTTGCTTCGACATTTCTCGTAAGTTCGATGCGGTCCTCGCTGTCTGCAGTTCGCCTTCCAAGTCCGTTCAAGCCCTGATCGACTTCAAGGTCAAAACAATCGAATATATTTCGCTGGAAAGGGTCCGTGTCGTGATTATCAAGTACATTCAGGCGGCGGCCAATCGCTTCAAGCCGGTGTAACCTTTGTTCGATGGCCACTCTTTCACGGGTGAGATCCACGCTGATGAGTTCTAGAGCCATATTAGCTTGGGATGACAACCATTTTCTTAGGTCCCACTCAGGATTAACGCCACTCATGACTTCAACCAAGCGTTGAACTTCCTCTGGCATTTGGTCAACCGCAATTTGTCCCTCGGAAACCTTGTGCTGTTTGTCGCTCATGTTAACTACTCTCCTCGATGACGGCCTATGAAACCTCTCGTTTGAAAGGGACCTTGAGTTCCATTGCAGAAACGAAATACATCTCTCGTACTTCTCGTAAAGTACTGTTCCACTGGTCGTAAACCTTATGCCATCGCCAGCGGCTTTAATTCAGAAGGTGTTGAAACGAAGTGGCCTTTTGTAAAAGGGGGCGCGTTCATGTAGGGGTTGCTCATGCCAAAAAACATGGCAGACTATCGTATTGGCATATTACCGGGCGATGGGACTGGTCGAGAAGTTGCGCTTGAAGCACAACGGATACTCGATACGATAGAGCAGCATACAAACCAAGGATTTGAGCAAACCGTCATTCCATGTGGTGGTCAACTCTATGCCGAAACTGGCGAGGAGTGGGCTGAAGGATCGTTTGATTTCTGCCGTGACGAAGCCGATGCTTTGTATCTTGGAGCGATTGGATACCCCGGCGCACATCTCCCAAACGGTGACCTTGCAGGTGGTTCGGTTATTCTTGGACTTCGCAGTGGACTGGATTTGTATGCAAATCTCCGACCGATAAAACTCTATGAAGGAGTTCCGCATAAGGTTCACGGGAAATTCACTCAAATTTGGGAGCCTGGACTGGTTGATATGACGATTCTGCGTGAGAACACAGAAGGCTTGTATCATTCACTTCTCCGACGCAGTGCAGACCGAGCCATGGGCCGTACTCCCTACGAACCCCCGGAAATGACATTCCCCGGTCTCAAGGGCGAAGTGGCTTATGACCCTCGACCAATCTCTGAACATGGCAGCGATCGGCTCATCAGAATGGGCTTTGAAATCGCAGAAACTCGAAACGGTGCTCCAATCGATGGCAAAAAGCGAGTGTCATGTATTGACAAATCCAATGTAACTCGTGGATGTCAGTTGTTCCGACGTACATTCGATAAAGTAGCTCTTGATTACCCAGGAACTGAACTCGATTACGGATACATTGACGCCTTTACCCAATGGCTCACTCGAAGTCCTGAAAGTTACGACGTCGTCGTGACATCAAACCTGTTTGGTGATATTGCAACCGATTTAGGTGCTGTCCTCCAAGGTGGAATGGGTATGGCTGCATCTGGAAATATCGGAGATGACAATGCATTCTTTGAACCGGTCCACGGTTCAGCCCCAAAATACGCCGGGATGAACAAAGTCAATCCTATTGCTAGTATCAATTCAATACAATTGATGATGAATTGGTTAGGCCGGAGAAACAAGAATGACGAATTGACTCAAATCGGTAGCCTCATCGACGAAAGTGTTGCCGACCATTTGCGAGACGGAAAGGGACTTACCTATGACTTGGGAGGCACTGCTTCGTGTTCAAATGTTGGAGAAGGAATTGCAGCCCGACTTGCGACAAAATTGCAGGACACGTTCTAAGCATCTTGACGGCGACGGGTTTCCGCTTCAAACTCGCCCCACAATTCTGGTTCGGTTTGTGTTCATAACTTCGGTTTAGGGGTTTTTCAAGTTCAAAGAAAACAGAAGACCCAAATGTGTGTTTTTTGAAGAAGGGTTTGGGATTTCGCACATTTCGAGGAATAATAATCACTTTTGAATGAAAAAAAGTTTGCCGGCAAAAAGCAAGAAAGTGTGAAAAGCGGTTGGAATCAAACTTTCGAAGAAAGAAAAGTTGCAATATGAGCAAGCGCCTCTTGAAGGATTTGAGCGTTTTGATAATTTCCGACTTGTTGAAGCGGCTCATCCGATAGAAGCATGTGATTCATGTTTGATATAACTCTCGACAATTCATCAACAATCGTAACTGAAGCCATTCGAGCAGTGCGTGAAAGGGGATTCAAATCGATAACAAGGACTGTCTTCCCCATGGCCATCAAAGCTTCGCACCGGTCACCATCTTCAAGAGGTACAAGGATCACATCGGATTCAAAAATACCTTGTTTAGAGCAATTTGCTCGTGGCCCTTCAAGACCGGGAATTCGCGCATCGGGTTGTGCTCCAAGAATTTCGACATCCAATGCTTCTTGTTGTTTAATTTCATTGAGATGGCCAAGCAGTGCCTCCATTCGTTCTGGTGTTCGATAAAAGATATTGATTTCAACTGGACATTTTAGTTGATGCGCAAGATGAAGGACTTCTTTTCCAGCAAGAGCAACTACATTGCCGTTGAGACTGATGACTGGATGTTTGGCTGATGTCAAGAGTGCTAGAGCCTGTTGTGCCGCAACCAAGGCACTGGGAATGGTTTGTTCTCCAAGTAAATAATCGAAAGCCTCGCCTCTGCCATGTGCAATCAATGCACTACCAGCAAGCATGCCTTTTTTCTCGGCTTCTTCGAGTCGATGCCGCATCAACAAGGATTGGTAACGTGGGTGACTCGGGTCTGCTGCGATTTCGACCATGATATTCCCTCAAGCGCCATCGACAATCATCGAAATATCAAGTGGGGGAACTCCTCGATTGACTGCACTTGTCGAAAGTACGTCAATTCCGCTTTCATGCCATTCATCAAGTTGATCATAGACAATTCCGCCACTTGCTTCAAGACAAATATGGTCTCTTAGATTCATCTCAACCAATTGAGCAGCGATATCACGACTTCGTTCAGGGCCAAAATTATCCAGCATGATGACCAGTCTAGGGAGTGAGTCCCCTTCACGTTGAGCCCAAGCAGCAGCAGCCATTATGGCTTCTTTGTCTTCTCGAACTTCGATTTCAAGGAAAGCACCACAATCATCCACGGATACTTCTTGCAAATAGGCGACAATTCTACTTGCGTGTGTATCGAGGTCTTGGTACATTGATGCGAGGTCGTTTTCCTTCAACATCTTGGCATCATTACGATGTAAGCGATGAGTTAAACCACCGCCAAGATGGACTGCCCATTTGTCTAACAGTCCCCATACTGTCTTTCGCGTACAAGCGATTTGTCCAGGGGCACGGGCGGACCAACGTTTTGTTTCTGTGGCAATTCCCGAGAGTTGCCCCAACAAATTAAGAATACTGCGTTCCATTGCGAGAAGCGTTTCACGATCACCTGAAAGTGAGGCAATTTCATCATCTATTGATACTTTTTTGCCATCACTCGCCATCCAAGATATTTTCAAAGAAGGAGCCCAAATCTGCAGCATATGGTCGACTGCAGCAGTGCCGACAATGATTCCATCACCACGCGAACAAATCATTGCATTGATCTTCTGTGAACCGCCCATGAAAGGCATATTTATTCCATCATCTGCAAGTAAAGCACCCACCCATCGGTCAATACTTGCTAAAAGCAAGCGTGAAGGGCCTTCTTCCGCAGTCCATAACTCATGACCTCTGTCATGTGGGGGTCGCGACGAGTCGGCCATGGCTCGGGCTGGGGGTTTCGTGTCTTGAAACATGTAGATGAGTTACAAGTGGAGATAATGCTGAACGTGTTTTGATAAGTGGAGGGGGCATTTCGATACTCATGATTCGCGCTACGGAGTCGGTATCGCCCGGCTCAAATCGATTTTGGCCTCTACCGATGTGTTCATTCGTTAAAAGCGATGATAAAACGCTGCAACCGCTTACTCTTCTTTTGTCGAGTCAATTAATCACAGAGTAGAGATAGTGCTAATATGGACCCGTCCCGACACAGAAGTATGCGCACATATACCATACTGTTTGTATTGGTATGTTCATTGCTCTGGCCCATGGTAAGTGCCACCTCTCTATCCAACTCTGAATCCCTTGATACCGGGTACGAACAAGGTATAAATGAAGGCATCATCGATTCGTATTCACCCATTATTCAGTCTGCTCTCGCACATAAAAGCGATCTTTCAATGTATTCAAACGCACAGTTGGAGTCTGCGATGCAATGGGTCGTTATTGCCTCGCAGTATGCTGGTGAACCAGCCAAGGAATTGGCCGGCGCATGGATTGTTGATGTTGACCCTTTTACTGCACCTGAATTCTTCTCTGAACTCCAAGAAAGCGGCGAAATCGAAGCGGCTTACCCGTTGATTGAGAATGAAATGCTGCCCCGTTGGGTACCAAATGACCCTAAATTCTCTGACCAATGGCATCTCCAAAACACTGGACAAACAAGTGGAATAAGTGGTGAAGATGTCAATATAACTGGGGCATGGAACTCCTACAGAGGCTCTGGCGTTGTTATCGGAATCGTTGACGATGGCCTGGATTGGAATCATCCCGACTTAGATGATTACTACGAATCCACCCTCGATTATGATTTCTGCGACAATGATGACGACCCCACTCCTGCATCAAACGACCCACATGGAACTGCCTCGGCCGGTGTTGCTGCAGGGGTTGGTGACAACAATATCGGAGTCAGTGGTTCTGCTCCTGAAGCGGGCCTTGCTGGATTGCAGTTGATTTCCTGTAGCACGACGGACGTCCGTGAATCTTCAGCTCTTGGGCATGAACGCCAAAACATCGATATTTATTCGAACTCGTGGGGGCCAAGTGACGATGGGAATACCCTTGAAGCTCCTGGGCCATTGATGCTTGCAGCTATGGAAAACGATGCTTTACTCGGACGAAATGGATTAGGAAACATCATCACTTGGGCAGCAGGTAATGGGTTAACTGATGATGATAATTCAAATTATGACGGATACGCAAATCTCAGATACACCATTGCAGTAACTGCTGTATCTCACAATGGAGACCAATCCTACTATGCCGAACCTGGCGCCAATATCTTGGTTGCTTCACCTTCTAACGGCGATAATGAGGGTATTACGACAACCGATATTGAAGGTTCGCAAGGATACACAAATAACGATTACACTGATAATTTTGGTGGCACTTCCTCCGCAACCCCTCTTGTGTCGGGAGTTATTGCACTGATGTTAGAAGCAAACTCAAACTTGTCATGGCGAGATGTTCAACATATCTTGGTCTTAACCTCACGACAAAATGATGCTTCAGATTCTTCTTGGAACGTCAACGGCGCAAACTATGATGTCAGCCACAAATACGGCTTCGGCGTTATTGATGCAAGTGCTGCTGTTTCGATGGCTGAAACATGGGCTTCAGTAGCCACTGAAACATCGGTAACGACGGGTACACTGAATTGTATTCAATGCGATATTCCAGATAACAGTGCGAATTTCATAACGGTCAATACAACCGTTTCTGAACCGATCTTGGCAGAGAATGTCGATGTTATCGTCGATATACCTCACACATTTCGTGGTGATTTAGAAATCATTTTAACGAGCCCCGCCGGAACGGAAAGTGTTCTTTCCCAAAAGCACGGCGATAGTGGAAATAACTTCAACAATTGGCGATTTTCAACCGTCCATCATTGGGACGAAGACAGTCGTGGAGAGTGGACACTTACTGTCGAAGATCAAGGGAACGGTGATACTGGCTCTCTTGATTCATGGGAACTCATAATCTACGGAACCGAACTCGATGTTGATACCGATGGAGATAACCTCACAAATTCAAATGAAACCGATGTGTATGGTACTGACCCTGAAGATTACGATACCGATGATGACACCATAAATGATGGTGCAGAAGTACTGGTGTATGGTACCAATCCGTTGGTCAGTGATACCGATGGTGATGGATTGTCGGATGGCGTTGAAATTAATGTAAATGGCACCGACCCTTTGGATAACGATACCGATGGTGATTTGCTTCTCGATGGAGAAGAAGTCTTGCTCTATGGGACAAACCCATTGGTGGCTGACCCCGATACAGATGTTGATGGCTATTACTGGTTTGAAGATTGTAATGATACCAATGCTTTGGTCTACCCAGGGGCTATGGAAACGCTCAACGGCATCGATGATAACTGCGATGGAAACTGGGATGAGGGTTTCAATGCTACAGACACTGATGGCGATGGGCTCTCTGATTATGGTGAGTTTCATGTTTTTGGCACCAACCTTTCCTTGGCAGATACAGATGGTGACTTCTTGAGCGACGGTGAAGAGATTTTGATTCATCTCACTGACCCTTTAGTCAAAGACAATGATTCTGATATGGATGGATATTATTGGTTCCAAGATTGCAATGATACAAATGCAAGTATTTTCCCAAATGCCTACGAAGTATTGGATGGTATCGATAACAATTGTGATGGTGAAACCGATGAAACATTCAATGGAACAGATGCGGATGGAGATGGTTTACTCGATTTAGTTGAATTCCTCGAAATCGGAACAGACCCTTTTGATGCGGATACTGATGATGATGGATTGACTGATGGAATCGAAGTGATTTCTACCCTCACCGATCCATTCGTTCCAGACCTTGATGCTGACCAAGATGGTTTTCGATGGTTCCTTGATTGTGACGATAACGATACAACCCGTTCACCGAATGCAGTCGAAGATTGGAATGGCTTGGATGATAATTGCG
>Ga0308013_10001192_pt1 | contig 13006 bp, 5 predicted proteins | sample Neamet181_FD_203131 | JGI IMG/M metagenome (GOLD analysis project Ga0308013, IMG submission 203131) | Marine microbial communities from water near the shore, Antarctic Ocean - #181 | ecosystem: Environmental > Aquatic > Marine > Unclassified | place: Southern Ocean | collected 2014-07-25
GTTCTATATTATATAGCTGTGTTATATTTAAGTTCTTTCTCCTTTGCCTGTATTCTTATAGTTTAATGACTTAACTCTGACTAGATTAATTACAGACAGATTAATAGTAGTGAATTATTTAAATATTTTAATTAAGGCAATTAAACAAAACACTTAGGTTAAAATGTTTTTTGTTTGTCATTTATATACTTTTATATATATAAAACACGAGTTAATATTTTATGACATTTAATTAAATTTATTAATTAATATATTTAATTTTTTTAAAGCTATTTAGTATAAATATTGTTAGTTTTTTTTAGTTAATTCATTAACCATTAGGAATAATTCCTGATGGTTTTTTTAATTATACACGAATATTATTTCTGTTTTCTGCTCAATATTATTATATATTTTATAATAATATTCTGTCTCTAGTATTTACATATCAAAAAACTTATCTCTAAATATTTAATACTTGAAATCATAAAAAATTATATAATTGAATAGTTTCTTACTTAAGACAAAAAACTTAAAATCTATTAAATCAGTTGGTAATTAAGATCATATTAAAATAAAGTAAAAGTCAATTTTTAAAAAGTTTTTAATATTAGTATACAATAACCCTAATTAAACATATGAGAATCTATCAAAGGTATATTTAATTAAATTTTTCATAAATCTATGGACTAAATTTATAAATATTAATAAATATAATTATTTAGGCAAAAAATTTATATGTTATTGACAAGGCTTTTTTTATTTTTTTATACTCTTTTTTATTTAACTAATTTATCCTCACAAGAAACGATAAACATAGAAAGTTCGGACTATGTAATAGTTCTTAAAACAGACACTTTAAAGCGATTACAACATATTTATTTCGGATCAAAAATATCAAATCTCAATGAGTATGAAACTTTTGATAAACAGCTTAGTTCTCAAATAAAAGATGCCGATGATTTACCTAATCATGTATATACTCCAAGTGGCACATGGAATACTGCAGAACCAGCTTTACAAATATTACATTCTGATGGAAATCCTTCAACAGAATTAGAATATGAAAAGCATATCATAGAAAATCTAGATAATGGGATATATCTTACAACTATAACTTTAGTTGATCCTGTGTATAAGACAGAGGTATTATTATTTTATAAAGTTTACTTGAAAGAAAATGTTTTTGAACAATGGTCAAGTATTAAAAATAGGGAAGACCAAACAATCGAATTAAAAAAATATGCTTCAGCTAATTTATATTTAAGAAACAAGGACTTTTTCCTTACACAATATCACGGAGCATGGGGATCTGAAATGCAACCTGAAACTAGCCTTTTAACATCAGGAATTAAAGTTTTAGACTCAAAGTTAGGTACTCGTTCTAATTTATATTCTCCACCAAACTTTATTTTATCTCTTGATGGGATTGCAAAAGAAGACACAGGGAAAGTAATAATTGCTAGTCTTGCTTGGTCGGGTAATTTTCGTTTTGATTTTGAAAAAGATAGATTCAATAATCTACGTTTAATAGCAGGTGCTAACAACTTTGCTGCAGAATATGAATTAGGTCCGAATCAGATTTTTGAAACTCCTCACTTTATTTATACTTATTCAGAAAAAGGCAAGAATCAGGCAAGTATAAATATGCATCGTTGGAGCAGGAAATATAGAATTTATGACGGAGAAGGAGAGAGGTTAACATTATTAAATAATTGGGAATCTACACAGTTTGATTTTAATGAAAATAAAATATTTAAATTATTAGATGATTCGAAAGAACTTGGAGTTGATGTTTTTTTATTAGATGATGGTTGGTTTGGCAATAAATACCCTAGAAACAATGATAATGGGGGTCTTGGAGATTGGAAAGCTAATAAAAATAAATTACCCAATGGTTTTGACTATCTTATAAAAAAAGCTAAAAAAATTGGGATTAAGTTTGGGATTTGGATTGAACCAGAAATGGTTAATCCTAAAAGTGAACTTTATGAAAATCATCTTGATTGGGTAATTCGACAGCCTAATAGAAAAGAATATTATTACCGAAATCAATTAGTTTTAGACCTCACAAATCCAGAGGTTCAAGACCATGTTTTTGGGGTGTTTGATAATCTTTTTATCGAAAACCCTAATATTAGTTATGTTAAATGGGATGCTAATTCAATTATATACAATGGCTATTCCGAATTTTTAGCAAGAAAAAAATTACCTCAATCACATCTTTACTTTGACTATGTTAAAGGTCTTTACAAAGTACTTGATAGGGTGCGAGTAAAATATCCTAAGATTCCTATAATGCTTTGTTCGGGTGGAGGTGGAAGAGTAGATTACGGTGCTTTGCAGTATTTTACAGAATTCTGGCCCAGTGACAATACCAATCCTTTAGATCGGATTTTTATGCATTGGGAATATTCATATTTTTTCCCATCTATTACAATGAGTTCTCATGTTACCAATTGGAATAAAAAAGCAAGTATTAAATTCCGTTTAGATGTAGCATCTATTGGAAAACTTGGTTTTGATATTGATTTAGAAAAACTCAGTGAAGAGGAAAAAGAATTTTGTAAGCAAGTATTACTTAATTATAAATCTTTCAGAAATATTATATGGTACGGAGATATGTATCGTCTTCAGAATCCATATGAAAACCCTATTACTAGTATTCAGTATGTCGATGAATTAAAAAGTAATTCTGTAGTTTTTTCATTTCTTGTTAGTGATCGGTTTCAAAGTTTTTATTCAGTAGAACCAATACTTTTGAAAGGACTGGATGCCAAAAAAAGGTATAGAATAGAAGAAATAAATATTTTTCCTGGTAAAATTGCTAAAATAGATAGCGAAATAACTTATTCTGGTGATTACTTAATGAATTTTGGATTTAACCCCTTAGTTTCGGATAAAAGAAAAAGTGTAGTTGTTAAAGTACATGAGATTAATTAATTTTAAAATTAAAGGATAAACATCGTAATGAAAAAAATAAAATTTTTTAGTGTTGTATTTTTAATTAATAGTTTATTATTTATCTCATGCGAAACTTTTGAGCAAAAAAAATTAACCCTTCCCTCTGTTTTTTCAAATCATATGGTACTTCAACAAAAGGCACAAGTATCAATATGGGGAAAAGCTTCAAAGGATCAACAGGTCGAAATCAAAGGGAGTTGGGGCAGCAAGGTTGTGACAACTGCAAACTCTGAAGGAAATTGGAAAGCATCGCTTGAAACTCCTTCTTTTGGCGGTCCATTTGAATTAAATATAATATCAGACAAACAAAATATTATTTTTTCAGATGTAATGATTGGAGAGGTTTGGTTAGCCTCAGGGCAGTCAAATATGGAATGGAATATTAATCAATCTGCTGATGGTAGAGGTATTGATAATAAAAACGAATATATATCAGCTAACTATCCAGAAATAAGGATGTTCAACCTTCCTCAAGATCTATCAGGTAAATATCTTAAAAACAGTAAATGGTTGATTTTAAATCCTGAAAATATTGAAAACAGCATCGCAGGTGGACCTAATACCGGTATTAGTGCTACAGCATTTTTTTTCGCTATAAAATTATATAAAAAACTCAATATTCCTATTGGAATTGTAAATAGTAGCTGGGGAGGAACAAGGGTAGAAGCCTGGACTAGTCACAAAAAACTAAATGAACTCATCCCAGATATTTTAGATTTTGAAAAAAGGCATCAATTCTTTAATAATAAATCAAAACTAAAAGTATTTAATGATTCAATAGCTGAATTAAATAGTAAAATGTTTGAAATCAAAACAGTTCTTATTCCAGGGTTTGATAATAAGGGTATGGAAGATTGGTTAGAACTAGACCTAAATGATGGTGAATTTTCAAAAAATAACTTTGATGATTCTTCTTGGGATTCTTGGTTGCCCAGAAACACTTCAAAAGAGTCAAGAAATTCTGGCAGTTTTGAAGCTGTATTGGAGGATTTTGAGGATGTGTTAAGTCAGGAAAATGAAATTTTATCTGATGGGGTAATATGGTTTAGAACTAAGATTAAACTTGAAAATATTGAAAGTGATTATAATCTGATTATTAAAGAAGGAATTGACGATCTGGATCAAACATATTTTAATGGTCAACTTATTGGAAGCACTATGGGCTGGGATATAGCAAGAAACTATAGGATTCCAAAACAAATATTGATAAAAGGTGAAAATACAATTGCAATAAGAGCTTTTGATGGAGGTGGCCCTGGTGGAATAAATGGGATTATAAAAGTCCAAAATTCTTTAAGGAGTAAGGTTATTCCTTTTAGTTCATTTAAATTTAAACACCAGGCCTTTATAGCTAATAAAAAATTGTGGGTTCATAACTATTCATTTGAAGATTTGATTAAAAATTCTTCCATGCTTCAAAAAAATATTAAACGTGAAATACTATTTAATAATTCAAATGAGTATGGAATTTTATTTGACAGGATGATTTCTCCAATTATACCGTATCACATTCAAGGGGCTATATGGTATCAGGGAGAAGCTAATGTTCCTAACTATCATGAATACCAAAAGTTTTTTTCTGGAATGATTGAAGACTGGAGAGAAAACTGGGGATATGATTTTCCATTTTATTATGCTCAATTAGCCCCATTCAAATATTCTAAAAATGAATTTTCTCATAAATTAAGAGATGCTCAAAGAAAAACTTTAGAGTCAACCCTTAAAACTGGAATGGCAATTCTTTCAGATATAGGTGAAGAGAATGATATTCATCCTCGTAATAAAAAAGACGTTGGAGATAGACTTGCGCTATTAGCAATTATGAATGACTATGGTTTTGATATAGTTTCTTCAGGACCCTTATATAAAAGTCATCAAAATTTTTCTAAATATATTGAAGTAGATTTTAAGAGTAAAGGAACTGGGCTTGTGACTAAGGGAAGTTTAAGTGGATTTGAAATAGCGGGATTAAATGGGGTTTTTCATGAAGCATCTGCAAAGATTATAAACAATAAGGTGAGAGTTTCTTCTGAAAAGGTAAATAATCCAATGAATGTTAGGTATGGTTGGGAAAATTGGTTTGAGGGAACCTTATTCAATAAAGAAGGTTTACCTGCATCATCTTTTAGTAGCAGTAAATAATTAAAAAAGCAAACACAATAAAAATTATATAAATGACTCAAAAATCAACTAATAATATAGGATTATTATTTATTATTTTTTTTGCTTTCTTGTTTTTAGGGATGTCGCAACAAACAAGTAATAGATGGTCATTGGTTGGTGATGGTCATATCCAATGGGATGTAAAATCTAATGACACCCATATGGATAATATTGAAATGAGCGGTCTTCAGATCTCTACTATTATTCATTATGGCGTTAAAAAGGGCAAGCTTAATCAAAGAGTTCATTTAGTTTTTCCTATGCTACGTACAATTCCTAATGATACACATGCTAGTCTTGCACATGAAATTGATTTTGATAGTTTAGGTAAAATTAAGATTAACGGAAATTCAGTTATTGAATACCCATTCCAGTTTGAACATAAGGGTTTTTTGAGCTATAGTTCCAGTGCGACTGATGGTATTGAGATCAAGCATGAACTCTTTCCTTCTAAAGATCAACCAGTGTTTATTGATAGAGTTAAAATATTTAATACAACTGATAAAAGTATTTCTATTGATATTCCAAAAATTCAGTATGTATATGAAACGGATAAAAAAAATGGTGTTTCAGGAAGTTATAAAATTATGGTAACCTCAAGTAAAAATGGATTTTACCAATTAATTCCCAATGAAATATTTGAATATTCTTTGATTTATTCTGCAAGACTTAGTAATGGAATAGAACCTTATATTTCTGGTGATTTTGAATTTAAAAAAAGAGAGCAACTAGTTAATAAAACCTATTCTGATTTAGTTTTTGAATCTCCAGATAAAATTTTAAATAGCTTTTTTACATTTGCTAAGTTAAGAGCTGTAGAGAGTATTTTTAAAACTAAAGGAGGTTTGATGCATGCTCCTGGTGGAGGTAGATATTATGCAGCGATATGGGCTAACGATCAGGCTGAATATGCAAACCCATTTTTTCCTTTTTTAGGAAATATAGAAGGGAATGAGTCAGCTATTAATTCTTTTCGCCATTTTGCTCGATTTATAAATGATGAGTATCAGCCTATTCCTTCTTCTATTATTGCAGAAGGAATAGACTTTTGGAATGGCGCAGGGGATCGAGGCGATATGGCCATGATTGCCTATGGTGCCGGAAGATTTGCAATGGCTTATGGTGACAAAAAAACAGCGAAAGAACTTTGGCCCTTGATTGAATGGTGCTTAGAGTTTTGTAGAAGAAATATCAATAAAGACGGAGTAGTTGCCTCTGATTCTGATGAATTGGAAGGACGATTTCCAGCGGGTGATGCCAACCTAAATACATCTTCTTTATATTATGATGCGCTAATTTCTGCATCCTTATTAGGAAATGAATTAAACAAGGACAAACAGCTATTGGACCAATATAAATTTCAAGCTGCCGCAATCAAAAACACTATTGAGAAATATTTTGGAGCGGAAATGTCAGGTTATAAAACGTATCAATATTTTAAAGGAAATTCACTTCTTCGTGCTTGGATTGCAACTCCTTTGACTGTTGATATTTTTAATAGAAGTGAGGGAACTATAGATGCACTTTTTTCTGATGAACTTTGGACTGAAGATGGGCTAGCTTCACAAGCTAATACTGATCAACTAACGAAATCTATATTACCGTTTATAGAGTTTACTGATCTACAAGGTTACGATGGTGGTGATCTGGAATATGTCACTACTCTTTTTAGTCATTCTGAGTTAAAAAAAGATTCTTATAGCCAAACAAATTTTGATGATTCTAATTGGGGAAATGTAAAATTACCAGGACTTTTAGAAAAGTTATTTGAAGGAAAAGAACCATCTGATGGAATATATTGGTTTAGAAAAAAAGTGAATATATCTAATATAGATAATGACTATGAATTAACTTTTGAGGATTCTATTGATGATGCAGCGAGAATATATTTCAATGGACAAGCCATAGGTACTTCAATATGGAATACCGGATCTAATAAATTTGTTATACCAAAATCTTTATTAATCAAAGGTCAAAATACTATTGCAATTAATTTGTTAGATGGAGGAGGGCCAGGTGGTTTTTATGGAAAAATATTTTTGACTGACTTTTCTAATGAGATAATTTCTCTTAACGATCAATGGAGTTATAAATTTTTGGGATTTATGGGTGATTACCGTTATTTTGTTAAAGCAACTAAAGAAAGTAAAAGTCTTCTCAACACAAAAGAAAAATTAAAATCTATTTTTTCACAAAAAAAAGTAACTACTTATTGGGATAGGGCTACTCTTTATGCATTTAGAGGGGCATTTTCGGCGGGAGAAACTAAACGTACAATAAAATATCTTAAAGAATATTCTGAAAGGAGATTATTAGGAGAACATGTTCCTTATCCAGTAGAAGCTTTCCCTGAGGGAAATCAAAGGCAACTATCTGCAGAAAGTGCGCTTTATTGTAGGATAATTACAGAAGGGCTTTTTGGTATTCGACCAATGGGATTAAATTCATTTTCTTTTTCACCTAAATTACCAGAGGGTTGGAATGATATGGCTTTAAGAAACATAAAATCGTTTAATAAAACGTTTGACATAGAAGTAAGTAAAGTTAAAGAGAATCTACTAGTGAAGGTTTTTAGTGAAAATCAGATTTTTTTAGATACTGTAATTAAAAATGGAGAAAAAATAAATTTAGATATGTTTAAAATAAAACCTTATTAAATCTCATATACCATTTTTTGAGTTTAGTATACAAAATATATATAAGGGTATTTTTAAAGAAAAAATAAATTTATAATTTAAATATGTTTGAAACTAATTTATTAATCGAAACAAATGAAAAATATTATGCATTTCATAATTTTATCAATATTGACGATAACACATGGTTTGTTTGCACAAAACTCAGTGAGTGGATCAGTATTAGATGAAAATAATCAGCCGATTCCAAGTGTTAGTGTGATTGAAAAAGGAACTTCAAATGGAACTTCTAGTAATTTTGATGGAAATTTCACGATACAAGTCGAACCAGGATCATCTCTTATCTTTAGTTCTATTGGATATATTTCTCAAGAAATTTTAGTTGCACAAGATCAGGAGATAATTGTGAATTTATCTTCAGATATAATGGGACTTGATGAAGTTATCGTAACAACTGGATATGGTAGCCAAAAGAAAACTTCTATTTCCGGTTCAGTCGTTACACTTTCTAACGAAAATCTTGTTTCAAGGGGTGTTCAAAATATTACTCATGCTCTTGCTGGTTCAATAGCTGGAGTTTCAACTCAACAACCAATAGGACTTATCGGGCAGGATGATGCCAAGATTTATATAAGAGGTAAAGGTACGCTTGGAAATACGGATGCTCTTATCGTAATAGATGGGATACCTGACCGTGGAGGTTTTTCAAGATTAAATTCTGATGATATAGAATCAATAACTGTTTTAAAAGATGCTTCAGCTGCTATTTATGGAGCTAGAGCTGCAAATGGGGTATTATTGATAACTACTAAAAGAGGAAAATTTAATAAGGAAACAAAATTTAATTTAAATACCTCATACACGATTAATTCTCCAACAGTTAGGACAAAGGGATTAGATTCTTGGAAATGGGCACAATATCAAAAATCCCAAATTGATAACCTAAGCTTAGGTTGGGCTACTGTTTTTAATGATGAGCAGATTGGACTTTTAAAAGATGGTTCTAGACCTGATGAATATGCAAATACAGACTGGTTTGAAGAAACTATAGCAAAATCAAGGCCTGCTTCAAATTTATCTCTTAATGTTGAGGGAGGGAGTGAGACTATCTCTTATTTTGTTTCTGGTCAATACTCTAATCAGGAGCAAATGTTTAATGGAGATTTTCCATTTGAACAATATCAATTTAGATCAAATATTGATATTAAATTAACGGATAAATTAAGCATGGGTTTTGATGTCTTAAATCGTCGAGATGACGGACAGTACACAAAGTCTGATACATTTGATGGCGTTGGTTATGGCACAGAAGAAGTTTGGGACCAACTATATGGTGGTGCAGCAGGATATACTCAGGGCTGGCCTTGGTTAGTTGGACGTCTTTCCAATGGTCAAATAGGAAAGGGCGCACAACCATCTGGAGGATCAAATCCAATAGGTATTCTTGAAAATGGATCCAATAGAATAATAAACGATGTGTTAAATACAAAAATTTCTTTTGCATATAATATTTCAGAAGATTTAAAGATTACAGCTTACGGAGCCTATGATAAATCAAATAGGTCTCAAAAGAAATTTACTGCAGTTTTTGATGAATATTTATATAACAACACAACTGGAGAATTTATAAAAGCTATAGATGGAAATAAACCCATTTTAACTCAGAAAAAACAGAATAATTCTAATAATCTAATTAATATTAAATTAGATTATAAAAAATCTTTTGGAAATCACAATGTTGATGCTTTTGTTGCATACGAACAAAGTAAAACAAGTATGGATTTTATAATGGCCGAAAGAGGTGGTTTCGGTGGAAATGCAATTCCTGAAATTTTTGCTGGAACTGCATCTACTGCTCAAACCGATGGACGTTCTTTTGCCTCAGGTAGACAAAATGCATTTGGTAGAATAAATTATGATTTCGATAGCACATATCTTGCTACTGTTTCTTTAAGGAGAGATGGATCTCAAAATTTCCCTACTAATGAACGATTTGGATTGTTCCCAGCGATATCAGCTGGTTGGATTATTTCTAATGAATCCTTTATGAATAATATAAGTTCTATAAATTTTCTTAAACTTAGAGCCTCTTTGGGTATAATGGGTAATGATAATATCTTGCCTTTTCAATATTTAAGTACTTACCAGTTTACCGATTATAATGCCTTTGGTTATGGCGTTCAAGTCGGATTTGACTTTGGTGATGGTGAAAGACCTGGTTTTTATGAATCAACTATTGCAAATCCAAATGTAACATGGGAAACAGCGACTACTCAAAATATTGCTATTGAAGGTGCTCTTTTTAATAACGCCGTTAGTTTTGAATTTGATTATTTCACAAGTAAAAGAGAAGGAATATTAATTAAACGTTCTGCATCTTTCCCAGAATTTACAGGGATTCTTTTGCCAGATGAAAATCTTGGAATAGTACAAAATAAGGGATTTGAGTTACAATTAGGCTATAAGAACGACATAAATAATAATCTTTCATTTTCAATTAATGGTAATATTTCTCAATCAAAGAATAATGTTGTATTCCTAGACGAGGCGATATCAACAACTGATTATCAAAAATATGAAGGAAGATCAATTGATTCCTTTTATGGTTACGAGAGTAATGATTTATATAGAACAGTAAGCCAGATAACTGAGGACGGGTATACTTTAACTGACCCTCAAAATAGAGGTTTTGACGTTGTTTGGGATAAATGGTTTAATCAAGGAGCTATAAGGTTGGTAGACAAAAATAATGACGGAAACATAAATGAAGCCGACAGATCAAGATCTGATAAAAGTCTAGTACCTACTACTTTCTATGGAATTAATCTAGCAATTTCTTATAAAAACTTTGAATTATCTACTTTAATTCAAGGTCAAGCTGGAGGTTATTACAACGACAGTAATTTTGCAGTTAATCATGCACTTTTTGATGATGCTTGGTCACCAACAAATACCGATGCAGCTTACCCAATACCAACACCAACATATAATATTGGAGGTTTTACATATCAATCAGATTTCTATCTAACTAAATCCGACTATGCAAGAATTAAAAATCTAAGTCTAAATTATGAAGTAGATGGAAATATTCTTGAAGCTTTAAATGTAGATAATCTTAATGTGTTTTTGAGAGGAAATAATGTTGCAATTATAAAATCAGCAAATAGTAATATTGATCCAGAAGGAGTCTTAGGTGCTTTTTTAATAAAATCATGGCAATTTGGAATTAACCTAAATTTTTAAGTAATTAATTAAATTAAATCAAAATGAAAAAAAGATATCTACCATTTATATTAATGATCTTTATTGTATCATGTACTGCAGATCTTTTCGAAGATGCACCTTTAGACAAGTATGCCGAGACTTCCGTTTGGGTAACAGACTCCTTGGCAGACACATTTATTAATGAAATATATAACGGTCTTCCCCATGCTTTTGCGGGAATGTTTAGTCCGGATGCCAACACAATTGATTGGTATGATCATCATAATAACGCTAATGGACAAGCTATAACAAAAGGTAATTTAACACCAGGTAATTCCGCAGGTTGGGGTGTAACTTACAACAAAGGTGGAGATTATATCACTGGAAATCAATCGGGTCTTTGGGGTTACATGTATAAAAAAATACGGGCAACCAATACAGTCTTGGAAAACCTTAAGAGTGAGAATAAGGAATTTCAGGATTCGCGAACAGGAGAAGTTCTGACGTTGAGGGCAATATTTTATTCCAGATTGGCTCTAGCTTTTGGTGAGGTAATTAACGTTGGTGATGTCCGTTTAAATCTTGACTCTGATTACTTAAGTATGAAACAGTCTCCTTTTTTGGAAACGATGGCCTATATAAACAGCGAATTAGATAAAGCCATATTACTTCTGCCAGAATCTCAGCCTGAAAAAGGACGTATTACCAAATATGCTGCCATGGCTCAGAAGGCAGAAATGTTATTGATTGCCGCAAGTCCAAGATTTAACGGCGGAAGCTATAATACAACACTACTTCAAGAAGCAAAAGCAGTGAATGAATCAATAGTAGGTGGACCATTTAGTTTACTTCCGAATTTTGCAGATGCATCTAGATTGTTGGATGGAAATACAGAGCTTATTTTTGGAAGATTCATAACCGCAAAAAGAAAAATAGATAGAGATAATTACATCGATCATAACCTATCTCCAGGAGGAGCAGGTGGATTTACTACCTATACGCCAACACAGAGCTTAGTCGATCAGTTTGAGGTGATTGATGGAAATAATTCTTTTATTCCTGCAACCTGGAGTAATAATGTGAGAACGGTAACTTCCAATCCAGCCTATTCGGATGATAACATGTATCTTAATCGAGACCCACGATTTTATGAAACTATTTTTCATCAAGGTTCAGAACGTAATTCAGAATACATAATAGATGTTTCAGAAGGAGGTAACGACTCAAGATCTTGTTCGGGTTGTCAGTGGTGGAATAATGGTTTTTTTGGTTATTATGTAGCCAAATTTGTTACAACAAAACTTAATGGTAATTGGCCATCTCCAGAGATTAATGACAGTGTAACTATCCTTCACAGATTGGGTGGATTGTACTTGAATCATGCTGAAATATTATTTCAACTTGGAGATCAGGCGGGTGCTCTTGGTATGGTGAATGCGATTAGAGAAAGAGCAGGTATGGTATTGCATACTTCTATTGACATGGACAAAATAAAACATGAAACTGTGGTGGAACTAATCGGTGAAGGCAAGAGATTTAATAACCTTAGAAGATGGGGCGACATAGGTGAGTATAATCAAACCGGGGAATGGGGAATCAAATTTGTTAAAAATGATGATGATACTTATACTTCAGAATTTATTCAAATCAGTCCACCTTCTTGGAATGACAAATATTATTGGATTCCAATTCCACAGGCAGAGATGGATAAAAATCCAAATCTAGTTCAGGCTCCTGGTTATTAATTTGAGTTTCATATAAAGATAGTGATTATTGTATTTTTGAATTAAGTGCTGACATAGCTTAGATTTTTTGTCAGCATTTTTCATTTACTATTTTTGTAGAACCTAAAATAACGGTCAAATAATGAAAATAGTTATATGTTTTCTGTATTTTATCCTTCTCTATTTATTGCTTGCAAAATGTTATACATACCTATTTAAACTGCTGAAAAGCATGAAATACTATAATATTAAGTTCATCCAAAATTGAATTGAGCAAAAACTTTATATGAATTGACTTAAAAATTGAAGAAATTAATTTAATTATTTATGAAAAAT
>Ga0308013_10001195_pt1 | contig 12992 bp, 11 predicted proteins | sample Neamet181_FD_203131 | JGI IMG/M metagenome (GOLD analysis project Ga0308013, IMG submission 203131) | Marine microbial communities from water near the shore, Antarctic Ocean - #181 | ecosystem: Environmental > Aquatic > Marine > Unclassified | place: Southern Ocean | collected 2014-07-25
TTATAATGCCAGTTGGTTATTTTTTGATAACAATAATGTATAAATTTTATAAAGTTCTTTTAAACAAATTAGATGAGTAGTATAAAACAAAAGTAGTAAAATAGTTGGATAAAATAAGGGTATGGGTTAAAATTACTAGCGTAAAATAGTTGTGTACATCGCCTATAAGTTAGAATAATACTCACGGTAAAATTAAAGGATAGGGGGGTATGTGTTGATGTGTAGTAAATTAAGTTAAAAATATATGTGAATTTTAATAATTACCAATCGTCTCTTCATTTAATACTATTAAAGTATTCTGTACATTTTATTAATAGTTATACTTTTTCTTAAGAATCTGTTTTTTTTTATAGCCATCAATTTGTTCTCCGTTTTTTAATTCTTCTATACCTTTGACATTAAATAGATTGAAGAGAATAAAGCATTCACTCTATTGGTTCGAACTCGATATGGACGCATTACTAAAATTTGATTCTATTTCAGTTTGTTCAGTGATGTATTTAGATTTGAACTTCTGATAGATAGTGCTGTCAATTTATCCAATAGTAAAACGTTCTTCAATAGCTTCTATTTTTAAATGAAGGACCGTTAATTGTTTTTTAACTTGTAGATGTATTTTTGTTAGGCTTAACGTTTGATGCAGAACCAAATAGTTGTCTTATTGTATTATAACTGATTTCAACATCAAGTATTTTTAATATTGTATTTGAAAGTAATTCACAATCGTTTCTATTTAGAGTTTTTTACTCTATTTTTTTTAATTTCCTGCATGTATCATTTATGTATCAAATGTAGTGAATAATTCATGTAATTTTACAAGATTGCGTATTGAGAAATATCACAGATTTAACCGGTATAGCAGACTCTATCGCTGAGAGTTGATAGTTGTCAATTAGTAAGTTTAGACGTGAGATATGTAATATAAATACACTCAATACTATTTTAACCGTATAATAATCCTAGTTTAACGTGTGTTTTAGTAGATAAAGTATTGGAAATACGAAAGTAACCATAAATAACATTGATGAGAAATTCTATGAAAGGGTAGAAGAAGGGATGAGAAATCATCCTTTTTTTTATGCTTTTAAAACACTAAGGAAAATACGTACCTTTCTATAGATCAGTTACTTAATGTTGTGTTGAGTAAAGTGTATATGAGGCTTTTAGTTATTTAACTAGTATAGATAATTCAGGGAATTAGTAGTTTTCTAAAAAAAATCATCCTCAAGAATAAATAAATATTCTTGAGGATAATTAGTGGAGACGCCGAGAATCGAACTCGGGTCCAAACAAGCAGTCAAAAAGCTTTCTACATATATAGTTCTTTCTTAATTTTCGACCAAAAGCTGATTAAGAACAATCCATTTTTAGCTTAACTTCTTTAGTTTCAAAAACTTGCCAAAGTTACAAGTTTTCTATGTTTATTTTTACGATGCCCAAAAATGAAGCGCCATAAACCAAGGCTTTTCATGGACATAAAGCTTGCACACCTTGTGTGCCTAGGCTAATCCTACTGTATTTCGGATTAAGCAGCTAAAGCGTAGTTATCTTCGCCGTTTAAAAAGTTGAAATGAGTTTTACAAGAATAATTTCATTCCTTGATATGCTTACAAATTTACTGACCTTGCTGTCAAAACCAGTCGTCCCCAAAATGTCAAAGATGTATTTATAAAATAAAAATACAGATTGCAAAAGTATAAAAAAAATCAGTTGCGAATCTCTTTAAATTCTAATATCTTCGACCAAATATTATACCATTAATACTGAGCTTGTTTCAGTGTCCTATAAAAATTGTAAAACATGAAGTTTGGCATTATTAAAGAACGTAAAAATCCCCCTGATAGAAGAGTTGTTTTTTCACCAGAAAAATTAAAAGAGTTTCAAGAAAAATTTTCTGATTCAGAAATTAAAGTTGAAAGTTCTGATATTAGGGTTTTTTCTGACGAAAGTTATGAGAAAATTGGATTGGAAGTTACAAATGACGTTTCTGATTGTGATGTTTTATTTGGGGTAAAAGAAGTTCCTATTGATGCTTTAATCAATAACAAAAAATATTTTTTCTTTAGTCATACAATCAAAAAACAACCTTATAATAGAAAATTGTTATTAGCGATTTTAGATAAAAAGATTGAATTATTTGATCACGAAACCATCATTAAAGAAAATGGAGCGCGATTAATTGGTTTTGGACGGTATGCAGGAATCGTAGGTGCTTACAATGGATTTAGAGCCATCGGTTTAAAAAATGAAACCTTCAACTTACCAAAAGCAGAAACATTAGACAGTCAAAAAGAATTAATATCAGCATTAAATAATATCAACTTACCAAATATTAAAATCCTTTTAACAGGAAAAGGGAAAGTTGCTTATGGCGCGAAAGAAATATTAGATGGAATGAACCTGAAAAAGGTTTCTGTTGATGCCTATTTAAATCAAAATTTTGACGAACCAGTCTATTGTTTGGTAGATGTTTTAGATTATAACAAACGTAAAGACGGACAAGTTTTAAATCATAGAGATTTATATCGTAACCCAGAAAATTATGTTTCTGATTTTATGCGTTTTTCGAAAGTAACCGATTTCTTTATTGCGGGTCATTTTTACGGAAATGGTGCGCCTTATTTATTTACGAGAGAAGATGCAAAATCTAAAGATTTCCATATAAAATTTGTGGCAGATATTTCTTGTGATGTAGATGGACCTGTAGCTTCAACACTAAGAGCATCAACCATTGCAGATCCAATTTATGGTTATAATCCACAATCAGAATCTGAAGTTGATTATAAAGATAAAAATGCGATTGTTGTAATGGCGGTAGATAATTTACCTTGTGAATTACCAAAAGACGCAAGTGAAGGTTTTGGAGAACTATTTTTGCAAAATGTAATTCCTGCTTTTTTCAATAATGATAAAGATGGCGTTTTACAACGTGCTAAAATGACAGAGAATGGAAAGCTTACGGAACGTTTTGCATATTTACAGGATTATGTAGATGGTAAGGAATAATGATTCAAGATAGACAGTTTCTTATCGATTTATCAAAAATGAAAATGCCTTTTGGTAAATATAAAGACAGGTATCTTATCGATTTACCTGAGCATTATATTGTTTGGTATAAAAATAAAGGTTTTCCTAATGGAAAATTAGGAAAACAAATGGAGTTGGTTTATGAACTTCAATTAAATGGACTTGAAGATATTGTTAGAGAAATTAGGAGGAAATTTTAATTTGTTAAATAATACTAACCGCTTATCAAACTTAGTTTTATAACTTCTAATTATAAAATTTTACAATCAGCTCAATAAAATAAACTTTAAGGCTTTACTCATTAAGGCTTTAATTGCTGATAGATATGTCTCTTAAAGAATCTTTTGAATACATCGTAAGAGAATGGGATTTCTTTCAGAAATAAGGAGAAATTTTAATTTTTAACTACAACCCCATAAGTAATATGGGCAATTCCTAAAATAGTAAGAGAAGAATACCAATACGTAGGAATTAGAAAACAAATAACAGCAAGTAATAAACAAATGCCAGAAAGAATCAATAGATTCTTACGCTCTTTATTTTTAAAGATGAACAATAAAATGCCGTAAAGGATTAAAAAACTAGGGGTGATATAATCAATAAAACCTTGTTTCATCAATAGAATTAATACCGAAAGTATAACTGAAAATCCTACTAAATAGATCCAAAATGCGGTTTTTGTTTTACCATTCCAGAGTTTGTGTTGAAATATTCTTGAAGCCCTTCTGCCTTTAAAAAATAAGGCGAGAGAAGAAAATATAAATGTAAAAACTGCAATTATAATTAGAAATACTTCCATGTTTTCTGCAGAAAACATTCCTAAAGGATTGTCATCAATTAAAAAACCGTCTAGCATTTTTTTAATAGCTAAAGCAGCTAATGAAAAATACAATCCTATTTGAATACTTGAATATCCTTTTAATGAAAAATTTAGTTGAAAATTATCGTGTTTTTCCATAAATTATATAACTTATTGCTAATATACAAAAAAATGAAATCAGCAGATGCGTACATTTTAAATCCGCCTAAAAAGAAAGGCTATGTAGCTCTTGCTTTTTTGGTTTCTGCACATGTAATCAAGTAGAGTAAATTCTTGATTTTTGAAAACAGAAAAGATGTAAAATAGTATACGCTAGAAGATATTCGTAAATAAATTTTAGTGACAGTTTTGGAAGAACAGGGTATTGTTCTATAAGTTATTAATCGTTTTTCTAATTGCTACTAAATTAGTTAACAAATGTTCTAAGTTATCTAAATGCAACATATTTGCGCCATCACTTTTTGCATTCGCAGGATCAAAATGAGTTTCAATAAACAAACCATCTACATTATTTACAATTCCAGCTCTGGCAATAGTTTCAATCATTTCTGGTCTTCCACCTGTAACTCCTGCAGTTTGATTTGGTTGTTGTAATGAATGTGTAACATCTAAAATTGTTGGTGCAAAAGCGCGCATTTCAGGAATTCCTCTAAAATCAACAATCATATCTTGATAGCCAAACATCGTTCCTCTATCTGTAACCCACACTTTATCAGAACCAGCATCTTTTACTTTTTGAACTGCGTGTTTCATGGCAGAAGGACTCATAAATTGTCCTTTCTTTAAATTCACAACTTTACCTGTTTTCGCAGCAGCAACTACTAGATCTGTTTGACGTACTAAAAACGCAGGAATCTGTAAAACATCTACATATTCAGCAGCTTTAATCGCATCAGAAACTTCGTGAATGTCTGTAACAGTTGGTACATTAAAAGTTTCAGAAACTTTACGTAAAATTTTCAACGCTTTTTCATCTCCAATTCCGGTAAAACTATCAATTCTACTTCTGTTTGCTTTTTTAAAACTTCCTTTAAAGATAAAAGGAATTTCTAATTTATCAGTAATTGTAATTATTTTCTCCGCAATTCTTAAGGCCATTTCTTCTCCTTCAATAGCACAAGGTCCAGCTAAAAGGAAAAAATTGTTTGAGTCTGTGTGTTTTATATTCGGAATTTCAGATAAAGTCATTTGTAAAAATTTTTCACAAAAATACGTAAAAATTAAGCACTATAAAACGCTAGGTTTTTAATTTATGAAACTAGTCGTTAAAGACAAATTATGCTATTTTATAAGCGTTATTTAGAAGACTCTTGTTTAATTATATTCGCTATATTTATGCTTTTAAAAATCAAAAAATAATGAAAAATATATGTATTGCTTTAATCGCATCAGCATTTATAATGTCTTGTGATAGTAAAAAAAATGTAAATACTGAAATTGGTGAAAGTGCATTTTTTATAGATTCAGTAACTGTTAAAAAGCATCTATATACACTTGCTGCTGATGATATGGAAGGTAGAGAGACAGGAACTCCAGGTATTGAAAAAGCTGCAAAGTATATAGAAAATGAATTTAAAAGAATTGGGTTAACCACTTTTGAAGGATTAGAAACGTACAGACAAACCTTCAGTTTTACACCTAGAGGAGGCAATGGAGAAATTACGAGCGCAAATATTATTGGTGTTTTAGAAGGCAAAAGTAAAAAAGATGAATATGTAATTATTTCTGCACATTACGATCATTTAGGGATCAAAGGAAAAGAAGGAGACACCATTTATAATGGTGCAAATGACGATGCTTCTGGAGTTACAGGAGTTTTAGCTTTGGCTGAATACTTTAATACCAAAGAAAATAATGAAAGAACCATTGTCTTTGTCGCTTTTACTGGTGAAGAAATGGGGTTAATTGGTTCTACATATTTTGGAAAAGGAATTGATGCTAACAAGTTTGTTGCGGGTATTAATTTAGAAATGATAGGAAAAGTATCCGGTTTTGGACCTAATACAGCTTGGCTGTCAGGTTTTGAACGTTCAGATTTTGGTAAGATTGTTCAAAAAAACTTAGCTGGTTCAGGATATACTTTACATCCAGATCCGTACCCAAATTTCAATTTATTTTTCAGGTCAGATAATGCTTCTTTAGCACGTTTAGGAGTTCCTTCTCATACATTTTCTACAACACCAATTGATGTAGATAAAGATTATCATAATGCTTCTGATGAAGCTGAAACTTTAAATATGACTGTGATTACACAAACAATTCAAGCAATTGCAAAAGGAACAGAAAGTATCATTAATGGTAAAGATACTCCTATAAGAGTAGTTTTAGAAGAGAAGAAAAAATAGTCTGAGTATTTATTTATCAAAATTCAAGTATCTAAAAACTATATATTTACAGTTGTAATTTAGTTTTTAGATACTTAACTTTTTTCAGCGAACTTTATTATTCCTTAATAATTTTGAAAGATTGAGTAACTCTTTTATTTTTATTAGTTATTTTAAGAAAGTATATTCCTTTTGACAGGAATTGTAAATCTAAACGATTGATAAACGTTTCTTGTTTAAAAACTCTTTGCCCTAATTGGTTATAAATATCTAAACGATAGTCTTCTGAATTTATATTTTTAGAAGTTATTTTCAATTCTTCCTTAAAAGGATTTGAAATAATGGTAAAATTTTCTATGTTTTCACTATTGACATTCAATGTGGTAACAATTTCAAAACTATTACTAACACTTTGACCTTGATAGGTTATTTCAAAAAGATAAGTACCTAGACTGTTTAGGGTACTGTTTCCCCAATACCAATAAGAACTTGTGTAAGTGTTCGTGAAATTTTTAGACCAAGAATCTATGCTTCCATCAGGGTGATGTAATTTAAGATTTGCACTTGTTCCAGAGAGTTGATCTTTAAAATAACCTGCTAAATATACATTTGTATTTGGTAAAAATCTATTTGCAATATTTGTAGCTTCAACTTGTGGACATTCATTAAAATATGGTGGTGCATCATGAGTTAAAACAGCATTAATATTTGGACTATAATAATTAGGTTGATCTCTCCACCAAGAAGCTCCAGAATTGCAATTCCCATTATAAGGGTCTACCAAATTAGAATTACTATCATAGACTTCAAAATGTAAATGTGGTCCCGTAGAGTTTCCGGAACTACCAATGACTCCTAAAAATTCGCCTTCACTTACAGTATCTCCAATATTTTTAGAATTTAAACTACCATTCTTTAAATGTCCATACCAAGCAACACTATTATCACTATGTCTTACATAAATAGCATTCCATTGATTAGAATTAAGATTACAACTCATATCAAATTCCCCATCATTTTTATAGATAATAGTTCCTGGTGCTGCGGCAATAACTTCCGATAAATTATTTTGAAATTGGTACCAACTAAAAGGCCAAGTATATATATCAACACCTTGATGATTATATCCATTATCCGTGTCATAAGTTCTAGAACCACAATTATAATCTTGTAATTGTCCTGGATAACTACTATTATGATCTACATGATTAGAAACTGCAGAAACATCATTAAATTCAGTATTTGCAGCTTTTCTAACGGGCCAAATAAATGATGGAATTTCTGAGCTAATCTGCTTAGAACTAAGTTTGCCAAGTTTTTCTAATTCAGCGATGTTCGTTTGTAATTGAATTTTAATTTCCGCCTTTGATTGTTCTGTTATACAAGGTAGATTATTTGGGTTAAATTTAAACTCACCTCCATAAGATTTCATTTTAGTTTGACTAAAACTGATTAACGGTAGGAGTATAAAAAATAATATTTTAATTTTCATTAGAATTTTTTTTCAAAAGTAATAATTTCTTATTTGGTAATAATATATATATTATAGCGCGTTCTTTATTTTTTAAGTAAAAGATGGCCATATTATAAATAGATATTGAAATTTTTTTTATAAAAAAGGTGTTATTAAAATTGGTATTTAACAGATAAAGCAAAGTTAGAATTTAAACCGTCCAACTCACCAGCAATTCCTACTTCTGGTCTGTAATCTATAGAAAGTAAAACGGGTACATCAAAATTATATTCAATTCCAATAACTCCTGCACCATAAACTCCTGTTCCGTAGGCAGAAACAATTCCTCCACCAAAACCCGCATACCAATTAAATTGTTCTTCTAAATTCCAAACCCACTGATATAAACCGGTTGCTTTAAAATCCACTAAATCATTAGCTAACCCTAAATCAATTTCTAGTCTATTATTTTCACCCAGAGATTTTTGGTAAGAAATTTCACCTCCTAAACCATTTCCTCCACCAAAACGTAATCCAATTGCATTATCAGAAATTTTTTGAGCATTTGTAGAAAAGAAACTTCCCGTTAATAATCCAATAAATAAAAATGTTTTTTTCATAATTTAACTTGTTATATAATGAGAACATTGTCAATAATCACGCCAAATTTTCTTTTGTAATAAAAGACTTTATATTGTTATAAGCTTTTGTATTTTTACTTTTTATAATTCTTGTATATGAACATTCATTTTATTGCTATTGGAGGAAGTGCAATGCACAATTTAGCAATTGCTTTACATCAAAAAGGAGATCAAGTTTCTGGAAGTGATGACACAATTCACGATCCGTCAAAATCTAGATTAGAAAAATATGGATTATTACCCGAAGAATTTGGGTGGTTTCCAGAGAAAATTTCAGCTGATTTAGAGGTGATTATTCTTGGAATGCATGCTAAAAAAGATAATCCTGAATTGTTGAAAGCACAAGAGTTAGGGTTGAAAATTTATTCTTATCCAGAATTTTTATTCGAACAATCTAAAGATAAAACACGCGTTGTAATTGGTGGTTCTCATGGAAAAACAACCATTACTTCTATGATTTTACATGTGCTGAGTTATCATGAAAAAGAAGTGGATTATATGGTGGGTGCACAATTAGATGGATTTGAAACAATGGTGCATTTAACCAATGAAAACGATTTTATTGTTTTAGAAGGTGATGAGTATTTGAGTTCGCCAATTGATATGCGTCCTAAATTTCATTTATACAAACCTAATATTGCGTTGTTAAGTGGAATTGCTTGGGATCATATTAATGTTTTTCCAACTTTTGATAATTACATAGAACAGTTTAAAATATTTACAGATTCTATGGTTAATGGAGGAAGTATGGTTTATAATATAGAGGATACACATGTAAAAGATGTCGTTGAATCTTCCGTAAATCATATAAAAAAATATCCATATAAAACTCCGGAGCATTATATTGAAAACGGAATTACCTATTTAGAAACTGCTGAAGGAAATTTACCTTTAGAAATTTTCGGAATACATAACCTTCAAAACTTAGCGGGAGCAAAATGGATTTGTCAACATATGGGTGTTGATGAAGATGATTTTTATGAAGCGATTGCAAATTTTAGCGGAGCAAGTAAGCGTTTAGAAAAGATTGTTGAAAATCCATCCACAGTTATTTTTAAGGATTTTGCACATTCACCGAGTAAAGTTGCAGCAACGACAAAAGCAGTAAAAGAACAATATGCTGAAAGAACCGTTTTAGCATGCTTAGAGCTGCATACTTATTCTAGTTTAAATGCAGAGTTTTTAGCAGAATATCAAGGCGCATTAGATTTTGCTGATAAGGCTGTTGTTTTTTATTCTCCTCATGCAGTAAAAATTAAGCAATTAGAAGAAGTGTCAGCAGCACAAATTGCAAATGCTTTTCAAAGAGATGATTTAATTATTTATACAAATCCGCAGGAATTTAAAGACTTTTTATTCAGTCAAAATTTAGAGAAATCCGCAGTTGTTTTAATGAGTTCTGGAAATTATGGCGGTTTAGATTTTGAGGAAGTTAAGAATTTGGTTTAGGTTTTTTAAATCCGAATTGAATTAACTTTTCTCTTTGCCAACTTTTATCAGTTACTCTTTTGAGGAGCCATTCTCTATGTTCTTTATCAAAAAATGATTTGTAAATAATCGCGAATCTACTTTTTATAAAAAGTTTTCTTTCTGTTTTTTGATGACGTTTACTTCTTAATTTATCATCGTTTAATTCCTCATTAAAAATAGTTAGATACGCTTCTATTTCTTCGGTAGAGTTATAGCGCAACGAATCTGGCTTGTTGAAAACTTGAAAACAAGTAGCTAAAAAACAATTTAAAGGGTTTTTAAGATTGACGAATTTATCGAAAGCTACTTGCGCATTGGTTTTTTTAGAGAGTAAAAAAACATCGTATGCATTTCTTAATGAAATGTTTTTATAATGAAACCCCATATCATTAATCTGCTTTGCAATAATTGATAAAGCGAGTTGATTATCAAAACTCATTACCTGTATCGTATTGATTTTTTGTGCATCTTTTTGAATGCTTGTATAATTAAATTCATCTGCATACTCTTCTATTAAAAGTTCTTTATGAATTTCTACAGCAGCAATTTTGTTTAGGTTTGTTAATCTAGGTAAATGCCTATGATCACTAGGCATTATAGAGCTTGAAGAGTATTTATGATCTCGTAATATGTTATCTGTTTTCTGAACGTTTTCTAAGCTAAGAATTAAATCAATATCACCAACCATTCGTTCAGCAATATCATCGTACAAATCTTCTAGTAAATTACCTGTTCCTTTTACGAAGATAGGAGTGATGTTATTTGTCAATAATAGCTCATTAATTTCTTTTGCTTGCTCAATTATTTGTTGATTTCTGTCACGATTTAAATCAGTTATATGTTTCATATAAGCAACTAGCTCTTGTGGTACATAATGCAGAAATTTTGCTCTTTTTAAATTGCAATACAAAGCAGGAAAAACGTAATGTCCTGTACTTACTTTTACAACTGCATCCCAATCTATATTGTTTGATTTTAATTCTTCTTCAACTAGAGTTTTGTGCTGTTCTTCATGAGTAATAGTCAAACATTTTCCAATAAAAAATAATGTTTCTTTATAAGTCATTATTGAAGATTTCTGTTACGGTTTTTATCATTTCTTCATTATTTGAATAGGTGAGTTGATAGCAGTTTAAACCTTCAAACCAATCTAAAAATATTTGAGCATTTTCTTTTTTAGGTGATAACCAAGAATCTGGAACTAATTGCTGAAAAGCATCAATTTTAGAAATTTTTTTACAAGTGAGTTTGGCGTCTTTCTCATACTTTATAAAAACTAAATCATGGCAAGGTAAATGCGCTAAAAAATCGTTGTTATTTGGTTTTAAATAACGCACAATTTTATTCAATCTTTTAAAGTTGTATTCTGCGGTGGTTTCTAACTCAGGGTAGATAGGTAATAAAGTTTCTAGACTACTTTTCTTAATAGAAATCGCCGCAGGAAAACTATACACTTCTTGTTTTTTTGCATCAACAGGTACAAAATCATCCGCTAAACACGTAAAACCATTTGCTTGTAAAAGTGCTAAGGAAGTACTTTTTCCGTTGCCGGAATCACCTAAAAATAGCATTGATTTTTCACCATTACTAATCGCTGAGGCATGAAAAACCCCTAACCAATCATTTTCTTCTTTTTGATGAATTTTCTGAATCAATTCCATTGAAAATTTTCCTTGAAAATAATGAATGTTACAATTATCCCAAGAACCAATAAATACGTTATTTACATATAGAAATATATAATTATGATTGATGAAGACTTCAAATTCATTTTTGAAATCTGGTACTTCATCAATAACTAAATGTGCAAATTTTGGATGCACAAAAGAAAGTTCTTTGTCGCTTAAAAATGAAATTTTAAAAACAATATCGTTGATTTTATAGTATTTTATAAACTCAAAATCTTTAGGTCTTTCTGCGTTTTTATAATTATTTGCTATTTCTAGTTTTTCAGAATTTTCTTGTGGAAAGAATTTTTTTTCAAGCTCTAAAACAAAATTTATAGATTTTTCTAAAGGCACATCTAATTCATCTGAAAGTGTTTTAGCAATTTCATTAATTGGTATTCCTTTGTTTAATTTCTTTAAAATGACAGCTGTTGTATTTTCCAATACTGCATATTCATTCTTATTTTGAAACCAAGAAATAGTTTTGTCTTCAAAAACTTTATATAGAATGGTTATTTCTTTCATAAAGAATAAAAGTAGCTATTTTGTATTTCTTAAAACAATAAAACGCCTTAAAAAATGAGGCGTTTTATGAAAATTATTTAATTCTATTTAAAAATCCTGTTCCAGGTGATGATAGGCTTGATGCCTGTGCTTTTTTAGGATTTAGTAAGGCATATGTTCCAATAGCAGTTAAAGCTGCATATTTCCCATAACTCCCTATTTTTTTAAGAGCATCTTTACGAGAAATATCTTGAGTATTTTTCATCTGTTTTTTCATCATGTTTTGTGTTTGAATTTCTCGTTAATTATTCTAAAATTATTTTCTTATTCAATGTGCCTTTTCCGGACTCTAATTGAATAATATATATTCCAGTTGATAATTGAGGTAAAGAAATATCTTCAACACCATTTGTAGTAAAAGAACTATTTAATATTTGCTTACCAAGCAGATTAAATAATTTTACAGTTGTTTTTCCTTGAGATAAACCAACAATTCTTAAAGTAGTCTTATCAGTTTTATAAATACTAATGTTCTTTAAAACTAAATTAGTTTTTACACTTAAAACATTTTGTGTGGTATGCAAATAGAATCTACCAATTCCATTAGAAGTCTCAGTTAAGGTAATTGTGTATTTATTACCCACTTCATCTAATCTTGTGAAAGTGTTGGTTTCTCTGTCTTCTAAATAGACTTTAAGCGCTGTTGGTAGATTTAATACTTCAGTAGAAAAAGTAATTTCTTTTCCTGCATCAGCATTTATCCCAATAGGGATTACCATGTTTTCGTAGTTATCTTTTGGTAGAGATTGTAATTGAAAATGTTTTCCTTCACTGTCTGAAACCAAATGACTATATAAAGCAAAAGATTGTGTAACTCCTCCAAACAATTTACCTTCATAGCCGTTATCAAAACCAGTTGTAGTTCCATTTATATAATAAATATTTGAGTATCTACTTGTAGCTCCATCAGAAAGGAAAAGGTGTATTTCTGGTCTTGATGATTTTTGAAATGTATCAGTACCTTCAGCTGTGTCTGCAAGATGATTTGTGTCACTAATATCAAAGGTTAAATTTGTATCAACAACA
>Ga0308013_10001197_pt1 | contig 12990 bp, 10 predicted proteins | sample Neamet181_FD_203131 | JGI IMG/M metagenome (GOLD analysis project Ga0308013, IMG submission 203131) | Marine microbial communities from water near the shore, Antarctic Ocean - #181 | ecosystem: Environmental > Aquatic > Marine > Unclassified | place: Southern Ocean | collected 2014-07-25
AGAATAATCTTACCTGAATCAGGCATATCTAAACCGGCAATTATTCTAAGTAAAGTTGTCTTGCCACTACCGCTGCTCCCAATAATTGCAAGAGTTTCTCCTTGCTTACAATTAAAGCTTACTTCATCTAAAGCAGGTGATTTTTTTTGATTATAAACTTTAATTATTTTAGAAACTGATAGTAAATTTTTCATTTTTTATATTCCATCTGCCTGTTTAACCAGATTGCAGGAAAAACAACGACCAATATAATACATAGCGCTGGAATAGATGACTCAGGAATTTGACCTTGAGTAGTTAAATCGAAGGTCCGAGTTGCAAGCGTTTCAAAATTAAACGGACGAAGTATCAAAGTTAAAGGAAGCTCTTTTATTGTATCTATAAACACAAGTAATCCCGCGACTAAAAGTGTATTTTTTAATAAGGGGATATTTACTCTTATAAGAGATTTAAAGGTAGAACTTCCAAGTGAACGAGATGCATTATTAAACTGCTCACAGTTTTTTTCCATTCCAGAATCAATAGGCTGCCAAGCAACCGCTAGAAAACGAATAAGATATGCAAAAATTAACATGAAGAATGAACCTGTAAGGACCCAACCATTTAACTGATTAATTTGACCTGAGAACAAAAGGATTCCTATCGCAACTACAGCACCAGGCACTGAATAACCTAATATGGCCATACGATTTGAAGTATAAACACTTGAGCTACTAAAATAACGTGCAACATAAGCTAAAAAGATTGCTACAGTAACGGCCACGAAGCTCGAAATAGTGGCCAAACTCAAACTATTAATAATTAGTTTTAAAAAAGAGGCATTAAAAAGTTTTTCTATGTTAGAAGTTGCCCAAAAACTCAGTCTCATTACAGGCGCAATAAAACCTACTAAAAGAGGTATAGAGCAAATTAAAATTGCCAACCTAGATTTAATCAAGTCAAGTGAATAACGTTTAAATGGCTGACTTGATGAAATTCCAATATTAAATTTAGCTCCTCCACGTAAACCTTTCTCTATTAGTAAAAGTAGAAAAATAAATAACATAAGACAGGCGGCTAAACGTAAAGCTCCTGAGATATCATCCATTCCAAGCCAACTACGAAAAATTCCAGTGGTAAAAGTAGGGACTCCAAAATGCTTGACTGCTCCATAATCATTTAATGTTTCCATTATCACTAAACTAGTACCGGCAACAATAGCAGGTCGAGCCATGGGAAGAGCAACTCGCCAAAATATAGACTTAGGACTATGTCCCAGCATTTGAGCAGCTTCAATTAATTGACTACCCTGATTTGAGAATGAAGAACGTGCTAAAAGATAAATATAAGGATAAAGTACCGATGCTAATACAAGGATCGTGACTACGTAAACTAGGACATCATTCAAATATATCATTGTATTAATACTAAAACTTGTGCGAATCCACACTAATAATGGATTAAGCATATCAAGTAAATCAAAATAAGCATAAGCTGCTATATAAGTAGGGATTGCCAATGGAAGAATCAAAGCCCACTCAAAAAAACGACGTCCTGGAAAATCACAGCAAGAGACTAGCCACGCACATGAAACACCAGTTATAATTGAAAGACAAGCTGTACCTAGTACTAGAATAAATGAACCTTTGAGATATCTACCTAAAACAGTCTCTTTTAGATGTTCCCAACTATCCGCAGTGTCAGTAAAATGCCAAAGGACTTCAGCCATCGGTAAAAAAATAAATAATCCAACTAAAAGCGATATGATTGTCCAAGCATTAAGCTTAAAAAATAACTCCTCTTTAAGTATACGATAAAATTTATTCAATTGACTGCTAATAAATATTAACCTACTCCCATCCAGCACGGTCGAAGAGTTTTACTGCTTCAGAATTTTTAGCTCCTAAGACTGAAAGGCTTACCTCATCAACTTTAAATGAACCCCAACTTTTGAGTAAGTTAGATTTATTCATTTCAATCTTTACTGGGTATTCATAATTCACTTTCCCAAAAGTTTCTTGAGATTTTGAATTTGATAAAAATTCTAAAAACTTAATGGCTTCTTCTTTATTTTTAGAACTACGCGTAACTCCTCCTCCACTTACATTAATATGAGCCCCTCGATCATTTTGATTAGGAAAGAAGACTGCTAATTTTTCGGCTACTTCACGATCTGCTCTTTGCGAAGAATTAGCTAGAATACCTAAATAGTATGTATTCATTATAGCAATATCAGCTATTCCAGAAGATACCGCACGCGCTTGATCACGATCGCTACCACGTGGGGTACGAGCCATATTTTTTCTTACAGCTTTAGCCCATGACAAAGCATTTTTACTTCCGTTTGCTACTATAATAGAGGCAAGTAAAGATTGATTATATATATTACTTGAAGAACGAACAACAATTCTACCTTTCCACTTCTTGTCAGCTAAATCTTCATAAGTTGAGAGTTCACTGGGGTTAACTCTATCCTTAGCATAAACAATAACTCTTGCACGAACTGTTAATCCATACCAATAACCTTCATGATCACGCATTGCTGAAGGAATATTTTTTAATAAAATATTAGATTTTACAGGCTGTAAAACGCCAGCTGCTCTAGCTCTTTCTAATCGTCCAGCATCAACCGTAAGTAAAACATCAGCAGGCGAATTATTGCCCTCACTAATAAGACGCTGTATTAACTGATCAGCACTACCTTTGATTATATTGATTTTAATCCCAGTTTCTTTTGTAAACTGCTTAAATAAAATTTTATCTGAATCATAATGTCGATGTGAATAAATATTTATTTCAGCTTTTAATGTAGATATTGTAGCTACTAAAAATAAAATTGTAAATACATTATTAAATATATTTCTTCGCATAAAAAACCCTTTTTATTATTATCTAATAAAACTTCTAATTCTTCATTAACAAAGAATTAGCCATTCACATCAAGTCTCAAAAAGTAATTAAAATACTTTTTTTAAACTAAACTCTAGAACTATATCTATTACAAAAAGATAATATAAAATTTGTTTAGTATGCCATTAAATGAGAATGGTTCTCATTACTAATATTACATTGGAATTTTAGTCAAAGCAAATAATTTAGATAAAAGTGGTGGCTCGGGACAGAATCGAACTGCCGACACAAGGATTTTCAGTCCTCTGCTCTACCGACTGAGCTACCGAGCCTTCACTAAATATTCTTTTATAAAATAGGTCAAAAAATTAGTCGGTTCAGATATCGAATTCCAAATGATATTCTATAAATTAAAAATTTAAAATAAATAAGAGACATTTACAAGTAAACGACCCAATTTAACGGACTCTAATGTACCTGAGGGTGTAAAATTATCGGAAGTTTTCTCCTCATGTTTTGTAATTATATAAGCAATATCAAACATCATTGATCGAGCTACAGGAATTCCTATTCCAAATGAGCCAAAACTTTGATCGACCTTACTATCTCTTTTTGGCGAAGGTAATAAACCAAACCCTGCACGCAATGTTACACCAAAGGTATCAGAAAATTCCCATAAATATTCAGTTCCAGCACGCAATTGGGTTACTGGCCGATATAAATAATCAATATTCTTATTTTCTTCTTTTAATAATAAATACTCATCTGAGCTACTTTCAAGATTCCCTAATTTGAATTGTGTATTTCCCCAGTTTTTTCTTCTTATACTAGTAGAAATAGCTAAGTTTTCTATAGTAATAGCTGCTCCTAAGTCGATTATAATTGGCATTAATAATTCATAGTCATAAACGCCAAATTCACTAGCATTCTCTGCATCACCATTATCAAAAGTTAAAAATTCATTTGTTCCATGGTCTTCTTTAACCTTAAGTGTGTATGGAAGAGATAAAGACATTCCAATTTGAAACCATTGATTAATAGCAGTTTTCAATCCTGCTCTAAAATTCCACCCACTTGTTTTAGTTATCAGTGATTGAAGAAGTTCATATTCATCAAAGTCAGTTGGGAACTCAGTATAAAGATTCTTTATATCTTCTTGATTAAATTTAAATTCGTAATCTTCTCTACCGCTCAATCGTGAGATTGACAGTCCAAAAGAAGTTACCGGTGAAAGTGCAACTCCAAATGAAAAAGTTAGCTGCTCTAAGCCTCCATTGCTAATTATTCTCTCACTCCGTTGAACATTCTTAGAGAATAAATAATTTTTCTCTGTACCATCAACATTAATTGGAAAATCTAAATAATTATCCATTAAGCTAAATCCCGAAAAAGACATAAAACCATCATAATTAATTATTCGATTATAACCTAAAGCTACAACCATACTACCTCTAACTGTTGGTATAGGATAGGCAATCCCTAAACCATTAATGCCAGTTGATTTGTTAATTGGATTATTTCTATTCTGATTAATATAAGTTGTTTGATTATTATAGAAGAGACTATTACTTTCAAAATAAATAGCCCCGTTTGACATTCCAGCTAAACCTGCTGGATTCCAATACATTCCCGAGACATCATTTCCTAAAGCGGTATAAGCACCACCCAAGGCAAGAGAGCGCGCACCAAAGCCCATTTCATCTTCCATAATATGGATGGCTTCATAGGCTGATTGTCCATAAATAGAAGCAATAAATAAAGAAGATATTAGAGTACGAATCATGCAATGCATGAGTAATCGTAAAAATTAATTTAATTAATTTCGGCGTGTAGCTCGACGTCCACCACTAGAGCTTCCTGAAGAGGAGCTAGAGCTACTGGTAGAACTTCCAGATGAAGAGGTGGAACCCGAAGAACGATTTGATGAGACCGAAGAACTATTTGTATAACTTGAGTTATTTTGATTACCTGAAGAAGAATTACGCGAACTACGCGTTACATTCAAATTAGTACCAAAGGACTTAGTTCTCTCTTTATTAAAATTGCGTAATCCTCGAGCATCTCCAACTGGTATAAACATAGCATAACCACCTAAATTATAACTATATCCATAAGTATTATTATAACCACCATTATATCCATTTTCATACCCATAATAATAGGAATTATTATATCCATAAGGGTTTAACAATCCCATATAGCCACCTCCAAAAGGACTAAATCTATTTTGCATCATAGAATATCCAAGGGGCATTGAACCTTCATCTTGCGCATAAAAATCAAGTCCAGGGCGACCAGGAGCTCTTGAATAAGTCTCAAAGAATTGGACATCTTCTTCCTCTTCAATCTCTGGTTCTGGATAGAACATAGCTAATTGCGTGTAACAGCCTTGCAGAAATAATAAGAGAGATAAAGATATACCAATTAATATGTTTTTTCTGCCCATAATAAGTAATATTACACTATAATTAGGAATAAAGCAAATCTAAGGGGCTTACTTTTTAATACCTGCAAGGTCAAACATAAAAGCGTATTCCAAAGCAACTTCACGATATCGGCGGAATCTACCAGATTTCCCGCCATGCCCAGCATCCATATTCATATGTAAGTAAAGTTTATTTGGCCCTTCCCAATGTTCTCTAAGTTTGGCAACATATTTAAGTGGTTCCCAATACTGAACCTGAGAATCAAAAAACCCAGATGTAACCAATAAATTTGGATATTTAATATTATCAATTTGATCATAAGGAGAATAAGAAAGCATATAATCGTAGTATTTTTTCTCCCTGGGATCACCCCATTCATCCCACTCCCCAGAGGTTAACGGTATTGTAGGATCAAGCATTGTTGTTACTACATCCACAAATGGAACGGCTGCAATTGCTCCCTTCCACATTTGTGGCTCCATATTAACAACGGCACCAATTAAAAGTCCACCAGCACTTCCACCTTCAGCAAAGATATGCTCATTATCAGTAAGGCCATCTTTAATTAAATATTTACCTGCTGTAATAAAATCTGTAAAAGTATTTTTCTTATTTAGCATTTTTCCATCATCGTAAGATTCTCGTCCATAAATCTGACTTCCACGAACATGTGCAATTGCATAAATAAAGCCACGATTTAATAGACTTAACCGTGTAGAGCTAAAGTAAGGGTCTCTGGTGGAGCCGTATGAACCATAAGCATAAAGTAATAAATTCTGTGGATTATCTAGAACACCTTGATTATTAAAGGTTGGATCATTTTTTAGGTCTTTTTTATAAACCAAAGAGATTGGTACGGGTTGACCATCTTTAGCAATTGCATATCTCCGTTCTGCGTGATATTTAGTTTGATCATAGCCACCAATAATTTCATCTTGTTTTGTAAGAATTAATTCGCCAGTATCCATATTATAATCGTATATCGACCTTGGAGTTACCATTGAGGTATAACTATATCGAAGAATATTTGAATTAAATTCTTCATTAACTGATATTTTAGCTGTGAATGTTGATTCTCCAAAATCAATATACTCATCTTTTCCAGAAAGTTGGTGAATAATACGTAATCCCAAAAGACCCTCTTTCCTTTCATTTAGAACTAGGTGATTTTTAAAAATTTCCATTCCTAATAGATGAATATCATTTCGAGGAGGAATCACTTCCTTCCAATTAGCCATTTCAGTTGCACCTTCAGATGTTTCCATTAAGCGATTATTTTTAGCTCCCCAATTTGAAATAATAAAAAATTTATCCTGGTAATGATCGATTGAATATTCGTGCTCAGTAATTCTAGGCGTAAAGTTTACAAAGTTGCCATCTGGATTACTCGCCTTCAATATTTGATAATCATTTACTAGAGTATTAGAGTGAAAAATAATAATAAACTCTCCAGACTTAGATCTGTATACACCGTTATAAAAGGTATTATCTTTTTCATGATATACCATTTCATCAGACTTATTTGATCCAACTTTATGTCGCCAAATTTTTTCACCTAAAAGGGTTGTCTCATTTTTAGATGTATAAAAAACAGTCTTATTATCATTAGCCCAGGCAACACTTCCAGAACTGTTTGGGATGGTTCTATTTATTAATTCTCCAGTTTCAAGATTCTTAAAATATGTTTCATATATTCGTCTACTAAGAGTATCTACTCCATATGCAAGCCACTTATTATCTGGGCTAACGGACCTTCCTCCTATAGCAAAATAATCATATCCTTCAGCCAATAAATTTTCATCAAGAATTATTTCTTCAACACTATTTAAAGACTCCTTTTTTCTACAATGAATCCTATACTCTTTGTCAGTTTCGTATCTGGTATAATAAAAATAACCATTCTTATAATAGGGTACAGATTCATCATCTTTTTTAATTCTGCCTACAATCTCTTCAAATAGTTTATCTTGGAATTTTGCTGTCTGAGAAAGGTTTTTTTCAGTATAAGCATTTTCGTTATTTATATATTCAACTACTTCAGTTGTTTGAGAATCATAAGTTTTTGCAAGTTTTTGCTCATCGCTCAAACGCATCCAGTAATAATTATCAATACGAGTATCTCCATGGACTGTCATTTCGTTAGGTTGTTTTTCAGCTTCAGGAATTTTTATATTTTTCATGCACCCACCAATTATGATTAATAATAATAAATTTAAGTTTTTCATATTTTTTTATCCGTTTTAATAAATTTTAATTTACTAATTTTTTTCCTAAAGCTAACCATATAGCACCAAGGATTAAGCCAAAACCTTCGCGTTGATTTTCCCATAAGTTTACCATTCGACCATCAAATTGTTTAGGCATTATAGAATTCAATAATCCAAAGATAATAAATAAACCAATTATTGAAATTAATATTGCTGATATACTTAATAATTTTTGATTAGCTTTTTTTATCCAAGGAAGACAGGCAATAGCAATATAGCTTAATATCCATATTAAGCCATCAGGGTCATTAATATTTACAATTGCAAAAGCAATAAAAGTAAATGTAATGAGTAATGATATTATTTTTTTACCACCCAATACCATAATCTTCACCATGATTTGAAGAGCCGCCCCACATTGTACCATGTTTCCTATCAAACCAAATCGCATTAATGGGACCTGAGGTCAAAGAACGAGTTACTATATTATAACCCATCTTCTTCAAATCTTTCTTTACCCATGGTGGAGTATTTTCTTGAACCACAAGCCTTCCAGCTTCTTTACTATGTGATCCAAATGAGCTATACATTTGATAACTATTAATATTGGGTGCTTCCGCAGCTTCTTGAACATTCATATCAAACTCTACCATATTCAAAAAAAACTGAAGAAGGTTTTGGTCTTGGGTATCTCCACCTTGAACAGCAAAAGAAACATAAGGTTTACCATCCTTAAGCGCCATCGCTGGGGTTAGGGTTGCCCTTGGTCTTTTACCTGGCTCAATAACATTAAAAGGATTTTCATCTTCATATAATACAAAACTTTGGGCCCTTTGACTTAAACCTACCCCAGTACTCCCCGCTATTACTGTTGGTATCCAACCACCACTTGGTGTAATAGAGACAACCCACCCCTCTTTATCTGCCGCCTGTATTGTTGTTGTTCCAATATTAAATTCTGTTTCTAAACTAGAAAAATCCTGATTCCCATCTTTTGGATTGAGACGCATATTATCATCTCCCCATGTTTTAAGAAGATCTAAATATGGGTTCTTTTCTCCAATTTGAAACTTATATGGATTTCCAGGTTTCACCTTAGAATTATTCTTGTTCCAGTTTATTTCTTTAATTCTAGATTGAGCATATCTCTTTGAAAGCAACCCCTTAATCGGTTCCATTGGTGGGAAGTAAGGATCTCCATAATAAAAATCTCGATCAGCAAAAGTCAAATTCATCACTTGATAAAGAGTATGAATATATCGAGATGAATTAAAACCCATTGATTTCAAGTCAAATTCTTCTAACATATTCAAAGATTGAAGCATCACTGGACCTTGTACCCAATGGGTTAATTTATAAACATCGATTCCTTTATAATTAACCTTTACTGGCTCCTCTATATAAACTTTCCAGCTGGCAAGATCTTCTTTAGTTATAAGTCCTCCTTGTTCTTGCGTAGAACGAGCTATCTCTTCTGCAATGTCACCCCTATAGAATCTATTATTTGCAGCATAGATTGCTTCTTTTCTTGAGCCACCTTTAGATAAAGTTTGAGTTTCTGTATCTACAAGCTTTTTGAGTGTATTATAAAGGTCTTCTTGAATAAATATTTCCCCAGGATAAGGAGCTTCTCGTTCACCCTCATTAACCAAAAATACTTTCTTTGAATAAGGCCATTTAGAAATCAGTTCTTTTTGACGTTCAATACCGTTGGCTGTTTGCTCTTCGATTGGATACCCTTTAGCCATTTCCATTGCTGGAGCTAAAACCTCTTTTAAACTCATAGTACCATATTCAGCAAGCATTGTCATTAACCCACCCGGCGTACCTGGAGTTACAGCTGCTAATGGACCATACTGTGGAGGATATTTATGACCTTTTTCTTTATAAAATTCAGCCGTTGCCCCTGATGGAGCTATTCCTAAGGCATTAATCCCAATCACTTTTTTTGTATTTGGATTATAAACCAAAGCTTGAGTCTCACCGCCCCAACTTAAAACGTCATACATTGTACAGGTAGCTGCTAACATAGCACAAGCTGCATCGACAGCATTACCTCCTTGAGAAAAGATAGTTGCACCAGCAGTAGCTCCAAGTGGCTTGCCTGTAATAGCAACCCAATGTTTTCCATATATTACTGGTTTAGCTGTCCGCTGTGTAAATATAAATGAAAATAAAATCATTAAACTGATAGTATATTTTAGTTTTTGCATAATTACCTCCTATGCAACTTTGTGCATATCTTTATTTAAAATAATTTTGAACCCTGATGAACAAGAGACTGTTTCCTCTATCATTGATTTTGCTACTTTTTCACAATGGATTGCACGATAACTCATTGGCGTCATCCAAGATGTTAACTTTGCAAATCCTGAAAATATTCTTTCTCCAAGCCTAAATTCACCACGATCGCCTAACAATAAAGATGGTTGAAAAATAAGTGTTCCTTCTAAATTCATTGCTTTCAGCTTCAACTCCAATTCTCCCTTTACCCTATTGTAAAATATTTTAGATTTAGCTGAAACTCCAGCCGCGGTTATAATACTAAATTGAGTAGACTTCCATTTTTTAGCAGCGCCAGCAAATGCCAAAGGGAAATCATGATCCACTTTTATAAAATTTTTCTTACTACCTGCTTTTTTTATAGTAGTCCCCAAGCAACAATAAACATGATCAACAGGAAACAAAGCTTCCCATGGTGGCATTTCAAAATCTATTATTCTTTCTTCACGCTTCTCATCATGAATGGGCAATGGTGTCCTTAAGGGCGTTATCACTTTTTTATATACATCGGATTTTAAACATAGCTTTAGCAATTCTTTACCAACTAAACCTGAAGAACCAATGATTAAAGCAGTTTTTTGGCCCATTAATTCTCAACCTTTATTTTATAAATTTTCCCTTCTTTTCCTACTGAGAATCCAGTAGAACTCCCTTTAGCAAAAGCTATAGCAGTTAAGTCTCTAATTTCTCGATTCTCAGATTCCCAATTTTTACCATTATCTTTTGTTATATCAAAGCCTGATGGGCCAACCGCAATAAATATATTTCCACGATAATAAGCTACACACTCACGATATTGATTTGTTTGATTTTCAGGTAAATGCCAAGTAAGACCACCATCCTCAGTATAAGACATCGTATTTTCTATATATTGATCTGTATAATCACCACCTACAGCAACACCTACTTTTTTATTTTTAAAGGCCAAAGAATAAATCCCCGTGCTTTGACCTCCATTTGCAATTGGTGTCTCCACTGGAATCCAATTTAATCCAGAATCATTACTTTTAAAAACACGAGATTTAATCCCTCCCATGCCAAGCCAAACATTCTTCCTGCCATAAACCGGTATTCCTGTACCGCTTGCAGCAAAACCATATTCATATTCTAATTTATTGGGTATTCCAGTTGAAGGAATTTTCTGCCATGATTCACCTCCATCTTCTGTACGTATTAAATGATGCTCGCCATCAATAGGATCACTAAAAGCTATCCCATTTTTTCTATTCCAAAAAGACATCCCATCAAAAAAGACATCTTCTGTTTCATCAAAATAAACTAAGTCCCAAGTTGCACCACCATTTTCTGTTTTGTAAAACCTAGCCGGTGTAGAAATTCCCATAACTATTGCGGTATTTTTATCAAATCCCTCAATATCTCTAAAATCTGTTTCGGTTCTATTTGGGACAGAAACATTTTCCCAAGTTTTTCCGCTATCAGTTGTTTTTAAAACAGTTCCTTGAGTTCCACTAACCCATATAACTTCTTTATTAACAACATCTAATCCTCGAAATGAAGATTTAAGATTAATTTCAAGCTTTTCAAATAATAACTTTTGACCAAAGAGTGGAATTGAAAATGTAACGCATAAAAAGAGAATCTTCATTTTTAATTAGGCATTGTTATAATCGTACCCATTAAATCTATTCCATACCATAAATTAGCAATTCTAAGGTTCTCATTAGGTGCATGTTGATTATTATCATGATTTGCTATGGGCACAATAATTGCTGGCTTATTTAAATAATCAGTAAATAAATAGATCGGAAGTGAACCTCCTAGTGCTGGCATAAGGATCAATTCTTCTCCAACATAACCTCGTACCGCTTCAATAATAGCTTTCGCATGAGGTTCTTCCATCGATGTCCTTGATGCAATATAGCCTGAGCCTCTTCTATTCACTTTTACTATCTTTGAAAATTTACGTCGAGTATTAATATCTGGATCTTCATAAACAATATGGTAACCTTGCTTTATCATATGAGCTTCTATCTTATCCAGCATATCTTCAGGGTCATTGCCTTTAACTAATCGAACACCAATCGCAGCCGTGGCAGAATTTGGAATTACATTCCGTGCTTTTTTACCAACATTTCCACTCGATAAGCCTTTTATTGTAAGTGAAGGTAAAAGCAATCTTTCATTAATTGATCTCCCTCCTCCTTCCGTATAAACTAGACCAAGTTCTTTCTTAAGCTGTTTGTCAACATCTGGTATTTTACTCAATTCTAATCTTTCAAATTCAGAAAGTGGCTCTACAGTATCATAAAATCCTTCAACTAAAATATTTCCCTTTTCATCTTTCATTGAAGAAAGTAATCGAGATATACTTTGGCCTGGAACTGGAGCCCAATTACCATAATGACCACTATGTAAAGATCTCGTAGCTCCATACACAGTTATTTCCATTCCAGTAACACCTCTCACTCCAAATACTAACTGTGGTTGACGACTTTGATGAATTGGACCATCGCAAAAAAGCCAAATATCAATATCATCTAATAGTTTTTTATGCTTAGTTAAATGTGCTTTTAGATTCGTGGAGCCTGCTTCCTCCTCTCCTTCAAAAAATAATTTAATATTAGAAGTGATTCCAATCTTTGATGATTGGATAGCAGCAATAGAATTAAGAATAGTAATTATTGGAGCTTTATCATCACCGGCTGAACGACCATAAAGACGCCAATCTGGATTAATTCTAGTTTTTTTATTTGGCATTGATATTGGTTTACCACCATTACCTATTAGACCATCATATAAAATTGGCTCAAAAGGCCCATGAGTCCATTTACTTTCATCAACTGGCTGTCCATCATAATGAACATAAAAACAAATTGTTCGTTCTGCCCCAGGACTTTTCAATTCACCAAAAACAATAGGATTTGCACCTTCTACTTCTAGAAGCTGCATATCAAAATTTAGTTTTTCAAATAAGCTACTAATATATTCAGCATTCTTCCGAATATTTGCTTTATCCGAAGCCACATTTGGTATTGATAAAAGATTCGCAAAATCTTTAATGATTACATGGCCATTCTTTTTAACCCACGCTTTAGTTACTTTTACAGATTTTGGACTTTCAGCTGAAAATGCATATCCAAAAAAGGTAAGCATAAATATCACTCTATTAATAATTCTCAAAATATTTCCTTAATTAAAAAGATTTTATATTGACTTTAAAATCTTTGTTACACTGTTAATTTTAGCGGCTGCCCTATCCAAGGCTTTAGAAATTTCACTAATAT
>Ga0308013_10001207_pt1 | contig 12917 bp, 10 predicted proteins | sample Neamet181_FD_203131 | JGI IMG/M metagenome (GOLD analysis project Ga0308013, IMG submission 203131) | Marine microbial communities from water near the shore, Antarctic Ocean - #181 | ecosystem: Environmental > Aquatic > Marine > Unclassified | place: Southern Ocean | collected 2014-07-25
CGCAGCGATGAGCGTCGCAACATCATCGTTGCGATCTCGGCTGGACATGGCGGCGAAGATCCCGGCGGTATCGGCTTTGATGGCAAGCTGCGAGAGAAGAACATCACGCTGAAAATCGCGCGTGCTTTGTTCGACCAACTCGAAAGAATGCCGGGCTACACACCGATCATGATTCGTGATGGCGACTATTATGTCGAGCTGCAGCGCCGTTCTGAAATCGCCCGCGAGAATCGCGCCGATCTCTTCGTGGCTGTGCATACCGATTGGTATCGCACCAGCCGCGCCAATGGCCTGACTATCTATGCGCTATCGGGTGATAGAGCCGACCGCGAAAATTCTCGTCGTGTAGCACAGAAGGAGAACAACGCGGACCTGCTTGGTGGCGTAGGAGGAGATCTTGATCTCAGTTCCTGGGATGACGATGTCGCACTTACGCTCGTCTCATTGCAGATGGCTTGGAGCATGGAGCAGAGTCTGATCGCAGGTACTCGTGTTTTAGAATCCTTGGATGGTATGACGCGTCTGCGCCGCGACAAGGTGCAGCAGGCTTCATTAGAAGTGTTGAAGTCGCCGGACATACCTTCGATGCTTATCGAGACTGGTTATCTCACGAACCCTGATGAAGCCAGAAGGCTTAACACATCTGCATTCCAGCAGAAACTCGCGCGCGGCATTGCGAAGGGTGTAATGAATTATTTCTACGAGGCGCCACCCCAAGGCTCTCTCGTCGCCTGGCAGAAGGCAAACGGCATAGTACCTAAGCCTGGCACCTATAGGGTGAAGCGTGGCGATAGCCTGTCGGTAATCGCGCAGCGCTACAACGTGAGTCTGGCGGAATTGAAATCGGAGAATAGCATCTCCTCGAACACGATTCACGTAGGTCAGGAACTTACCATTCCGGGAGTCGGCGGGACGGAGCAGGAAGAACACACGATTCGCCGCGGGGAAACGCTCTCCGAGATCGCGCAGCGCTATCAAGTCAGTCTCGGCAGTTTGCGACTGGAAAATAACATCACTAGCGATCGCATCATGGTTGGGCAGGTTTTAAAAATACCTGCATCTTAGCTGTAGTTTAGTTAGCTTCATCTCTTGTTGGTTCCCAGTGTTTTGCTCGTGGTTGGTGCTACAATGCTAGCCTTATTCTCTTTACTGCTACCTGCCAATGTCACGTATCAATCTTCTCAGTCAACGCCTCGCGAATCAGATCGCCGCGGGTGAGGTCGTAGAGCGTCCAGCCTCGGTCGTCAAGGAGCTGATGGAGAACAGCCTAGATGCCGGCGCCAGTCGACTCGAGATCGAAGTCGAGCAGGGCGGCATGAAACAAATCAAGATCAAGGATGACGGGCTAGGCATTCATAAGCAGGACTTAGAGTTGGCGCTTAGCCGGCACGCCACCAGTAAAATCACCGACCTCGAAGACCTAGAAAATATCGCCAGCCTCGGCTTTCGTGGCGAGGCGCTAGCCAGTATCAGCTCGGTCTCGCGTCTGACTATGACCTCGAAGGCAGATGATGATGTAACTGCAGGTAGTGGCGACAATAGCGGCTGGAAGGTCGTGGCAGAGGGGCAGGAGATGGACGTCATACTTTCGCCCGCCGCACACTCGCGCGGAACCACTCTCGAGGTGCGAGACTTATTCTTCAATACTCCTGCGCGAAAGAAATTTCTGAAAACAGAGAAGACGGAATTTTCGCGCATCGATGAGATTCTAAAACGTATCGCGCTGAGTCGCTTCGATGTACAGTTCTCACTTACTCATAATCAGCGCGCGATTCGCAAACTGCTACCTGCAAAATCTGATCAGGAAAAGCAGCGACGCGTCGCTCTGGTGTGCGGCCCTGCATTTGTCGAGAGCTCTGTGTTTGTAGAAATGGAAGGGCAAGGTCTGCGTCTCTGGGGTTGGGTAAGCCTGCCGACCTTCTCGCGCTCTCAGGCAGACCTGCAATACTTCTATGTGAACGGCCGCATCATTCGCGACAAGCTGGTGACACACGCAGTGAAGCAGGCCTATCGCGATGTGTTGTTTCATGGGCGCCATCCTGCCTATGTGTTGTATCTGGAGTTGGCGCCATCTACAGTTGATGTAAACGTGCATCCGACCAAGCATGAGGTGCGTTTTCGCGACAGCCGCTTAGTGCATGACTTTTTGTTCAGTTCATTGCACAAAGCGTTAGCAGAGCTTAGGCCGGCCGATCGACTCGCAGATAACGTACAGAATAATGGAAAGGAGAGTGATCCGTTTGCAGATAAGCGCAGCGACAATGCGGCAGGAAATTTCGCAGCTAGTTCAGATTCAAACTTTGCGGTTGGAAACTTCAGCGATCAGAATAGTCTGTCACTTGCGGAACCGACTTCAAATAATTATTCCTACAGACCGAACTCAGGGCAACCTGCTGTCGGTGCGATACAGAGCCAGTTGGAAAATTTCGCGAAGCTCACTGCCGGCGATGCAGAAGTGCCGCCGCTTGGATACGCCATAGCCCAACTGCATGGAATTTATATTCTTGCGCAGAATAAGGAAGGACTGATCACAGTGGACATGCATGCGGCACATGAACGCATCACCTACGAGCGCATGAAGACAGCCTGCCAGAATGAAGAATTGAAGATGCAGCCTTTACTCGTTCCTTTGTCTATCGCGGTGAGTCAATCAGAAGCCGACTGCACCGAGACTGAACAAGGTGCGCTGCTTAGTATTGGAATCGAGTTAGAGAGAGCCGCGGCGGAATCGATAGTAGTCAGACAAGTCCCCTCGATTTTGCGTAACGCCAACATCGAACAACTGGTGCGCGATGTGCTGTCCGATGTTCTCGAGTACGGCAGCAGTGATCGTATTCAGGCGCATCAGGATGAGCTGCTCTCCACCATGGCATGTCATGGTTCGGTTCGCGCCAATCGTCATTTAACTATCCCAGAGATGAATGCGCTGCTGCGTGACATGGAAGCTACCGAGCGCAGCGGTCAGTGCAATCACGGCAGGCCAACCTGGGTGTATCAGAGTCTGGATGAGCTGGATAAGCTCTTTCTTCGTGGGCAGTAAGATCGAGAACGAACTCCCTCTCTAGTCGCGTATAATCTCACCTTATGAATTCGTCCTCCTCTAAACCCAACGTGATCTGCTTGATGGGCCCGACCGCATCGGGCAAGACCTCCCTCGCCCTCGATTTGGTGCAGCAGCATCCGTTTCAGATCGTCAGTGTGGATTCGGCGCAGATCTATCAGCAGATGGATATTGGTACAGGGAAGCCCCAGAAGGGGGTGCTCGATATCGCACCCCATCGTTTGATTGACTTTATCGATCCAGCTGTGCCGTATTCGGCCTCTCAATTCAGGACAGACGCCTTTAGAGAAATTGACGAGATACTAGAATTTGGCGACACCCCGCTGCTTGTTGGTGGCACGATGCTGTATTTTCGCGTTTTGAGAGACGGCCTCGCCGACATGCCTCATGCCGATCCGGAAGTCCGCGCTGAGATCGGGAAGTTGGCTCAGGAACAGGGCTGGGAGGCGGTACACCAGCAGCTTGCGGCGGTCGATCCAGATTCAGCAGCTAGGATTCATCCGAACGATCCGCAAAGGACACAACGAGCTTTGGAGGTATATAGGGTCTCAGGCAAGACAATGACTAGCTTTCATGCCGAGATGCAGGCGCAGCAAGAGGCCCTGCTTCCTTACAATTTACATTTCTTCGCGATCCAACCAGAAGATCGCAGCGTATTACACGGTCAGATAGAGACACGTTTCGGACAGATGCTTAATGAGGGCTTGGTTGACGAGGTGCAGGCTTTACGCTCTCGAGGTGATCTGAATCACCAGTTTCCTTCAATAAAATCAGTAGGATACAGGCAGGTCTGGCAGTATCTGGACGGTGAAATTGACTATGATGGCATGGTGGAAAAGAGTATTATTGCCACCAGGCAACTCGCCAAACGGCAGCTGACTTGGCTGCGCAGTTGGCCAAGCCTACAAAGCTTGAGTAATTCTTCTACTCAATCCGCACAACATGTCTTGAAATACATGGATACCATCTCTATATAGGTAGTATGTGACGTGTAGAGATCGTTAATTTTTTATAGGAAGTCCACAGTTCTTAGAACCGTCCTTTCAAGCCAGTTCTCGATATCGAGATGGTGAAGGCTCGGCCTCATAGATTGTCGATTGTAAGGGGAATAAATAATGTCTAAAGGACATTCACTACAAGATCCGTTTTTAAACGTGCTTCGCAAGGAGCGCATCCCGGTATCCATTTACCTGGTTAGTGGAATTAAGTTGCAGGGTCAGATCGAGTCATTTGACCAATTTGTGATTCTGCTGAAGAACGCTGTTAGCCAGATGGTCTACAAGCATGCGATATCAACAGTCGTACCCGCACGTATGGTAAAAGTGCCAATGCAGAATCCAGGCGAAGCAGCAGAAGCAGAAGCAGTCGAAGATGAGGCTGGCGAACCGGGTAACGCGGTTTAGCATTTCTCAGTGAGGTAACTGATTGTTTTTTGACAGGCCCGATTCCGGCGAAATCTCTATCCTCGTTCACCTCAGTATAGAGTCAGAGAGTGAACGGGAGGACCCAGCCGAATTTGAAGAATTGGCAATCTCCGCCGGCGCCCAGCCGGTGGACTTCATCACAGGCTCCCGAAAGGCACCTTCACCAAACCTTTTTATAGGATCAGGCAAGCTTGAAGAGATTCAAGCCGCCGTGCTCGCCCACAAAGCAGGGCTTGTTCTGTTTAATCACACACTCTCTCCCAGCCAGGAACGCAACCTCGAGGCCGAACTCAAGTGTCGCGTACTCGATCGTACTGGATTGATTCTGGATATCTTCGCGCAACGCGCGCACAGCCACGAAGGTAAGCTGCAGGTAGAGTTGGCGCAACTGCAACACTTGAGCACACGCTTGAAACGGGGGTGGACCCATCTGGATAGACAAAAGGGTGGTATCGGCATGCGTGGCGCGGGTGAGAAGCAGTTGGAACTCGATCAACGGATGATTGGTCACCGCATCAAGGCCATCAACAAAGGCCTAGAGAAGGTACGTGGACAGCGCGACCAAGGACGTCGCTCTAGGCGTCGTTCGGAGGTAGCAACGATATCTCTGGTTGGCTACACCAATGCTGGTAAGTCCTCACTATTTAATAAGATGACCCATGCGCATACTTACGCGGCAGACCAATTGTTTGCCACGTTGGATTCGACACTACGCCGTATTACTCTAAAGAACTACGGACCGGTGATCATCGCCGACACGGTCGGTTTCATTAGCCATCTGCCACATCAACTGGTCGAGGCGTTTCGTGCTACGCTTGAGGAGACTGCACAGGCAGATCTGCTTATCCATGTCGTGGACTCGGCAAATGAATTTCATCCAGATCATATTTTTGAAGTCGATAAGGTCTTGGCAGAAATAGGCGCGAAGTCCGTGCCGCAGCTGCTGGTGTTCAATAAGATCGACCTGCTTCCAAGCGTCGAGCCACATATTCAACGCGATGAGAAAGGTAAGACTATAAAGGTCTGGGTGTCTGCAAAGACTGGCGCCGGTATGGATTTATTGCAGTGCGCGATGAGCGAGCTGCTTGCTGGTAATATGGCTGTCGAGACACTGAGAGTCTCACCGGGCCAGACGAAGCTGCGCAGTCAGCTTTACGATAGCGGATTCATCGAGGAAGAACATATAGACGAGGAAGGTTTCTATGAGCTGCGAGTCAAACTGCCGCGAAAAGACCTCGATCGTATTCTTAAGCAAAGCGGCACAGAAGTTATAAGTCACACTATTGCAGTGCAGGAGCAGACTAATTTGGCAGTCGAGGACAAGGCAACAATCGCCTGATCGTCTCGGATCGCCGTTTGAAAGTGCAAATTGCTGTGTAAATGAACAATTATTAGCTAAAATCGACCTTCTACGTGTTTAGAAAGTTATGGAGAAGCCAATGGCTTGGAATGAACCTGGAAATAACGGAAATGGAAACGACAAAGACAAAGACAAAGACCCTTGGGGTGGCGGTCGTAAAGGCGGCGACCAGGGGCCTCCTGATATTGATGAGGTTGTGCGCAACCTAACCAAAAAATTCAATAGCCTGTTTCGCGGGGGCAGCGGTGGCTCTAGTTCCACTGGTTCTTCCTCAAGCGGTGGCGGTGGCTTATCCGCGGGTCTAATAGCAGGGCTAGTAGCCGTTGTAGCTGTCATCTGGGGATTCATGGGTTTCTATATCGTGGACGAAGCCGAGCGCGGCGTCGTCTTGCGCTTCGGTAAAGTGCTGGATTTGACAGTGCAGCCAGGCTTGCATTGGAATCCGCCGGTCGTTGATGAAGTTAGCTTGGTTAACGTTTCTGAATTGAACGCGAAGACCTATGAAAATCGCGCGATGCTGACTACCGATGAAAACATCATCGATATCGCAGTCACCGTGCAGTATCTAATTCAGGATCCAGTGAAATATGTGATCGCGGTGCAGGACCCAGAGCTTAGTCTGGATAACGCGTCCGAATCTGCTATTCGCCACGTAGTTGGTGGCAACTTCATGGATCAAATTCTGACCACGGGTCGCGATCGAATGGCCGCCGATGTGCAGGAGCGTCTGCAGGATTATATGAATGCCTACAATACCGGTATTTTTGTAAGTCAGGTTAACGTGGTCGATGCTCAGCCACCTGATGCTGTTCGTCCCGCCTTCGATGACGTGATCCGTGCCAGAGAAGACGAGCAACGTGTGCAGAACCAGGCCCAGCAATATTCGAATCAGATTATTCCTGAGGCTCGGGGTGAAGCACAGCGGCGTATAGAAGCGGCAAACGCTTACAGCGCAGAAGTCGTGGCTGAGGCAACGGGCGATGCGTCTCGCTTCAACCAGTTGTTAACGGAATACTTGAAGTCTCCTGAGGTGACTCGACAGCGACTCTATATCGACTCGATCGAAGAGGTGATGACGGCGAGTAGCAAGATCATGGTAGATGTCGAAGGCGGCAACAATATGTTGTTCCTGCCATTGGACAAGCTTATGGAGCAGAGCAATTCAAGCATCAATTCGAATAATACTACGACCGACCTCAGGAATTTGGCAGACCAGTTGGCGCCATTTTTACCGGGATCAAGTAGTGCAAACAGTGTAGATCGTTCGCGACTACCTACTACGGGACGGGGAAATCGATAATGAAAAATTTTATAGCGGTAGGTCTTATTTTTCTAGTCGTCATAGTCGCTAGCAATTCTCTTTTCGTTATTAAGGAAACAGAACGCGCAGTGATGCTGCAGTTTGGTGAATTGGTTCAAGATTCCATCGACCCAGGTCTGCATGTGAAAATCCCTTGGGTGAATAATGTGCGTAAATTTGACGCGCGGATCTTGACTGAAGACGCGCCTCGGCGTCGCTACCTGACGCTGGAGCAGAAGGCGCTGGAAGTCGATTCCTACGCGAAGTGGCGCATCGTCGACGTGGGCCAGTTCTACGTCTCTACACGTGGCAACACGACTACAGCCGGCAGCCTGCTCGCAGAACGTATCAACGACGGCCTGCGTGACCAGATTGGTGACCGTACTCTTGCAGAAGTTGTCGCTGGAGAGAGAGATCAGATGATGCTCGCTCTGACAGCCGATCTCAATGAGACTACGGCGGCGGATCTAGGTATCGAGATCATCGACGTACGCGTGAAGCGTATCGATCTACCCGAAGACGTACGCTCATCTGTTTATGAGCGTATGATCACCGAGAGAAACAGAGAGGCGCAGGAGTTACGCTCTTTCGGTGAAGAGCTCGCGATTGGTATTCGTGCCGACGCGGATCGTCAGGCGACAATCTTTCGTGCAGAGGCTTACAGAGATGCTGAGCAACTACGCGGTGAGGGTGACGCAACAGCAACGGCAATCTATGCTGATGCCTACAACAAAGACCCTGAGTTCTATGCGTTTACCCGCAGCCTGAATTCATATAGAGAGACGTTCAGTTCGAAAGGTGACGTGCTCTTGCTTGATCCAAACAGCGACTACTTCAAGTATCTGAAGAACGGGATCTCGCGGTAAGCTCTAGCTAATCAATAGGGTTTTGAAAACCAGATAAGTTAACAACCGTAAACCTGAATCGCGTTCAGCGATTCAGGTTTACTTTTTTGCTGCGCGCATAGCTGTCAGTTAGTGGCTCACAAGAAGAGGCGAGATTATGTGGCACGAGCTGGCTGTTGCATTTTGTCTGATGCTTGTAATAGAGGGGATTATTCCCTTCATCAGCCCAGGTAGGTGGCGAAAGATGTTGCTAGTGTTGGATCAGATAGACGACAACACCATGCGCATGATTGGCTTAGGAAGCATGCTTACCGGAACGGTCCTGCTGTTGATGATTAATTAGATCGTTACGGTGTTAGGAATGATCATTAATAATAATTTTGAGAATGAACTTTTAAATTTTGATGAGTGAAAGCTAAATAAAAATGACTTCTGCAAAGCGCTGGTTACTTCCCGATGGTGTCGAGGAAATTCTTCCCCTAGAGGCGAGCAAGTTAGAATACTTGCGCCGCCAGCTTCTGGATCTCTATGAATCCTGGGGCTATCAATTAGTTATTACTCCACTTATCGAGTATCTGGATTCACTACTAGTCGGTTCGTCCCAAGATTTGGATCTGCACACGTTCAAGATTACAGACCAGCTCAGCGGTCGCATGATGGGCATTCGAGCAGACATTACCCCGCAGGCTGCGCGAATCGACGCACACTGCATGAATAGAGATGGCCCGGTGCGTCTGTGCTACGCAGACAACGTATTGCACACTAAGCCACGTGGTCTGCTTGCCTCACGAGTACCCATTCGCATCGGTGCCGAGGTGTACGGTCACGCCGGAGTGGACTGCGACATAGAGCTAATTTGTCTCATGTATGCCACTCTAAATGCGGCGGTAATTGTAAACATATCTATCGTGTTAGGGCACGTTGGTATCTTTCGTGCGCTCGTCAAAGAAGCCGCGATAGATGCAGAGACCGAATCAACTCTATTCGATGCCGTGCAGCGTAAGGCTTATGACGAGATAGATGTCGTCTTGGATGCCGCAGTGAAAGATGTAACGTTGCATTCCATGTTGAGGCAGCTCACTCGACTGAGTGGTGATGAGGCAATACTGCAAGAGGCTCTAACAGTTTTCGAAAATGCTCCAGACTCGGTAAAGAAAGAGCTACTGGAGCTGGTATTGATAGTGGAGGGAGTTAAGGAACGTCATCCCGAGATGACTCTCTGCTTCGACTTATGCGAATTGCGTGGTTATGAATATCATACGGGTATCGTGTTCGCAGCTTATACACCTGACTACGGCAGGGCCGTAGCAAAAGGCGGTCGTTATGACCACATCGGTGAAGTTTTTGGTCGCTCGCGGCCGGCGTCGGGCTTTGACAGCGATCTAAAGACAATTGCTAGACTGAGCAGTAAAATCTTTACTCAGAAGACAGCGATTATCGCTCCGATTGGGAACGATGCTGACTTACTGAGCGCGATAGCCGAACTGCGCGCCAGTGGCGAGATTGTAATTACCAATCTGCTCGAGAGCGAACTGGCGGAGCAGGAATTGGAAGATCTAAATTGCGATCGGCAACTGCATTTGGTTGATGGTAAGTGGTTAGTTGAAAACATAACGTAGTATTTGCATTGAATAAGATATTGAGTTGAGGACGATGGCAAAATCAGTAGTAGTACTTGGCACCCAGTGGGGCGATGAAGGCAAGGGAAAGATCGTGGATCTTTTAACCGACCAAGCCAAGGTAGCGGTCCGCTTTCAAGGCGGTCATAACGCAGGGCACACGCTGGTTATCAACGGTAAGAAGACTGTACTGCATCTGTTGCCGTCTGGAATCTTGCGCAGTAACGTCGATTGTGTAATTGGCAATGGCGTTGTGATTAGCCTCGAAGCATTGCTGAGTGAAATCGAAGGTCTCGAGGGTGCCGGTATTGAAATACGCGACCGACTCAAGATAAGCGGCGCCTGCCCTCTAATTCTGCCATCCCATATCGCGCTAGATCAGGCGAGAGAACTCAAGAGGGGTAGTGCAAAGATAGGCACTACCGGACGAGGAATAGGGCCGGCCTATGAAGACAAAGTTGCACGACGCGGTATTCGTCTCGCAGGTATCCTCAACGCGGAACACTTTGCGGAAAAGCTTGCTGAACTCATGGAATACCACAACTTCATGCTGAGCAATTATTACAAAACTGAGCCCATTGACTATCAGCAAACTCTCGATCTGTATTTGAAGTTGGCAGAACAGGTTCGGCCCATGGTAGCGGACACGATCGAAATCCTGCACAACCATCGCAAGGCAAATGAGAATATCTTATTCGAAGGTGCTCAAGGTTCGCTGCTGGATATCGACCATGGGACCTACCCCTTTGTTACCTCTTCTAATACCACTGCAGGTGGAGCGGCGACGGGCAGTGGCTATGGCCCGCTCTATCTGGACTACGTCTTAGGGATCACCAAGGCCTACACCACACGTGTTGGCTCAGGACCGTTCCCTACCGAGTTGTTCGATGACACAGGCAAGTATTTGGCCGCAGTTGGCCACGAGAAGGGTGCAACTACCGGGCGTGATCGACGCTGCGGTTGGTTCGACGCCTGCGCCGTGAAGATGGCCATGCGCATCAATAGTGTCTCCGGCATCTGCTTGACCAAGTTAGATGTATTAGATGGCCTGGAAACGATCAAGGTTTGCACTGGTTACACAGGTGTAGGTGCCAATACGTCTGGCAGCCTGATGGATATTGAGAGCTATAAGAGTCTAGAACCTATCTACGAAGAATTGCCGGGTTGGACAGAGTCGACGGTCGGTGCGAAGAGTCTGGATGATCTGCCACAGAATGCCAGAGACTATATTCAGTATCTAGAGAAGATAGTAGAGGTGCCAGTTGACATTGTTTCAACAGGCCCCGATCGCGAAGAGACGATAGTCCTGCGTCATCCCTTCGACAGTTAGTAAATTGTTAATAGATGGCTATTAGATAGTTTATGGAAAGTTAAGCTCTCCGCCTAATTTCAATCTAGTGGCCACAGGCAGGCGGCACCGATAGCGCCGCTTGCATCGCCGAACTTCGGCGCCGAGAGTTTGGTCAGCATATTATCTGTGAATACATGTTCATTCATGAGGCTTGGAACCTGAGTATATAGCTGTGAAATATTCGACAGACCACCTCCTAATACAATCATATCTGGGTCCATAAGATTCACTACCGTAGAGAGACAGCGGGCTAATTGCTTGCAGTAGGTCTTAACAGTTTCGCTGGCTTCAACATCCCCGCTATTCGCCAATCTCGCTATTTCCGTGGCCTCCAGATCGATTCCGGATCTCTCGAGATAGCTCTGTTTCAAGCCTCGCCCGGAAAGGACGGTCTCGTTGCAGTTCGTCCTGCCGCAGTAGCATTGTCGGTCCTGGGCGATTAGTTCGCGCACGGAATTCGGAATACAGTTGTGTCCCCATTCACCGGCGATTCGGTTTGGGCCTGTGTGCAGCTGCTTGTCTATGACGATGCCGCCACCGGTTCCCGTACCGAGAATTACCCCAAATACCGTTCTGGCGGATATCGCCACACCGTAGCAGGCTTCTGAAAGGGCAAAGCAATTCGCATCGTTCTCGATACGCGTCGCATAGCCAAGACGATTTTCAATATCGACCTTTAATGGTTCTCCGTTGAGGCAGATCGAGTTACAGTTCTTCATAAGTTTGAGGCCGTATTCATTCGAAGGAGATAAAGCGCCAGGAGTCCCAATTCCAACAGAACACTTCTTCGGTAGAGACAGTCGTTGCAGCTGCTCGATAACTTCGCATAGCGCATCAACAGTCTCGAGGTACTTTTGAGCAGGCGTATCGACACGAATCTTCTCGGCCACCTCACCTGAGGGTGAGAGCAATATGCCTTCAATCTTTGTGCCGCCTAGGTCGACTCCGATTCTCATTTACTACCTCAATTCAATTCAATTCTGTTCGCTGTTGTGTCACTGCTACTTTAGCAGTTTTTAATTTCACCTTGCATAGTACTACAAACCCTCTAGAATCTGCGGTCCGCTTGCATTTTGTCTTGGCGTAAATATCGAGGCGATCTGACTAAACACAGCAATAAAAATTGACCAGAGCTAGATAGAAAAGTTCGATGACCCGAGCCAGATACCAACAAGTGTCGCTTCAAGACACGGCCTACTACCATTGTATCTCACGCTGTGTTCGCCGCGCCTACCTATGTGGTGACGACCCGGTTACTGGCAAGAACTTCGATCATCGCAAGCAATGGTTGGTGTCTCGAATTAAGACGCTAGCCGCACAGTTTTCGATCGACATCTGTGCCTACGCCATCATGAGTAATCACTATCACCTCGTCCTGTTCGTCAATGAACAGCAGGCCCGAGATTGGGATGATGCCGAGGTGGTCAAGCGTTGGACAGCACTCTTTCCTCGCAATGCAGCTCTAGTTGCAACCTTGCAGAAAAACAAATCGAGCAAGGCGGCGCAGAAGCGCCTGCAACAACAGATCAGCTTATGGCGCGAACGCCTAATGGATATTAGTTGGTTCATGCGCTGCGTAAACGAGACTGTGGCACGGCAAGCCAACCGAGAAGACGAATGCAGTGGACGTTTCTGGGAAGGACGTTTCAAGAGCCAGGCCCTTCTAGATGAGAAAGCACTCGTTACCTGCATGGCCTATGTGGACTTAAACCCTATCAGAGTGGGCATAACGGACTCGCTTGAGAATAGCGACTTCACGTCGATTCAAGAGCGGCTGATTCATCATGCTAAGAAAGTTAAAAATCGAAGCTACCGCCAGTATCGTCTGCTTACGCGGCGCGCCACAAAGCACCTCGTGGGTCGCCAGTCTGGAGGCAAGCAGGCGAAGCTCCGGGTAATGTCCGAGATGGAAGGAGTAGCCAAGAAGGCATTGCCGATTACACCGCAAAGCTATTTC
>Ga0308013_10001212_pt1 | contig 12874 bp, 22 predicted proteins | sample Neamet181_FD_203131 | JGI IMG/M metagenome (GOLD analysis project Ga0308013, IMG submission 203131) | Marine microbial communities from water near the shore, Antarctic Ocean - #181 | ecosystem: Environmental > Aquatic > Marine > Unclassified | place: Southern Ocean | collected 2014-07-25
TAGGTGCAGCTACTATGCTTATGTTAGATATATTAATAAGCCCATTTGTAGATGAATTACCCCCTATAACTATAGTGTCTTCAGTAGAGTTAGCAGTAAATTGAAATGATATGATTGTATTAGTTGATACATTTACTGGGAAAGGTTGTGAACTTTGTAAAATACTTCCTGTAAAAGTAGATAGATTAAAAACATTATTTCCGTTGATTAATAAAGAGTAATCTATTGTAATATCATAAACACCTCCAACTGTAAGATTAGATAGCTTTTGTATTATTCCCTGTTGTGGAAAAGCAGTCTGAACATTAATAGTTAAAATATTGGTAGCTACTGAAACATTAGATGTACCTTGTGAGTATCTTTTCCAAGTATTAACAGGTAATGTAGGATTATAGAAATTTATTGCTTCCTGCACTCCATTAGGCTGAGCTACAAAAAAATTATTAGAAGCATTAACTGAAGTAAAATTAATTCCATCAATTAGAAACTGTGTAGAAGGATTATTTGAATTACTGAATCCTTCATAGTTCTGTGGATATACTATTAGTTGTACGCTCATTATATTGACTGAGTTCTAAGTGTCTTACTTTTTTCTACTTCAAAAGTGTATTGTATTATCTTATCATTAGCAACAGTCTTTTTAGTATAGCTAGAGGTTGTAAGTCTAACAGGTGTTACATACTTATTTAATGCTGTATCAGGAGTAAGAGTTTCATCCTTAAAGCCATCTAAGATATATACTTCAGGACTATTAATAAGCTCCTCAAACCAAGCTGATTCTGATTCACTTATAAAGTCTGTATTCATAGTAATCTTTTCTGTAGCGTTTACTCTAAAGGATTTCTTGCCACCTCTAAAACTATCTATCTTATAAGTTGAATCATTCCAAGAACCCTCTAACTGTTGATATGTACTTCCCTTTGTAGAAATCATTTTGCTAGACTTCATAATAAAAGTGTAGTAATCCCAAGCTCCCCATTGATTTAACCAACATAGTCTAATAGGTTCGAAACCTTTAAGAGTAGGGCAGTTAATATTTATCCTGTATAAATCGGACATTGGAAGACTTGTTCCTAGAATTTCAATTGTATAATAAGCAATAATAGAAATATTGCTATTAAATGTTGTACTCCAATTCCTTAAGTTAGCAGGGAAAACTCCTGCAAATAACATTTGAGCTTGTATTGTAGAATTAGGATAATTAAAGCCACCATTAGTGATATTATGTTCTACTAAATCTCCTCCAATTAAAATATCATTTGACTTGTAATAAGAAATCTTTATTTGTTTACTTCCAATTAAACTTACACCTATTGGATTTGATATTAACATACCAAAAGTTCCGTAATCATTTACATTAGCATATTGAGTAGTAGGTGCATTAGTTAGGAATTTTCTGTCTAATGGATTTATTACATTAAACTTAAAGTTTTCTAAGTCATATCCAAAGTTATTTCCTGTAAGAGTTAATGCGTCAGTATATTTTAAATAGCCATTAATTAATTTATATAAATCTGAATTTACAGCAAACTCTGCAACTAAATTAGTTCCGTTATAATACTCAGTCTTAAATTGTATTACTAAATAACGCATAGTATTTAGATTCCCTGAATACTTATCTATCAAGTGCATAGGTACATTAGTATCTGCTGTATTGACTACTTCTTTATAAGCACTTCCATCTCTTGCTAAGTTATCTGCCTTAACAAAGCTTTCAATAATAGGTCTGAAATCAAACATTCCTACTCCTGCATTGTTAGGATTAGTTTTAAATATACCTACTACATCAGTATTAAGAGCAGTATTTGGTGGTAAGTCTGAGCTTATATGAACCTCTGCTGTAAATTTAAATCTTGAAAAGAGAGGATTTGTAATTATCCCTACATTAGATACTGTAAAAATTACATCTTGCCCAACAGGAAGTGTATCAAATAAAGGCTGTTGTTCTATTATTGTTTGACTCATTAGTTTGCTTGTGTTATTGTTTCTTTGTTTAAAGTATTTAAAATATCTTCTTTTACGCTACCTAGTAAGTCTTTACCAAATTCTTTTAATCCAAGCCCTAAAGGTTTTTGAAAGAAGCTTATACCTTGTATTCCTTTTTTACCTATACTTCTAGCTATTAAGAATGTAATAGACTTACGCTTCATAAATTTACCACTTGCATCTCTTGGAGCTATTCCTTTTTTTACTACCCATTTATCTAAAGCACTACTTGGAGGTTGTGAATGTTTTTTTGAGTTTTTATAAGCAAATGGACTCTTAATAGTTTTACCTTTGTAGTCTTTATAGCTTCTCTTAACTTTAGTTCCTGATACTCCTTTATCTACAAATTGACCATAGTTAGACATATAGAATTGTACAGTAAATCCATCAGGAGTTGTAACTATATCAAACTTAATTGAGTTTTCAAGTTTACCCCCTTTACCTGCTCTTTGTAAGTTACCTTTAGAACGATTGACTACTTGCTTACCAAAGCTTTCTAAGTACCTTTCTATATTGTCAGTATCCACTATTCTAAGCCTACAAATAATTCAACTCTAGCTGTAACTGCTGTTGTTGGTTGTACTTGTAATGAAGCAAGATTTAACATAGTTCCAAAAGATGGCGCACCTACTTGTCCTAATGCAATTACATCTCCTGAATAAAGAACGTGAGAACCTCCTGCTCTTACAGTTACAGTATAACTTGAAGTAGTAGTCTGAACTGCTAGCTCAATATCTACTGCCGTTTCTAAGTTAGTTACTCTAATGTATTTTGTTCTGTCTACATCAATAGCACCAGGCGAAGTAGAAGGTAAAGCTGCAAATACTCCTATAGTAGTTACTACACTAGCTGTACAAGTTACTATCCTTTCAAATACATCATTTATACCTGTTGTTGTTACTGAGTTTACAGAACCCCTAAGGCTTCCATTAAGTGTTACTGTCTCACTGATTGTTGTTACTAAGTCTGCCATAATTTTATAAATTAATTGTTATTTTAAATTTTTTCCATCCTATTTCTATTGTTACCCATCTTAACTTCCATTTCATTAATAACCTGCACCTAATGTTTGAACAGGTATATTACAAGTCTGAAAGTCGTTCTGTACTAATATTCCAATATTAAAAACAAAACCACAACAAAGATTATCAAACCTTTCTGAGAAAGGCTCTAGTGTAAATTGGTCTTGCGTAAAGTATATAGGAAAATTAATATCATTCACTCCGTCTAAAGATTGACGTTCACTGTGTCGAAGCATTCCTATAAAGTCTGTACAGATTTGTAGTGTTTCATTGAATACATCTTGTTCATTACTTAAAGTCTTGTATAGCTTTGGAAAGTTAGCGTCTGCATTATTCTTAGTCCAATTATCCTTTTCTGTTACCATATCCATAACAAAGATTTGAAACGAGTATGTTAGCTGACTATCTCCTGTTGTTACTGATGTTGGATTGATATGAAGTAATGGGAACTTCTGCATCTTTTCTAGATTAATGTCAAACACATCCCCTACTGATGTTGATTTAATTTGTTCGTGATACTCACCGAGTCTAAGCAAAGTATTTACAACGTTATTATATGTTTTATTTTTAACCATTTCTTTTTACTTTATTTTGTGAGTTCAAATCTGTTTCATAACTTAACCAAGTCAAACACTCTAAAAGACTTAGATTTGTAATACTTTCTAATTTACTTATGTCCTCTCCGCACAATCTGTGCATTACTCCGAACCATCCCCATTTACTAGCAAAGTCATTACTAGCTATTGCGTCTTCGTTTCCTTCAGCCGCTCCATCAAATATAATGGCAAAATCTCTGACAATACCTTCCCTAAATGATAAAAAAAAACCAATGCACTTTGCACTTGTTCCGCTGACATCTTTTTCATCTCCTCCGTCCGCATTGTTATATCGCCGTCATAAGCGTCTATTATGTATATGTCGTTCTTCTTTAATTTTACAGGTCTATATAGTACAGCCATTAATTCAGGAAGATTTGATTCTATTCCGTTCTTAATAAACTGCTCTACGTCGGCATACTCTCCGAGAGAAATTTTATCAAGGTCAGGCATAAACCCGTATTCAACATCATTGATTTCTATTATCCTTTTAAGAGTTGTATCTTGCTTTGCTTGTAACTCTGCTATCTTACTCATTATAACTGCAACATCTGATAAGGCTAGTTCCTTTATTAACCGCTTAGGAATATCAGATAGTGCTGCTATTGTTTCAGTAGCTTCTTCTGTCTTTGTACCTGTTGCAAAATCTACTAATTTAAGCCAGGTTTCTAATGTAACATCTGCCCAACTATTAATAAGTTTAAACGATTCTGTTTTGCCTTCTTTTTTAATTTTAACTTTCATACACTATATAATAGAAATTTATTGTTTTTAGTTTACTGAACAAAATACTTTCCTGCATTTGGATTGTCTAGGTGGTATATAATGTTGTAACGAATACCATCAATTGCGTGGTTGTAGTTATCTACGTAAAGCTTAGAGCCTTTATCTGCATAGACATAGTTGTTTAACTCTTTAGCTATGTTCGTTGATTCAGGACTTACTATAAGCTGATAGTCTTGCATCCTAGTTATACCACTTTCAATCGTTCCTTTCTTAACTGCTTTAATGTTTACTCCTAAGTGCTTAAGGTCTGCTATTAGTCTAGGCTCTGCACTATCTGCTATAATTAGTTTACCCTCTACTTTGTCTAATATTATCTTAGCTAACTCTTGACTCTTTAATCCATTTCTGTAAAGGTGTTCCTTTAAATATATCTTCTTATGTTTCTTGTCTATTGCTACTTCAGTAAGTGAGTCAGGGTCAATACTAAAACCAAAGTCCATTCCACAAGAAGTCTGTAAGTCATCAGGATTAAATGCACCTATAGTCCAATTCTCAAAGACTACTCCTTCTGCCTTTGCTAACCATCCTCCCATTATCTTATGTGTGTACTTTTTAAAGTTAGTATGCTTTATGCTCTTAATACGCTCTAGGAAGCTCTCAGATAGATTAACTATATTATCTAGGTATGTACTATGAATGTAGCATACATTGTCTTTAATGCCATTAAAACCACCTTCAACACCTTTGTCTTCAAAAAACCTCTTGTATATCCAATGTTCCTTAGTAACAGGATTCAATACTAATATGATTCTATTCTGCACTTTCTTTTCTCTTATACTTAAGTCTATTGTATCAAAGATGTTTTCATCTACAAGTTCTTCAGCTTCATCTAAAACCCAAGTGCTTATGCCTTGTAATGACTTTAGACTTGCAGTCTGATTACCTGCTGATGTCTTGATACCTCTAAATAAAATGTCTGATTTGTTTCCTAAGTTTATTACCTCTGCTTTGTTTACGCTAAAGGTATTGTCATATCCTAATAGTCCTATCTTCTCTAAGAACTCAGGTATGATTGACAAGTGAGCCGAGGTCATTGTATAACGTGTGAATAGTACTCTAACATTCCTAGACATAGTTAAGAGCGTAAGAAAGACTGTAACTGCAAAAGACTTTCCTGAACCCCTACCTCCTGTTATGATAAAGTATCTAGCATCTGAATTAAATAGTGCTGTGTATTTGTCGCTAAGATTCAGAGCTTATAAAGTTTATTAAAGGTACGTTAAGACTTTCTTCATTAGTAGTTACGTCTACTCTTTGCTGTGGCTTACCATAAAAGTATTCAAAGTACAACTTAACTGCCCATTGTTGTTTACCCTTTATACCTTCCTGTAAAGCTTCAAGAGCTATTCCACTCATTGGTGTTAAGTGTTCTATTAGCTTTTGTTCTTCTCCTTTACTTTTGCGTCCTGCTCCTTCTCTTTTTCCTCCGTGTTCCATTTTGAAATAATTTGATTAATCAAGTGTTAATATATAATAGAAATTATTGTTATTTATTTAAAACATAGTTAGTTGCTGCTTATGTTTAGTTATTCTTTTCATAGCTTCTTTGTAGTATTCTTTGTCAAGTTCGCAAGCTGTTAAGTCAAACTTTAGATTATGACAGGCTATTGCTATTGAGCCACTACCTAAGTGAGTGTCTAAAATCTTATCTCCTTCTTTTGCATAGTTCATTAATAGCCATTCGTATAAAGCTATAGGTTTCTGAGTAGGGTGCATTCTTATACTTTTCTTGCCTACTCCTTTTATAGCCCCAATAAATCCATACCTATTACCATCCCACATATACTTAAAAATCTTTGCATTTTTATCAAAAGAAGTCCAAGCCATTTCACAATCAGCATAAGTGTCAGAATGGTTTAATTTATCCCAATTCAGATAACATCTTGTATTGCTTAAATGCTCTATAAAATAATTACCTCCCCAAATGATTTGGTTTTTACTTACTCTTTTTAATTCTTCAAAATACTCTTTTTTAGGAATTTCATTATCCCAATCCTTATTAGATATATTATTTAGTCTTTTATTTTTAGTAACACCTATCCCATAAGGTGGGTCAACTATTGCTAAGTCAAAATGATTATCTTCATACCTAGCCATTAACTCCATATTACATTCGTTTGTTATATTCATTTATTCATATTCGTTTGGCAGCATTAGTCTGATACCCAAGTCAGTCATAGCCCACATTCTTATTTGGTCTGCATATATCTCAAAGGCTTTGCTATCCATTCTAGCTGTAGACTTAACTGTTTGTATTGCTACTGTTCTATCGTTTAGTTCTATACTATTCCATTCACTTGAGAACTTTACCTTTAGCAAATCGTGAATTTCGTCAGGGTAGTAGCCTAGTTCGTTTGATAGTGTCTGAACTATACAACTCCAATAATAGTTATTCTGCATATTGCTTCTTGTGTTTCTTTGTTTCTTTACATCTACTAAATAGTCATTACCTAATTCCTTTAAATAGTTTATCAGAGTTTGCTTATCTTTATCACACTTTATAACGAACTTCAAAATAATTCTTTTTGTGGTTGTTTTTTGTTTATCCTTTCGGTCGCTATGTTAAAATACTTTTCATCTTGTTCAATTCCTATAAAGCTTCTGTTTAGGTTTTTGGCTGCTACCCCTGTACTTCCTGAGCCCATTGTAAAGTCTAAAACTGTTTCATTTTCATTTGTGTAGGTTTTTATTAAATACTCCATTAAGGCTACGGGTTTTTGTGTTGGATGCAATCTGTTTAGGTGGTCAGTAGGGAAGTAAATATAACTTTCCGCATAGCTTCTATCCTTCTCAAAATCCTTACCATAAAACAAAGTAGTATTATCATTCCTTATTTCTTTTTGGTTTTCAGATTTTTGAGTTTTAGGCATTTGACTTCTTGCTTTTCTTTTTGTTTTTTGTGAGTTGTAAGTGTATTTTAACTTAGAATTATGTGTAGTCCCACCTTTACTGAAAATCATAATATCCTCGATAGTTTTTCGTGGTTGTGTTTTAGCGTGTATAAAATTACTACACTTGTCTTTATGCCATTTTATGTCGTATTTATAATCTTTTAAGTTACTTATTCTTAAAGTACTACTAAATGGCTCTTGTCCAAAAAGGACTATAGCTCCACTCGGTTTAATGATTCTATTCAGTTGCTCCCACATTAGCTTAAAGTCTATTACACTATCCCACTTACAAGCAGTAGTTCCGTATGGTGGGTCTGTTATGATGGCGTCAATACTTCCTGAAGGAATTGACTTCATTACTTCTAAGCATTCTCCGTGTCTTAACTCTATTTTCATATTAAAATAATTTAGTTTGGTCTTCTGCTTTGTTTATTCTATCGGTTGCTATCTTAAAGTAATTATCATCCATCTCAATTCCTATGAAGTTTCTGTTTGTATTCTTTGCAGCAACTCCAGTAGAACCTGAACCCATTGTGAAGTCTAAAACTGTTTCATTCTCATTAGTATAAGTTTTTATTAGGTACTCCATTAAAGCAACAGGTTTCTGCGTTTTATGAAAAGTCTTACCCTCCGATTCTGCTGTTTTAAAATACATAACATCTCTAGGATATCTAGCACCTTCTGACCTTCCTTCTGACTGATTATAGTTACCATATACATCATCTTTTGATTGCTTCTTCCTAATGCCTTTATTGTAAGCCTCACCTTTAGACATTTGCGGATTGTAAAACGGCTGTTTCTTATAGAATACACTGATATTCTCCTTTGCTCTTAGGGGTTGTTTTTTAGCATTTAGAAAGTTTGTAGCTTTTGACTTCTCCCATACCCAGTCATATTTATAGTTTTTAATATTACTCATCCTTAAAGCACTGCTAAAAGGCTCAGAACCAAATAACACAATAGCACCGTTCGTTTTAATGATTCTATTCAGTTGCTCCCACATCAATTCAAAGTCTATTACATTATCCCATTTACAAGCTGTTGTTCCGTAAGGTGGGTCTGTTATAATAGCATCTATACTTTTATCAGGAATAAACTTCATTACTTCAAGGCAATTACCATTTCTTAAGTCTATCATTTAATCAAAGGATTCATTGATTCCCCTTTCTCCTACTAGCTTTTCTTTTGCTCCTGCCCATAGCTTATCTCTATTCTTAGTTAGACTAGGCTCTGTTCTTTGAAGTGTTGGTATTCCTTCTGTCGGTTCGCTATCCATATACTTACCGCATTCACATTCTGCTTCTTTTGCTACCCAAGCACCATCTCTGTAGACTATTGTAGCTTTAGATAGTTCTTTAGTCTTTCCACATTCGCAAGTGTATAGTGTCATCTCTTTAGCTTATCAAGTTCAAACTCTAAGTGATTAATTGCTTTCTGTATACACTCAATAGGAGAGTCGTGTTTCCTTTCAGCTCTTAAAAGATATGTAACTGCCGTTCCTACGTTATAGCTAAGTTCAAAACCATCTACTACCTTTCTAGCTTCATATCCATTCGTTCCTATGTAGTAACTAGGGATTCTATTTTCTTTCATTTATTCTGTCGTGTGCTAGTCCTCCTGTTCTTGTTTCTACCTTATCCATTTTCCACACTATCTTTTCATTTGTTTTATTTCTTACCTTTCCTTCTATGATACTTAAAAGAATAACAAAGAAAAAGAATATAGCTGTTAAGATACCTAGTATTGTAAATATTATCATTTGCTTAATAGTTTTAGTAATTGACTTGAAGTGTAAATGCGGTCATCTCCATCATAGTTTTCATATATCATTGTAAAGTTATCATCTTTCCAAGTCCACAAAGCCCTGACATTCTTTTTGATATTATCTTTTAATATCCATTTAATTGTTTTGTATGTTCTTTTTTCTTCCATAGTTTAATATCCAAATTCTTTGCAGCGTTCATCTTGCTCTGTTAATTATATTTCTTTTAGTTCTTCTTTTATCATAATTCTAATGCCCTTATTAGTGAGTGGGTCTTTACTCTGTTTATTTTAATATTAATTTAATCTTTTGCCAAAATGTCATTTGTCTATAATCCCAATAGAAATTAATCGCTTGTGGTACTCCACTTTGGAAACAATGGATTTTAGTTGCCGCCTCTTCATAATGTTGTAAAGCATCTTTTCTTAAATCTTCTAATGGTGTTTGGTAAGTACGTTCTTTCATAATTCTATTCGCCCATTTTAGTGAGAGGGTCTTTACTCTTTATTTTAAATTTTCTTTATTTCTTTATAAAAGTTGGCTGAATCTTCTAAATCCTTTTTAATTTTTTCTTTTAAATACTTCCCCTCTTTTATGATAACAATAGCAAATAAAATTACTAATAATATTTGAACTGTTATGTATGATTTTATCACTATATCCATAATCTATCGCCTGTATTAGTTGAGAGGACTTTACTCTTTTAATTCTCTTTTAAAATAATACCAATAAGTTTCTGTTATTAGATTAGTTTCTTGTATTTTAATAACTCCTGTCATTTGCCATCCATCATTACCCATCATATTTAATTGTTCTTCAGTTGCATTTGAAGGGTAAAACTTTTCTATTGCGTATTCATATTTCATATCTATTCGCCTATATTAGTGAGAAGGACTTTACTCTTTGTTAATCTTATTCATATCAATTGCTAATCCTTTTGGTATTAATCCGAATACATCAAAGTGGTATTGTAATAATAATTTATAAAAAGCTAATGATATTTCTTCATTAATTATTGCTTGGTAACAATCTTTTTCCGAATTATAAAAACTCCAAGCCAACATATTGCCATCAAACCCTTTTAATTGCTTTGATAAATCAGATAAAGGTCTTAGTATTGGTTCGTATGTAGAGTAATCGCAATAATTATCATCTAAATGACGTCCTACCATAGTTTCTACTTTATAAACCAATTCAGATTTAGGATTATCTTTATTACACCTTTTCCATTGCAAATCATAAGGCAAATAAGGCGCTAAGTATTCTATTTTCATTTTCATAATCTATTCGCCTATATTAGTGAGCAGGGCTTTTCTCTTTGTTATTTAAATTATATATTTCGTTTGCTTTTTCTATTGCTCCAATTCTTGCGTGCGTTCTGGATTCATATTCGTTGAATAATGGAGAATCATCTGATGGTCTTAAAAACAAAGAATTTATTACGCATCCCTTTAGTATATGGAATCCTATTCTAAAACTTTTAACTCCATTTCCCCAATTTGGTATTTCGGTTACATAAATATCCACACTATCAAAGAAGTCTACATACACTCCGTATTGCATTGATGGAGTTATAAAACTATCTATATTATCTATTTCATTTAAAAACTTTAGTCTGTCTGAAAATTTAACCTTCAAAACATTAGCCAAATATCTCCAAAAATCTACTTTACATTTTCCTGTTAAATTCATATCTTTATTTATTTAGTGAGAAGGTTTTTACTCTGTTAGTTTAAATTCTTGATAGTCAGTAATTATAATACCACTATCTGCATTTAAACCTTCATACCAGTCTTTCTTATCAGAGTACCATTGTATAAATTCTTTTAATTCATTAATAAATATTTTCTCTTTAGTTTCTTTATCTAATATTCTCCACGTTACTATAACCAATGGAGTCCAAATATAACCCTTAATATAAATTCGTTTATAGATTCTTCTTAGCCTACCTCCTGACGCTCCGTTGTTCCAATTTTTAAAATTTAATGTAATTGTTTTCATAATTCTATTTCGCCTATAATTAGTGAGAGGGTCTTTACTCTGTTTATTTTAATATTAATTTAATCTTTTGCCAAAATGTCATTTGTCTATAATCCCAATAGAAATTAATCGCTTGTGGTACTCCACTTTGGAAACAATGGATTTTAGTTGCCGCCTCTTCATAATGTTGTAAAGCATCTTTTCTTAAATCTTCTAATGGTGTTTGGTAAGTACGTTCTTTCATAATTCTATTCGCCCATTTTAGTGAGAGGGTCTTTACTCTTTATTTTAAATTTTCTTTATTTCTTTATAAAAGTTGGCTGAATCTTCTAAATCCTTTTTAATTTTTTCTTTTAAATACTTCCCCTCTTTTATGATAACAATAGCAAATAAAATTACTAATAATATTTGAACTGTTATGTATGATTTTATCACTATATCCATAATCTATCGCCTGTATTAGTTGAGAGGACTTTACTCTTTTAATTCTCTTTTAAAATAATACCAATAAGTTTCTGTTATTAGATTAGTTTCTTGTATTTTAATAACTCCTGTCATTTGCCATCCATCATTACCCATCATATTTAATTGTTCTTCAGTTGCATTTGAAGGGTAAAACTTTTCTATTGCGTATTCATATTTCATATCTATTCGCCTATATTAGTGAGAAGGACTTTACTCTTTGTTAATCTTATTCATATCAATTGCTAATCCTTTTGGTATTAATCCGAATACATCAAAGTGGTATTGTAATAATAATTTATAAAAAGCTAATGATATTTCTTCATTAATTATTGCTTGGTAACAATCTTTTTCCGAATTATAAAAACTCCAAGCCAACATATTGCCATCAAACCCTTTTAATTGCTTTGATAAATCAGATAAAGGTCTTAGTATTGGTTCGTATGTAGAGTAATCGCAATAATTATCATCTAAATGACGTCCTACCATAGTTTCTACTTTATAAACCAATTCAGATTTAGGATTATCTTTATTACACCTTTTCCATTGCAAATCATAAGGCAAATAAGGCGCTAAGTATTCTATTTTCATTTTCATAATCTATTCGCCTATATTAGTGAGCAGGGCTTTTCTCTTTGTTATTTAAATTATATATTTCGTTTGCTTTTTCTATTGCTCCAATTCTTGCGTGCGTTCTGGATTCATATTCGTTGAATAATGGAGAATCATCTGATGGTCTTAAAAACAAAGAATTTATTACGCATCCCTTTAGTATATGGAATCCTATTCTAAAACTTTTAACTCCATTTCCCCAATTTGGTATTTCGGTTACATAAATATCCACACTATCAAAGAAGTCTACATACACTCCGTATTGCATTGATGGAGTTATAAAACTATCTATATTATCTATTTCATTTAAAAACTTTAGTCTGTCTGAAAATTTAACCTTCAAAACATTAGCCAAATATCTCCAAAAATCTACTTTACATTTTCCTGTTAAATTCATATCTTTATTTATTTAGTGAGAAGGTTTTTACTCTGTTAGTTTAAATTCTTGATAGTCAGTAATTATAATACCACTATCTGCATTTAAACCTTCATACCAGTCTTTCTTATCAGAGTACCATTGTATAAATTCTTTTAATTCATTAATAAATATTTTCTCTTTAGTTTCTTTATCTAATATTCTCCACGTTACTATAACCAATGGAGTCCAAATATAACCCTTAATATAAATTCGTTTATAGATTCTTCTTAGCCTACCTCCTGACGCTCCGTTGTTCCAATTTTTAAAATTTAATGTAATTGTTTTCATAATTCTATTTCGCCTATAATTAGTGAGAGGGACTTTACTCTGTTAATTTTTTAATTCTATCTGATATTATT
>Ga0308013_10001220_pt1 | contig 12841 bp, 12 predicted proteins | sample Neamet181_FD_203131 | JGI IMG/M metagenome (GOLD analysis project Ga0308013, IMG submission 203131) | Marine microbial communities from water near the shore, Antarctic Ocean - #181 | ecosystem: Environmental > Aquatic > Marine > Unclassified | place: Southern Ocean | collected 2014-07-25
CGCCAAATTTTTTTAATGTTGCCTCTAATATATTTATTTTTTTTTCTGGGTTAGTTGGCCTTATATTGTTAATGCGCCCACGAGAATTTCTTTTACATATAACATTTATTAAGTTTTCAGAACGATGGCCTTATTTTATATTATTTCTAAGCGTGATTATGGCAAGCCTTGCCTCAACTTACTATCATTTGGCTCCAGATAATGCTCGGTTAGTTTGGGATAGGTTTCCAATCGCGATTGGAGTCGTAACGTTACTCTCTACTGTATTGATTGAGCGTATTAATACAAATATTGGTTTTATCTCGTTACCTTGTTTGATCTTATTCGGAGTAGGAAGCGTAGTTTATTGGGATTGGAGCGAACAGTTCGGTCTGGGCAATCTAAATTATTATATTGTTGTGCAGCTTTACTCTATTCTAGCTATTATCTTACTTTCAAAATACTTTTCCTCCAGATACACAGGAGGAGCAGCTATCTATGTAGTAATAATTCTTTATGCCTTTGCAAAGCTTGCAGAAACTTTAGATCATGAAATTTATAGTTTAGGACAAGTGATAAGCGGACATTCAGTTAAACATTTATTTGTAGGACTGGCAGTTTTTCAGATCGTACATATGCTACAAAATCGCAGGCCATTATTAAAATAAATTTTCTGCATAAAATTTAAGAGGATATTCAAGTGCATCTTTCAGAAGCTTATAAACTAATGGGTGGCGAGATTGTCTTACGTCGCCTTGTGGACTGTTTTTATGACCTTATGGATGAAGATCCGGATTACTTTGGTATACGAAAATTACATCCAGAAGAGCTAAATAGTTCACGCGACAAACTATTTATGTTTCTGTCCGGCTGGACTGGTGGTCCATCTTTATATGTTGAGAAATATGGAGAACCACGATTACGTTCCCGGCATTTGCCATTTTCTATTGGGGTAGCTGAGCGTGATCAGTGGATATCATGCATGAATAGGGCAATGGAGGATATTGGATTAGAAATGCAGCTGCGGAAAAGTCTGACGCTAGCGTTTGAGCAGACGGCTGACTTTATGCGTAACCAGCCCGAGTAGAGGGCTGGGTATTTACAACTGCTGCATCTCTATAGTACGTGAAGAGTTATTTTGCCTTTACATAGGCGTTAGAATTCCCATCTCTATCTGATTTTACTCTGTTATTAGTACTAAATGAACGATTGCGGTTTTTACCGCGACTCTCATTAGTACTGCTGTCATTAAATCTTTTTCTATTGTTATCAGTTGTCGATGAGTTGCTATATTTACTGTATTGGTTTCCATTAGGGTTACTGGTGTTACTGGTGTTACTGGTGTTACTGGTGTTCCTGTTGCTATTATTATTCGTCCATGAATTAGGATGGCTATTGTAATTATTTGTTTTTGCGCTGCTAAAATTTCTGCTGTTGCCGTTATTTTCCAATGAACTACTACGGTCACTCTGTCGATTTCCATTTACATCATTAGAATTTCTACTGTCGGTATTACTCGATGGAGAATAGGTTCGTTCATTAGTTCGATTTCTGTTGGAACTACTGAAATTCCTTCCATTATTATTATCTGACCACGAAGAACCACGGCTACGTTTTCGGGCAATTGTGGGAGCAGTCCTGGATGTTCCGTTGCCACCAGATCGGGGCTTATTTCTTGGTTCTAGGCCGGGAATAACATGGGAAGTTATTCGGTGTCCTGTGAACCGTTCAATCTTCTTTAGATGGGGTCCGTCTTTACTAGTAGAAGCAAATGAAACGGCTATTCCAGATGCTCCTGCTCGGCCAGTACGCCCAATACGATGAACATAGTCCTCAGCAAATTTTGGAAGATCAAAATTTACTACATGAGTAATTCCAGCCACATCAATTCCTCGCGCTGCCACGTCCGTAGCAACTAGTATTCGTAGCCTGCCATTCCGAAGTTTGGTTAGGGTACGGGTTCGCTCTCTTTGATTCATGTCACCATGTAATGCAGAGGCTACATGGCCTTGAGCAGAGAGATTGTCTGCGAGTGTATCAGCATCTCTTTTAGTTGCAGTAAATACAATGGCCTGCTTTAAATCAGTATCATTTAATAAATGTTCTAGGAGCTTCTTCTTGTGCGACATATCATCTACATAATGTAGTCTCTGCTCAATGTTATCCATTTTTGTTTGTTGCGATGCAATTTGGATTCGCTTTGGAGACTTTAATAGGCGATTAGCAACTCTTGTTATTGAATTATCTAGAGTAGCTGAGAATAGTAAGGTTTGATGGTCGTTTGGTATAGATCCAGCAATTTTTTCAACATCATCAATAAAGCCCATATCAAGCATACGATCTGCTTCATCTAAAACCAACATTTCCAATCTAGAAAAATCTATTCGCCCTCGCTGGATATGATCAATCAACCGACCCGGTGTAGCTACAAGGATATCTACTGGCTGAGATAGTAGTTTGTTTTGTAGCGGATAAGGCATGCCGCCAAGTATGCTTACAACTTTAATGCGGTTTATATATTTCCCATATTTGCTGGCAGCTTCTGATACCTGAAGTGCAAGTTCGCGTGTTGGTGTTAACACCAGTATGCGAGGGCCACGACAATTAATTTTGGAAGGAGTAGCGAGGCGATGCAGCGCAGGTAACATAAATGCAGCAGTTTTTCCTGTTCCGGTCTGGGCCGAGGCCATTATATCGTGACCAGCTAGAAGTTCTGGAATAGCTTGTTCCTGAATTGGTGTTGGTGTGGTATAGCCTGAGTCTTTGATAGCTTTAAGGATATCAGGATTTAGATTGAGATTTTCAAATGACAAGATGGTTTCCTAAAATAAGAATTAATACACAAGCATTAAGAATCAATACACAAACAAGGAGTGGTTACCAAGAATTTTTGCGCATACGTACTGCTAGCATATATATAACATCGCTGCTAACCATGGTACGTCATGCACAATTTCCGAGGAGTACTTGAAAATCGAGGAGAGGCAAGGAACGATGACTACGAGAAAAGAGAATGATCGCTTTTTTCGATGTGCGGATTATACATGATTCATAGTAATGGATGTGTTTAATTGAGAGAAGGCATTAGGTTAGCCTTGTCATTGGAGAACTGCTATAATGCTTGGTTTTACTCTTTATACGCAGAGATATTAAATATGATTCGACCAATTCGTAACATAGCCATTATTGCTCATGTTGATCATGGGAAAACTACTTTGGTAGACAAGCTGCTCCATCAGGCTGGATCTTTTGCCGCACATCAAAATATTGCAGAACGGGTAATGGACTCTAATGATATAGAGCGAGAGCGAGGGATTACTATTCTGGCAAAAAATTGTGCGGTGGACTACGAGGGAGTTCATATTAATATTGTGGACACACCAGGACACGCAGATTTTGGCGGTGAAGTAGAGCGTGTGTTGTCAATGGTCGATGGTGTTTTATTGTTGGTTGATGCGGTTGAAGGCCCAATGCCACAAACTCGTTTTGTTACAAAGAAAGCACTAGAATTAGGATTGTGCCCGATTGTTGTAATCAATAAGATTGACCGAGATGGTGCCCGTCCAGATAAGGTAGTGAATTTTACTTTTGATTTATTTGATAAGCTGGGCGCTACTGAAGACCAGCTTGATTTTCCAGTAGTATATGCCTCAGCATTAGATGGTCACGCTACGTTAGAATTGGATCAACCAAAAACGGATATGCGTGCATTATTCGATATCGTGCTTAAGCACGTTCCTGCTCCCATCGGTAATGCAGATGAACCTCTTCAGTTACAAATTAGCGCATTAGATTATTCAAGTTTCGTTGGCCGTATTGGCATAGGTCGCGTTAGTCGAGGCACTCTAAAGCCAAAACAGGAAGTAATGATATTGGCAGGAGATGGTACTCCGAAGAAAGCTAGAGTCAATCAGATACAAGGTTTTCGTGGTATTGAGCGAGTTCAATTAGATGAGGCTACGGTAGGCGATATAGTACTAGTTAATGGTATAGAGGATCTTTGTATTGGTGCTACTTTGGCGGATATAAATCAGCCTGAGGCGATGCCGATGCGATTGGTAGACGAGCCCACATTAACTATGAATTTTCAGGTAAACACCTCACCCTTTGCTGGGAAAGAGGGTAAATTTGTTACTAGTAGGCAGGTACGAGAGCGGCTGGAAAAGGAACTACTTACTAATGTAGCCATGAGATTTGAAGATACAGGTGAAACGGATGTCTTTTTAGTTTCTGGGCGTGGAGAATTGCATCTTACAATCTTGCTCGAAAGTATGCGACGTGAAGGGTATGAGCTTGCAGTATCTCGTCCACATGTTGTATTTCGTGAAATTAATGGAGTTAAGTGTGAGCCATTTGAGATGCTTACCGTAGATGTAGATGAAGCAAATCAGGGCGTAGCCATGGAGGCACTTGGTGTGCGCCGTGGTGATTTATTGGATATGGTCCCAGACGGGCGTGGGCGTGTAAGGCTTGACTACCGTATACCTGCACGTGGGTTAATTGGTTTTCAGTCTGACTTCATGACCATGACGCGTGGTACAGGTATTATGAGCCATGTATTTGATGAGTATGCTCCAGCACGACCTGAGATTCCCGCACGCAGAAATGGCGTATTAATTTCTGGTGAGCAAGGGGACGCAGTGGCTTTCGCATTGTGGAAGCTACAGGATAGAGGACGTATGTTTGTTAGTCCTGGTGATTCTTTGTATAAAGGCATGGTGATAGGTATTCACAGCCGTGATAATGATCTGGTAGTAAACCCTATTAAGGGAAAGCAGCTAACCAATATACGTGCCTCAGGAACTGATGAGGCTGTTACTTTGACCCCACCAATACAGCTCACATTAGAATCTGCAATCGAATTTATTTCTGATGATGAGCTAGTTGAAATTACCCCTAAGAATATACGAATAAGAAAACGCTTTTTATCGGAACAGGATCGAAAGAAAGCATCTCGTGCCTCGTAATTTAAATAAATTTTATTTTTGTTTCGGGAGTTTAGTTTTACCTAGACTTATTAACTGAACTGAGCCGAACAGATAATAAATTCATTTAATGAACGAAAAAATCCTTTGGTATATTGCTGATCCTATGTGTTCTTGGTGCTGGGGATTTGCGCCTATAATTAAAGAAATTAGACTGAATTACAGTAAGGATTTAAAAATTGAGCTGGTAATGGGTGGATTGCGATCTGGGAAATTAGCGATGGCATCTGGACAACGGGCAGAGATCTTGAATCATTGGAAAGCTGTAAATGAGAGGACTGCTCAACCATTCTCTTTTGAGGGGGCGATGCCGGAAGGGTTTATATACGATACAGAGCCATCTTGCCGAGGGGTAGTAGCTATGTCTTTAATTAATCCAAGTTTGGTATTTTCATTGTTAGAATCAATACAGTTTAGTTTTTATGTAGAGCAGAAAGACGTTACTAACCCTAAAATACTGGCACAGTTGGCTGATAAAATAGGTGTTGATATGGATTTATATTTACAGGTATTTGAGTCTGAAGAGGCAAAAAATGAAGTTTCTATTCATTTTGAGAAGGTGCGTCAATGGGGCGTAAATAGTTTTCCTACCGTAGCAGTACAGAATGCATCAGGTTATAGTGTTCTTAATAGAGGATATTGCCTGCCGGATGAATTGTTTCAGAAAATTGATGAGTGGCTAAATACGTAGAGTATTAGCCTGTTTTTCCAGAGCGCACGTTAGTCACCATCCTGACCCAACTGACCATCCAAATTGTTCTAGGTATTGTTGAAACGTATCGCTTTTCATGACCCAAGAAATGAGTAACGTGGTGCAGTATAATAAAACAATAGTACTAATGGCTCCCTTTGGGCTTAACGCTGAATATTTCTTCCATAGTTCAATCATGCCAAGCTCGTTTGGCTCACTTCTCTTATAAAACTCTAATTCAGCTAGGACTCGATTTCTAGCTTTGTGTAGTATCTTAGAAACTCCTTCTTGATATGCAGAATCAATTAGATCTATTTTCTTGTCAATCGAATTGATAGCTATTTCTTTTGTTTTGGTCGCCTCATCAAGCTTCTTGTAAAACTCCCTCATTCTTAATAGATACTGACTGTCAGAGAAAACATTATTAATTGTTTTTTCAACGCTAGATGTATCTTCTATATTTAGAAAGGTATCAGGATTATTCAAAACTAATGTTATTTCACTGATAAATTTATGTTCTTTTTCAGTTATAAGATCAAACCATAATACCTCTATAACCTGGGGCGACGGGGTATTGAATTCTGAGTCATCTGAGTTTAAATCATTATAAAATTTACAGAGTTTTAGCTTAATTTCTTTTTCACATTTCTCATTAATAGCTTCAAGCCTAGTGTTAAGTATATTCATGCTCATAATCCAAGGTGAAATAAGGTAATCTGGTAAGGTTCGATTCTCTAATTCTTACATCTTACATTGGGATAGCAGAAAAAACATCATGATCTTCTATGGCCTCAATGGTGCGGCTCAGGAGCTCACGATTATGTTCTGAACCCATCATTCCGCCAATAGCCAGTGTTACGATCATTGCTTCAAATGGGTAGATAAGATGAGCACGATATCGTTGCCGCATATCTCTAACTTCAGAAGAGGGGACCCCGCTATTTATTAGTTCATTCTTATAGATAGTTAAGAGATTGTCCTCATGTAAGCGTCTAATCTCAGGTTTAACAGCCATAGATAAAAAATAAGAAATGTCGCTGATTCCTTCACCAATACGGACGAGCTGCCAGTCAAGAAGACCGGGTTTGGATTTATTCCAAAATAAATTCCCAGGATGGCAGTCATGATGAATGAGTGTTTGCGGAGAACCAGAAAGGAAGCGCATTACTTTGCGACGGTTGCGTGCATAGCGAATAGCCGGAGCATGCAGTGTAGAGGGGATAAGTTCTCCGGCTAAATTTAACCCTCTTTTCATTAACGGAACTGATAATGCCGTGCCCAAGTGATCTTCTAGTTGGCGTACTGGCCCGGCTAGCCAGTGATAAGTTTGATTGCTGTGTACCTTATTCCAGAAATGAGCATGAAGCTTGGCAAGCTGTTTGATAACTTCACTTGCTTCAATAGCTGTTAATGCATCACTTGGCATGCCTGGAGATGCCCCAGACTCTGCTATATCAAAAAGAACCAGCGTTGCACCAACCCCAAACTTACTTTGTGCTGCTATAAAATCTGGTACATTGATCGGAATAGTCGAAGCTAATTCATTATAGAAACGCACTTCAGTATGAAGAAGCCTAGGTAGGGCTGTAATTAGCCGGGCTCTCCAGGCTAACGATGGCAGTTTAATGAACCATCTTTGAGGAAGAACCTCCGGCTTATCTAGCTCAACTAGGACACGAATTCTTGTTGTAGTTCCGACATCAACAGAAACGGTTGATATATTTAGAACTGTAATGCCAGGATAATTTAAATTAACAACCCGCTGGGCCCAGTCGATCGTTAAATCTTTTGGGTGGCGTGCAAAGATATTATGCTTCATTCCTGTCAGTATATTGTTCTATTATTATTAGCGTCTAGCTATATTATCTTTAAATATCAGAATTAACTGAACACGCTCTATATTATTACTTATGGTAATATTTTTAGAGAAGAATTAAATATTTATCTTGTTGAATGTAATCAATATTTTATTATGGTAAATACATGAACCCAGTAATTGAGGCATTATCAAGAGCATTTCGTGATCTATTTCAATTTCGCATATTATGGATTGTTTTGTGGCCGATCGTAGTAGCAGCTCTTATGTGGTTCGCTTTAGGTCTAGTCTTCTGGGAAGTCTTTTCAGATTGGATCGAAAGTGGTTTTGCAGTGGTTGGTATTAAAACCTGGCTTGAAGGGATTGAGCCACAATGGATAGCAAATTCGATACAAGCTATAGCACACTTAATTTTATTTATTCCATTGGTTTTTATCACGGCGCTGGTAATTACGGCTTTATTCGCGATGCCTATGTTAATTCGTATAGTGTCTGAACGTGATTATCCGCAGCTTGAACGCAAGAATGGCGGCAACATTGGTGGAAATTTACTTAATGCTCTTCTTGCTATTTGTGTATTTGTGACTATATGGGCATTGACTATTCCCTTGTGGTTAGTCGGTATAGGGGTAATAATCCCATTTATCGCGGCAGCATATCTTAATCAGCGTTTGTTTCGTTATGATGCGCTGGCCGAGCATGCCAGTCATGAGGAAATGGGAGAGCTTTTTTCTGCTAACCAGTCGTCATTATGGGGGCTAGGTTTGTTAACTGGCCTTGCTCAATTTATACCGATCTTGAATTTATTTGCCCCCGTTTTATCAGGACTTGCTTTTATTCATTTTGGACTTGAGCGACTTAATAATTTACGTCGGAAACCTTAGGGGATAAGGTGATGAATCTTGTCGTTACCAAGAATTACTTTAGAAATGGAGTGCAAGTAATTGAATATCAAGTATATATCAAGATCAATAACTAATTACATTAAAATTGTAATATAAAATATTGAATATATTAGGATATTATCCATATTTTGGCCTAGATTGCCGCATTGTTGGCCAATAAAAGTGATACTGTTATTGAAGTCATTTTCTCTGATTATTTCCTCTATCTTTACCGGTCAGGCATTTTAATTCGTAAAGTAGAGACTTAATCTTAATGTTAATTTAAGAGGAATTTTTCATGAGTGAAAGGATTGTAATTTTTCAAAAGCCAACATGTAGTAAGTGTATTGCTACACTTAATATTCTTAAAGATAGTAATGAGAAATTTGAAAGTATTAATTATTATGAGGTACCTTTAACAGGAGATCAGTTGCGTGAAATACGTGATAAAGGGCTATCAGTGAATGATATGTTGCGTAGCGATGAACCGTTAGCGAGGAGTATGAATCTTTCTGCTAAGAATCTCTCGGATGATGAGTTGATTGAGATAATGGTAGAGTACCCAGACTTGATTCAAAGACCAATTGTAGTACGTGGAGAGCAGGCAGTATTATGTCGCCCACCTGAAAATGTTCTTAAATTGTTGTGATATAAAGTTAGCGTTTATTTAATAGGTCATTAACAAATAATTGACTAACGAATATATTGACCCATATGGGCCTGTCAAGTAAAGTCAGGCCCACCTTATATTAAACTAGGATATCAACTCTAATGGATTTAAAGGCCCAGAAGGACGCAGACCTTATTTCAGCGCAATTAGCGAACCAATCACTCTCGGATAGGCTAACTGCGATGAAGGACGCAGACCTTATTTCACTTCGTGACAGTCTTGATGAATGGTGTCTTAAACAGCAGGAATCAAAATGGGGGCATCGGCTCTGGGTATTGGTTGTTATTCTGGGTGTTTTTGCCTTTATTCAAGGGGTAACTGATATTTTTGTTAGTGGAGTAAATCTGTTGGATATAGTATTGATTATATTGGGAACTGTAATTAGTTTCTCATGGTACGTAGGTGAAAAAAGAGTAAGGAAAAATAAAGTTCTCCTTGCTGCGCTCAATGGTGAAATTGCAATTCGTGATTACAAGGGTAATCTTTCTAATAAATCTTCTAAGAAATCTTCTAAGAAATCAAAAACTGCTTAATGATCGAAGAAATTACCAGTCAGCCAAATAGAGGCTATTCCAAGAATAATTAGCACAACCTGCTGAATAGTAGAACCAATTTCTGGGCGTTTATGTAAGCCTGGTATTAAATCTGACATTGCCACATAGATCATGCTAGCTGCTGCTAGTCCTAGAAGTGAAGGCATAAGATGGTTCATATCTTGTAGCATGAAATAAGCCATCACACCGCCAATCAATGTAGCAACGCTGGATAATAGATTAAGTAGCAGTGCTTTCTGCCGGGAGTATCCGGAGTTAAGTAGAATTAGGAAGTTGCCTGCTTCTTGAGGAATTTCATGGGCAATAATGGCTATAGACGTGACGATACCAAGTTGCACATCTACCATAAATGCAGCGGCAATAAGTATCCCATCCACAAAATTATGAAATGTGTCACCTAACATAACCATCATGCCGCTACGACCACTATCGTGATCATTTGTAGTGTTATTGGTACTAACGCTATTTGCTGGGTCGTGAACCTCACATTCATCAAAATGACAGTGGCGCCAAATTACCAGTTTTTCTAGAATAAAGAATAACAGGATCCCAGATAATACAATGGCAGACATCCCGCTTGGATCTTTAGACAGCTCAAGTGCTTCTGGCAACGCATTAAGGAATGCAGCACCTAGAAGTGCTCCAATTGCGTAAGAAATCAGCATTTGCACCCAAGAGGCACGCGTGTTCAGTGTGAGCATCGCAGCAAACGCTACACTTAATGAGCCGCCTAGGAGGCTGGCAGCAATAATCCAAGAGAAAGTGGTCATGGCAACAATTTATAAAAGAATTCGCGATTATACGCTTTTAGAAGTTTTATTTTTTATGGAATCGTGAAAAATTCAAGAGAGTATCTGCATGACTAGATTTTCATACTAGATATTTGGAGAATTAAGAACGTTATTTCGTAAGCCAAATTAGCCCTGCCATTCTTCCTGTGTCACCATCTCGTCGGTAGGAAAAAAATTTATCTGGGTTACTATAAGTACATTCTTCATGGCTATAAATTTTAGTTACACCTGCTACTGTCAATCTCTGCCGTGCTAATAGAAAAATATCTGCGCGCCATTTTTTGCTGTTAATTCCTTTACACGGAGTAAAGGCAGGTATAGATATCTTGTCTTGTTTGATAAAAGAGTGCCGTACTTCTTCTCCAATTTCAAAATAATCTGGGCCGATTGCCGGGCCTAAGTAAGCCATAATATGGATGCAACTTTTTCTCATCTCTGCTACTGCCTGTTCAATTACTCCTGCCGCCAAGCCACGCCACCCAGCGTGAACAATGCCTACTACTGTTCCCGCTTCATCGCATAGGAATACAGGTAAACAATCAGCAGTAAGTATTGCGCAGACTATATTGTGGGTCTTGCTTAATGCTGCATCACCCCTGAGAAGGTTCGTATTGTTATCTACCCATATTGGTGTTGAGCCATGTACTTGATTCAACCATCTTGGTTCATTTGGTAAAGCTTTAAGTAAATTGGCTCGATTTTGATTAACTATATGCTTCTTATCACCAACATGGTCTCCTAAGTTAAAATTTGTGTATGGGCCTGAGCTTATGCCACCGCTACGAGTAGTAAATAATGCTTGTACATTTAGTGGGGCAGGCCAATCTGGGGTGATCCAATCATTCATAATAATAAGATACTCTTAAAGTAATTTTTTATGATGCCTCGCGGAGCGTAAGTAGAAGCTCATCAATATCTTTTGGCAATTTAGATTCCCACATTACTTTCTGACCGGTATCTGGGTGAATAAGCTCTAGGTATTTTGCATGTAATGCTTGTCTTGGGAAATCTGTAATTAACTTCCTGATTTCTTGAGAGGATTTTTTCGGTTTGGTGCCATAAGTCGGGTCACCTACAAGCGGGTGTCCAATGGAGAGCATGTGTACACGAATTTGATGAGTACGGCCGGTATCAAGGCTACATTGGAGCAGAGTGTAGCCATTAATTTTTTCTTTTACGAGGTAATAGGTACGCGCTTCCTTACCCTTCTTGTTAACTGCCATTTTTACCCGTTGTACCGGGTGTCTGCCAATAGGTGCATTTACTTGGCCGCCAAACTGAACATCACCATGTACTAGAGCTAAATAATCTCGCTTCATTGTACGGTTCTGTAGTTGTCTAACTAAATTAGTTTGTGCTTCAAGTGTTTTTGCTACAACTAATAACCCGCTCGTATTCTTATCAAGACGGTGGACAATTCCGGCGCGTGGCACTTCTTCCAATTTTGAAGAATAGTGTAACAAGCCGTTTAGCATGGTACCTTGCCTGTTTCCGTTGCCTGGGTGTACTACCATCCCAGCCGGTTTGTTAATGATCAGAATTGCCTGATCTTCATAAACGATATTAAGCTCGAGAGGCTCTGCGATATTCGTTGTTTCATTGTGATATGCGATTGTTCTTATTTTAATATTCTCACCACCCCATACTGTTCTTTTTGAGTTCGCATTCAGATTGTCTACAGTTATTCGCTTTGCAAGGATCCACATCTGAATCCGATTGCGCGAATGTGTTGGCAGCAGCTGTGCAAGAGCTTGATCAAGTCGCAGTCCTGCGCAATTCTGTGGGATTTCTAATTCAAGAATATCTTCTATTGGCATGGGTTGCAGAAATTTAGCGTTATAATATAAAGAATCATTTTAAGCTGTCATTGAAACCATTATGTCCATAATTTCTCGTAGTTTAGCCTTATTCTTGGTATTCCAGCTATCAGGTTGTGCTTTTGGGTGGTTAAAAACTACAAAAAAAGGAGAAAATACCGAAGGCTGGACTGTAACCCAATTTTATGAGCAGGGTAAACAAGATATGGAGGATGGGGATTGGAAGAGTGCAATTTCTTTTTTTATAGCTCTGGAAGCACGTTATCCATATGGTCGTTATGCGCAGCAAGCTCAACTTTATGTGGCTTACTCTCATTATAAGGAAGATGATCAGGAAGCAGCAGTTCTAGCTGCCAAAAGGTTTATTAGATTACATCCAAATCATCCTAGTGTAGATTATGCATATTACATTAAGGGACTTTCAAGTTTTAACGATGAAAAAGGAATAGCAGGGTATGTAATGAAACACTGGATAAATCAAAATATGAGTGAGCGGGATCCAGAAGCATCAAATGAGTCATTTCAAAGTTTTAAGGAGTTAATTACACGTTTCCCTGATAGTACATATAGATCTGATTCTATAAAACGTATGAACTATTTGTTTAATACAGTGGGAATGGGAGAGATTTATGTTGCGCGTTATTATTTGTCTAG
>Ga0308013_10001234_pt1 | contig 12773 bp, 13 predicted proteins | sample Neamet181_FD_203131 | JGI IMG/M metagenome (GOLD analysis project Ga0308013, IMG submission 203131) | Marine microbial communities from water near the shore, Antarctic Ocean - #181 | ecosystem: Environmental > Aquatic > Marine > Unclassified | place: Southern Ocean | collected 2014-07-25
CGAACCGTAGAGTTCCAGCACCATCAGTTCCGCTGAGAAACCCTGTTCCACTCCCAGCTTAAAGCACTCTTCGAACCAGGCCACCAAACCAGGCCAGACGACCTGTTCTGCAAACAGGTCCAATTCTGCTTCTTCCCTGAAGGAAGACTCAAACACTCCACCGCGTGTTGCTCCGATGCCCTTAGCAACTGCCATCATCCGCTTCCATGCTTCGCCCGTTGCATCCTGCTGAACGGCAACCTGGGCCATCGTGCCTTTGTTGTGTTCGAACAACGTACGAACATTGTTGCCGGTCATACGGGGAGCAACCATAACAACATCGACGTCATCAGGCGGTTTAATCAGACCATAACCCACATTATATCCACTGGACCAGACGAGGACATTTCCTGCTTCAAGATTCGGTACAATCTGCTGGTCCCAAATCACTGGCTGCGATTCATCCGTTGTCAAAATAATAAGATAATCCCCTGCCTTCGCAGCATCTGAAATTGAGATAGGATCAAAACCATCTTCAACAGCCTGCTCCGCATAGGAGTCCTGACGGTTACCAACTAAAACATGAATGCCGCTATCACGAAGGTTCAATGCCTGTGCCTGACCTTGATTGCCATAACCTAATAAAGAAACGGTTTTTCCAAGCAATGGATCCAGTGAGGCATCAGCATCCGTATACATTTTCATTTTGGCCTATTATGGTTATAGGTTAAGGTAATGTTGATGATCTGTTGCTGTCAATGACAGCAACAGCACCCACTAGATAGTACTTAGCTTGACCTGTTCTAATTTCAATATATACTACAAATTACATTGGTTAATATATTTTGTCAATCAACATTCCAATATTTTGAAGATGAGTACTAAGTGATACATTAATTGTTTTATCGCTTTATGTGGAAATTATAATAAAATTGACTCGAAACCTTTATTTGCTCTGGAGAAAATATGATTTATCAAGCATTAGCATTGAAACTTAAGATCGGTGGAATAAAAGAATATATCCGTCATCACGATCAGATCCCTTCAAGATGGCCAAAATTGCAATCTGCTTTGAAAGAAAGTGGTGTTTTATCGATTAGAACTTTTGAAGCAAATTCCACACTATTATTCCTTTTCGCAGAGGTGACGGATAATAATGCTTTTGAAAGACTTTGGAATACTGAAGCACATAAAGAATGGGCGGAAGTAATGGAACCACTTATGGAGCTGAACGAAGAAAAAAAACCAGATGCTAAATTTATGACACAAATTTTCGAATTCAAGGCCAAATAGAATTATGGAATATTTCGATGTAATTGTCATTGGTGCAGGTTCAAGCGGTGGTGTTGTTTCTGCTCGGTTGTCCGAAGACCCATCATGCAAAGTACTACTTTTGGAAGCCGGTCCAGACTTCCCTGACGAACATGAAATCCCTCCCCTCTTTGCAGTGAGTGGCGAACATAGTTGGACTGTAGCAGGGATTCCTGAGTTCGACTGGCGATACTGGAATACTGACCGAGCAAAAACTACTGATGGGCATAAGATAAGACTTGCAAGAGGCAAACTAGTAGGAGGGACATCCATGATAAATGCAACGATAGCTGCAAGGGGAGCCCCTTCTGATTATGACCACTGGTCTGAATTGGGAAATGTTGGATGGGATTGGGCATCTTTGCTCCCCTATTTTAAAAAAATAGAAAATGACCTTGATTTTGGTGACCAAGCTTCTCATGGATCAGATGGCCCTATAAAAGTACAAAGATACAAACGCAATACCTGGGCAGACGTTAACCATGCTTTTTATGACGGTTGTGTGGAATTAGGGTTTCGTGAAGTTGCTGATTTGAACGCACTAGATTCACAACATGATGTCATAGGTCCAATCCCACATAATCGATACAAAGAAGTCCGGCAAGGTACGCTTGTAACATATATTCGTGAGGCTAGAAAAAGATCGAACTTTAATATTCGTGGGAACTCTCTCGTAGACAAAGTTCTGTTAAATGGAACTAAAACAACTGGAGTTAGATATCAAGACATTAATGGAGGAATTGTTGAAGTCGGATCAAAACTAGTAATTGTTTCTGGGGGTGTATATGGAAGCCCTGCTATTCTACAACGATCTGGAATTGGTCCTGAAGAAAGTTTAAAAGGGATTGGGACCAAGGTGTTATCAAATCTACCCGTAGGCAAAAATCTTATGGACCATCCGGGCTGCGCAGTCATCTTTCATGCTCCAAAATTATCTACTGCTACGGGACGACTTTTTGCCACTAACGCCCGAGGGCCGAGCAGTGCCAAACTTGAAATGGAGTGGCAGGTCCACCCGTTTCCAATAGGTCAAGAAGAAGAGACCGCTGGATTATGGATCTATTTGCCATGCCAGGATGCCAAAGGTGAAGTCATAACCACTTCAACCGATCCAAAAGTGTTGCCTTTAGTCGATCATGCTTATAACACAACCGATTCAGATTACAAACGTTTTAAAATAGCATGGGAATTTTGTCATGACCTTTTAAGAACCTCTTCATTTATAGAATACAAAGCTAGATCACTAATGAATGTCAATCAACTAAAAGAAGTTCTAGCAAAAGGGATTAACAGTGCAAACCATCAGGTCGGAACCTGTAAGATGGGATCAGCAAAGGATAATACAACTGTCGTAGACAGTCGATTGCAGGTTCATGGTATCTCAGGTTTGATGGTGGCTGATGCATCTATCTTCCCAGAACATATTTTACACAATCCTAACTTCACATGCATGGTAATTGGCGAAATTGCGGCCGATATCGTCACCGGTAAATTTTAGAAAAATCAATTTAAAAGCACCCACATTTTGGACAACGATTAAAGTGCAAGGGAAAAAATACTTTTAAAAATCGTTGTAGAATGTATCATGTAAATTGCTATATTTGTTCTATAAAACACCTTCAGTTCTACTGATGTAGAATAGTATTAATATTAGAGTATTAAACAAAATAATGTTCATGAAACCAAATAAAAATTTGATCTAAATTTCAATTTTTGTAAACTTAACAGCAAACTAATAAAATTCAATACAATAAGAAAGGCTAAATCGTGCCCCAAACACTAAGAGGAAAAATAGCAGTGGTTACTGGTGCAGGTCGGGGTGTAGGTAGTAAAATTGCACAGCGATTAGTTAAATCGGGTGCAAAGGTTGTCTTGGTAGCTCGAAGTGTTGACCAACTTAATTTAACAGAGGACCTAATTTCAAAAACAGGTGGTTTTGTTTTTTCAATTCCAGCTGATATTAGCTCAGAGAACGAAGTTGAATCGATCAAAAAGTATGTTAAGGACCATCTTGGACAAACAGATATTCTTGTTAATGCAGCAGGAGTTTTCGGTCCCTTAAAAATGATTAAAGACAGTGACCCAGAAAACTGGATCCAAACAATTCAAATCAATTTGTTGGGCCCTTATTATATGTGCAGAGCATTTGTTGGAGATATGATTGAATCAGGATGGGGACGTATCATTAATGTATCATCCGCTGCATCTTTACATATACCTGGTCCCCTGAACAGTGCTTATGCAACAAGCAAAGTTGCTTTGAATCAATTAACCCGCCATCTTGCTGCTGAAATCACAAATACTGGTGTAACAGCCAATGTTATTCATCCTGGAGATGTCAAAACTAATATGTGGAAGACTATCCGTTCAGAAATCAGCAATTTGGGTCCAGAAGCTGACGATTATCGTAACTGGGTGAGTTGGGTGAATGAAACAGGTGGAGATCCTCCTGCAAAGGCTGCAGATCTTATAATAAAACTAGTTGAGGAAGGCGAAAAAATTAACGGCCGATTCCTTTGGATCAAAGATGGTCTGCAAGATCCCATTGAAAGCTGGGGAGAATCTTCAGTAACTCAACCATGGAAGGATTAAAAATAATTTTATAGTGACCCAAACAAAAAGTTAATCTTTTTTATAAAAAAATTGGGAGTGCATATTTGCACTCCCAATTAACAAATAAAGATTACTTTGAAGCTGCAACAACATTATCTTTGTTGTAAACCGTAAAAGGCCCCTGTAACACTCTCAAACCTACGTCTCGTGTAGGGTCTTCTGTGATCGTGTAATATCCCATTCTGCCAGCTTTAAAAGTTTCACCCTTGATTCCTTCGATTTGGCCCGTTGAAATAAGATAAGTAACATAATAGGTTAAATACCCCAAATCAATGAAACTCCACAGTGCGAACTCAGGAGCACAACCATTCATGGTATACGAGACCATTTCTGCTGGCATACCGAGTCCACTTATTTTTATCTTATCGCATAAGTCTTCATCCTGGACTGCTTTTGCAGCTGAAACGATTCCCACTGATGTTGGTGCCATAATCAATTTCAAATTTGGATGCTTATCGATCAAACCTACAGCTTTATTGTAACTTTTTTCAGACTGGTCATCTCCATAAACTAAGTCTACCAAATTTAAATTAGCATATTTTGGCTGCTTTAAGTACGATTTCATTGCCGCATTCCATGAATTTTGGTTTGCAGAATCAGGTGTAGCTGACAGTATTGCAAAATCACCCCCTGATGGCCCCAATATATTTAAAGCCATATCGGCCATTACTTTACCAGTTTCTGTGAAATCAACCTGAGCGACAAATACTTGTTCCCCTTCAGCTGAAGGGATTTGTGAATCCCAAGTAACCACAGTTAACCCTTTTTTCCGGGCGGCTTTAGCCGCAGGAGCAATTTGATCTCCTGCATTGTTTGAAATCATAATACCGTCCTGATTTTGCGTCGTTGCGGTTGTTACAATCTCAATTTGCCCAGCCACACTGTTCTCGGGTGTAGGGCCAAGATATAATAATTTTCCAGGATTCTGGAGCTCCTTATGAGCTTCCCTAGCTCCTTGATGAGCATGATCAAAGGGTAAAATCCCTAAGAATTTTGGCAATAATACTAAATCAGCTTTCTTACCTTTTTCTGGAATGGTATGTCCAATGGCTAAACTACTTGTTAAAAAAACAAGAAAAGAGCTAAGAATAATTAAATTAATTTTAAACATAAATTTCTCCTTTTTTTAGGTTAATAATATAAATTTATTCAGTAGAATCGTTAATTTATTGTTACATTTTCATCCCTCCTTTCTTAATTTTAGATGTTTAAACACAAAATCAATGCTGTAATTTTCTAAATTTTAAATATATGTTCATCTTTTCAATAACATTAGGAATTAAAACGGACAGAATCAATAATACTCCAATAACCCCAGTTTGAAGATGACCAGTGATGTTACTCAATGACATACCATTTCTCAAGTAGAGAACGATTAGGATAGAAAGAATTACACCGTATATTGATCCTGACCCTCCAAAAATGCTAACACCACCAAGTAAAACAATAGTGATAATATCCAACTCAAAACCAAGTCCCATATCTCCTCTGACAGTTCCAAGTCTTGCTGCATAGAGAATCCCTGCTAAGGCTGAAATGATTCCTGAAAAAATGAATAGCAACATTTTTACACGTGCAACGTTGATTCCAGAATATAAAGCCACATTTTGGTTGATTCCAATGACATAGATATGACGACCAAAGCCAGTATACTGAAGAATTATAATAACACAAATCAATAATACTATGAAAATCAGCACTGAAAAAGGGATATTCCAAAAAAAAGGTTGTTGTCCCAAATCTTCAAACCACTGTGGAAACATTTTTATGGAACGATCCCCAATCAATACCCTTGCTAATCCCCGAAAACCAATAAGCATTGCTAATGTCACAACCAAAGATGGAAGTTTTACAACAGTGATCCAGAATCCATTGAATGCACCTCCAATAGCTCCTATTGTAATAGAAGCGATTAGGGCCACACTCATTGGCATTCCAGATTCCACGAACCAACCTAAAGCACACGCAGAAAGGCCCATCATAGATGCAACAGATAAATCAATTTCAGCATTAATTATAATCTTCGCCATAATCAATACTATAATAACTTTTTCAATCGATAAAACAAAAAGATTAATCTGATTTTCTATGCTAAGAAATGATTCGGAAATTAATGAATTGACGATAACTATCACTAATAATAATATTGCAAGAAAACCTTCCCAACTTTTCAAGTGTTTTAAAATCTTCATCTATTAAATATCAATTTTAGTTTTACTTTGTTTTTTTAACCAAAATGTTCTTAATTTTTTCATGATAACTGTATCAGTTGCCACAGATACAAGAATAAGAATACCTAATAGGGCATCTCTCCAGAATTCACTGATCTCAAGCCATCGGATTAAACTATTTTCAATCAAATCAATAAGAACTGCTCCCATAAAAGCACCTAGAACACTGCCAGACCCCCCGAAAATATTAACTCCTCCAACAACCACAGCTGCAACAGACTTCAACTCAAATCCTATACCAGCAACTACAGTAACTTGACCAATTCTTACTAGAAAAAGGAACCCTGCCAATCCAGCAAGTGCACCACATAAAATAAATGCAATAAAAATAATTTTCTGATTAGCGAACCCTGTTAATTTAGCTGCTTCTGGATTCGAGCCAATTGCATAGAGTTTTCTACCAAATGAGGTATATCTAAGAATCAACTGAAAGAAAATTACGACAATGAGCATCCCAGCAACTACATATCTCAAATGGAATCCTTCATAACTAAAAACGTTCATCCTAGGTAATTCAGTAATCCACTGTGGAAGTTCTACAGCAAGTACGGTTTGTGCGTCAGAATATTCAACAAGAATTGTTCGGAAAATCGCCAAAGTGCCTAAAGTAACGATGATAGCAGGAATCTTTAAATAAGCTACAAAATATCCATTAAATGCCCCCATAAGTGCACCTATAACGATAGCCAATAATACTGCAGTCATTGGTGACATTTCATTGTGTTGCGTAAGTTGCTGACCAACTATATATGATGTAAATCCCACAATAGAACCCACTGATAAATCTATATTACGCGTTAAAACCACCAAGGTTTGTCCAACTGCTAAAATTGCAAAAATGGCAACACTAGTTGATATCCTGTTGAACAACCTAGCGTTTAAGTAATTGTCAATTACACTAGCAAAGCCTAAAAGCACCATGAAAATTAGTATTAGCAACACCAGGTTTCTAATTTTTTCTGGGCGTAAATCTTTAAGAATATTTTTCATGAATCCCTTATGTTTTCTCCCATAGCCAAAGACATAATTATTTCCTGAGTAAAATTATTACTTTCAACTATGCCCATTTGACGACCTTCTCGCATAACAAGGATTCGATCACTCATTGCTATAACTTCAGGCAGGTCCGAGGATATAAAGATGATCGCCATTCCTTCATCAGCCAACTTTTTTATTATCGTATGCACTTCTACTTTAGTACCAACATCAATCCCACGAGTAGGTTCATCAAGAATGAATATCTTCGGATGTGTATTCAACCATTTACTCAACATTACTTTCTGCTGATTGCCACCTGAAAGTTTCTCTACTTCGTGAAGTAGGGAAGGTGTTTTTATTTGCAACTTGTTTTGAAACTCATGGGCCGATTTGTTTTCTTCAGATCTATTAATAATTCCTAATTTCCCAAGATATTTTTTTAATGATGGAAGTGTAATGTTGGTTGTGATTGACATTGGCATTGCCAATCCTAACTGTCGTCTATCTTCAGACAAGTAGGCAACTCCTAGTTTTTGAGCTTGTTGTGGCGAATCAATAATTACAGGCTTTTTATCGATCTCAATAGTTCCTGAATCAACTGGATTTATTCCGAATAAAGCTAAACCAACATCTGTTCTTCTAGAACCCACTAGTCCTGCGAAACCAAGAATCTCTCCTTGGTGTAATTCAAATTCAATTCCATCAAAAATTAGTTCTTTTGAAAGTTTTTTCACTGATAAAACACTCTTCCCTAACTTTTTCCCCTTCCTAGTTGAATAGAATTCGTTAATTTCACGTCCAACCATTTCCTTAATAAGACTTTCTTTTGTTACTTTGGACAATGGATTTGTTGAAATATGTTTACCATCTCGAAGAACAGTTAATGTATCAGCTATTTCAAAAACTTCATCTAATCTATGACTAATGAATAAAATAGCAACGTTGTTTTCTTTTAGATTTCGGGCAACTTTGAAAAGTTGGTTTACCTCATGGTTAGATAATGAAGCTGTAGGTTCATCCATGATGAGCACTTTAACGTTAAGTGAAATAGCTTTTGCAATTTCTACAGATTGTTGTGCAGCTAGTGTCAATACACTTGATGTTGCCCGGACATCAATATTAACACCTAAATTTTCCAAGATTTTTTTTGCTTCAGTATACATTTTATCCCATCGAATAAAATAACCTCTGTCTTTGTGACTAATAAAGATATTTTCGGCCACATCAAGATCAGGAAATACCATGGGTTCCTGATAGATCGCCGCTATACCATAAGTTTGTGCTTTTTGGGCATTTTCAATCTTGGTTAGTTTCCCAGATAATAGCAATTCTCCTTGATCCGCTTGTTGAACACCTGTGAGTATTTTGATAAGTGTTGATTTTCCAGCCCCGTTTTCGCCAACAAGTGCATGGATTTGTCCCGGGAACAGTTTTAAAGATACATCATCAAGTGCTTGTGTCATGTCAAAACGCTTAGAAACGTTTTGCACTTCTAGAAAAGGCTCAATCATAACTAACTTAGGATTGACAAAAGTGAAAATATTTTGGGATGGAATGAAGATTTTTCATTCCATATTCCTCTGAAGAGGAAGTAAATTAATGAGTATTACGCTCAGAATAGATTTCAATTTTAATAATGAAAAACATGTACTCTCCCCATTGCCTAATGATATCACTTGGATTAATACTGGAAATGGGTTTTTGTAATTTGTCTTTTTCAAAATAGCCTAAAAGGGTCAAGTAATTCCGAAAATTATGATAATTCCTAACTCATTATTCCTTAAAGCATCTGAATTATTTCCGGCCAAATCTCATCATGACGTTTTTGATATGCTTCATCCTCTCAATGATTCAGTTGCATCTTGAAGGCAAATTTTTCTGAATTTGTTCCATTCATAATTTATTTAATCGGTCACATGGGTTGGATTGTCTTTTCATTTTAGACTATTAGGGTTTTAGGTTAAGGTAATGATAATGTTAATTCTCTTTTGCTCTCAATGATAGCAACATCATGAGCCAGATAGAACTTAGCTTAACCTGTTCCAGGTTCAATATAAACTACAAATCTCAATTTAGTCAATATATTTTTTCAATTAACATTTAAATATTATGAAGATGAGGACTAAAGTAATACATTAATTGTTTTATCTCTTTAAATAGAAATTATAAAAAATTGATTTGAAACCTTTATTTGCTCTGGAGAGAATATGATTTATCAAGCATTAGCATTGAAACTTAAGACCGGTGGAATAAAAAAATATATCCGTCATCACGATCAGATATCTTCAAAATGGCCAAAATTGCAATCTGCTTTGGAAGAAAATAGTATTTTATCGATTAAAACTTTTGAAGCCAATCCCACACTTTTTATTCCTTTTCGCAGAGGTGACTGATAATAATGCTTTTGAAAGACTTTGGAATACCGAAGCACATAAAGAATGGGCGGAAGTAATGGAACCACTTATGGAACTGAACGCAGAAAAAAAACCAGATGCTAAATTTCTGACACAAATTTTCGAATTTAAGACCAAATAGAATTCTTCATCATAACCAGGCTAAACTTCGAGAACCCAGATAAAATGTTTGTTGCTCATTTATATCTCCTTTCATGAATTCTTTGAAGTTAAAAACAAAACGGCCTAGGCTCTGCGGAATTCCTGCATACGATAGATGGAATCAGCATTAGGTGGCCTGGGATAAGGAATGATAATATCCGAATTATCAGTACGTGGCTGTAGTGTGCTTTTCCCAAGCACCATTTTTTCTTCGTACTCAGCAAAATCACCATAAGCCTCAAAATCAACCAAAGGCCAAGCATCAGCCGCAGCATATTCGAAAAATAACATCCTTCGTGGACGATCTGACTGATTTGGTCCAGAGCCATGCAGAGCTTTGACATGGTGAAAGCTAGTAGAACCTGCTTTGCCCGTAATTTTGTAGGAAGTTGAATAATCGACTTTTTCCTCTTTCAAATCAACTGCCCCGCTGAAAACACCCCTGTAGTGATGGTTAAGGGTTTTGCCTAGATGACTTTGCGGGACCACCATTAAAGGGGCATTGTCTTCGTCGATATCATCGAGCATGATCCCTACTGCTAATAAATCCGAGTTGGTATGAGGGTAGAACGCCCAATCCTGATGCCAATCAACTTCAGAACCTCCCTTAGCTGCCTTAATGTTGAGTTTGCTGTTCCTAAAACGGACATTATTTCCAATCAAAATCTGCAAGACATTGAGCAACATAGAATTTCGTAAAGCTTTAGCAAAAACCTTATGTTGTTTATGGGGGACTTTGATTCTTTGGACTCGGGGATTGGCTTGGGAATGATCCGGTTCCAGATCGAACTTATCGTCGGACTTTTGATGGCCTCTGGACTGTTCGATCAACTCTTCAGTTACTCTTTGTAACTCAATGACATGAGTCTCATCAAAGAGATTTTCGACAAGGACGAATCCCTGTTTTTCGTAATGGTGTTTAAGTGATTCTGGATTTCCTATGTACATTTAATGGTCTTTCCTGTTGAAGATGATTGATACATTGCTTCCAAAACATGGATAGTTTTCGAACCCACGACATGATCTCCACAGTTTCGGGCTTGTTTACCCCTGCAAAGCTCTATGAACCGGTTTACTGGTTCCTGAGTAGAATAGGAGCCGAAACCCGTTCCTCTTTCCATCTTTAGGTTAGAATCGGTTTTGTCAAATCTTTGAACATGCAGACGCTCACGCCCTTCCTCGACATCCAGAAGCAACATCCCTTCGCTACCGTAAAGCTTCAGGTCCATTTGAGGTGGACTTTGTTTAGGCAACCCCGCGGAACCGGATATCGAACCCGTGGCCCCTTGTGTGAAACGAATGGCAGCGGCATCAAAGTAATCCACATCGGTTGGCGATCTGCCTGTTACGGCATAAACATCTAACGGTTCCAGATCGGTTACAAAAAACAACGCTGCAAGTGCATGAGACATCTGTCCCCACCCATAACCCCCTGCACGCTGTGGGTCGGCCCAGGTCGATGAAAAAGGACGAAACATGTGGTTTTTGGTTTCCAACATGGGTTCACCTCCGAATAAATCCATCAAGGCTGAAGACATATGCAGTACGATGTGTCTGATCTTTCCAATACTGCCGTCTCGAACATGATCCGCTGCCTGCTCCATGTAGTTGGTGTGATTCAAACCGTAAGGTGTCATTAGAATCTTTCCCGATTGTTCTACAAGTTGGCTTAAAACTTTTGCATGCTCTGTTTTTGTCACCATAGGTTTTTCCACCAAGACATGACATCCATGTTCCAATGCAAATGAAGCATGCTCGTAATGCAGAACGTGGGGGGAAGCAACAATAACCCCATCGGGATTCCAGCTGTATACCTCCCGATGATTCTCAGTAATATGTGGAATCCCAAAACTTTCTCTGATCTTCTCAAGTTCTTCTTTCCCTAGGCTCGAAACACATACTAGTTCCGCATTTGGGTTTTCTAGCACATGTGGGATATGAAACTCACAAGCCCACCAACCGGCTCCAATCACAGCTATTCTTGCAATTTCCATAACTGCTCCTTTTAAAATTCACTCTAGGGGGTTTTTCACATTAGATAATTCATAGACTTGTCTTAAACTATCTGGATTCCTATAACTCGAATGATTTGCATCAGGATTCAAACCCTTTTTCAAATATTATGCTCTAAATTTTATGTATTACCTAAATCCTGCAATTAGATGACAAATAAACATGTAAATGATAACACAGTCAAGTAGTTAACCTCAAAATCAACTTTTTGACCTGTCACCATTTCCATGAAGAGTTATCATAACATAAGATCTTTCAGAAGTTCAGACAAAAACATGCAAATCATCCAAGGCAGACAAGACCTGACCGCACAAGCGGATTTAATCCCAGTGGTTAAATTTTTAAAGAAACACGGTTTTGCGTCAAAGATAGAACAGACTATGGATCATCAACGTGGTGCCACTGGAGTTTACGACGCAGTGGACATGATTCTATTGCCCCTGGTCGCAATTATTTGTGGCGCACGTTCGGTAAGTTTGATTCGGAGCAAAAAAAGCGGGGATGTTTGTTTGGATTTAATTGGCCGGATCAGTGAGGAGTTATTGACTAACTCCTCACCTCAAAATAACTCAATTTGATTTTTTTAAATGAATCACAGAAGGTACTTCGAGTTGCTCGAGACGAACCATAAAAGCCAGAGAAACCCTTTCCAGAAAATCTCCTTTGATATCTGAATCAATCTTCCAACTGGACTCTGGCTAAGCCATCCGTATTTCCCAAGACCCCTGTTGAAAGGACAACATACGGTGTAATTGATTTTCAGAGCCGCTTTGCCAAACAACGGAATCTTTATGACCTAATTCTATACGGCTGACTCCGGCCATTTCAGTCCAGAAGTGGAAACTCCGTATTATTGATTACCGATCTGGATCTTCTCAATAGAAAAGTAATGAGATTGTTCTGAGAGATTGTTGAAAATCAACATATTAATTTCTTTTTATTCAAAAAATTTTAGGTCAAGGTTCACTCTTCCCATTTTTGTAAAACAAACCACTTAATGTTCTTTACAATTATTTAAATTCTTTGGAGCTAACTTGAATGTTAATCATGTACCTGGAGGCTTCTTTTCTAACTTGTTTTTTTGCAATCTTAT
>Ga0308013_10001237_pt1 | contig 12727 bp, 19 predicted proteins | sample Neamet181_FD_203131 | JGI IMG/M metagenome (GOLD analysis project Ga0308013, IMG submission 203131) | Marine microbial communities from water near the shore, Antarctic Ocean - #181 | ecosystem: Environmental > Aquatic > Marine > Unclassified | place: Southern Ocean | collected 2014-07-25
CATCTAACTGTTTCATAAGATAAATTTCTAACTTTAATTATACTTGGATATAGACTTGCAAAATCCATCACAACTACGTTAAAATGAATTCCTTGTTTTGGTTCAATAACTAAACCCCCTCGATATTTTTTATCTTTAATTACTGCATCTGACATAACTCCTTCTGATCTTTTTTGTAATTCTTCTCTTTTTGGAATTAATGCATTTCTTTTTCTATGTTCATAATACATTAAACTTCTAATCCATTGTGACACTCCTACTCTTGCAATATCATCAATTGGCATTCTTCCAATCCTTGCAATAATTACAAGCAAGTTCATCAGCAAGTCGCTGTTGAAACTTGTAAGTTCATAAGTTAACTGTGCATCATTATAACAATAATTTGCAGTTTGGTAAAGTGATAACTTGTCAAACTCTAAACCATAATCAATTTTTTCTTTTCCTAACAGTGCTTTTGATACGCTGTTTAAAGAAAAATCCGTATATGATTGACTAAATGCATAGATTTGAAATGAGCGATTTGATAGTGTTCTATACAAATCAATGTGCACTCCATGTTTTAGAGTTGCAGAATCTCTCATCATGTATAGAGGGTTATCTTGATTTGAAATTCCTAGTCGTTCTGCTCTGTTGTACAAATATGGTAAATCAAATTCATCTCCATTGTATGTGAGTACAAATGGAAATTCTTCAATTATTTTAAATGCATCTGCAATCATTTCTTTTTCTTTATCTAAATCATAGAACGTGACTTTGATATTTTCCTTTAATTCGTTAAATCCTTTCTCAGTTCCTTCTGTTTTGAGCACAAAAATTTGATCATAATCATCTGTTCCTTTCAGTCCTATTGCCGTAATTCTTTTTTCAGCAAGTTTAGGATCTGGGAATCTTCCTGGATCAAATTCAACCTCAATATCTACACTCAATCTTTTTATTTTTGGAATTGGCTGGTTGAGTAAATCTGCCCACTCTGAAATAAATTCTTTAAACTCTTCTGCATCTATCATGCTTTTACTATCTACTTTATCCCACAACAAACTTTTTAGCGCAATTTTTACTTCATCTGAAATTTCCATGTTATGTGGTTTGAGTAAACCATCTACTATCTCATAATATTTTCCAATAATTAATTTTCTATCGTGTAGATATGTTTCATAATATTTGATATCTGATTCCCATGTCTCGATTTGATTTTTAATGCTGTCTCCATAGTTTCCTCCAATTGTAAGTGGATTGTCTACTGTTATCTTGGATACTTCAATTTCTTTATCTCCAATTAAATCATATTTTTTAACTGTTTTAATTTCTAAAACATCTTCTCTCTCCTGTAAAAAATCTAATTCATCTGGAGATAATTTTGAGTAACAATATGGTTTGTGTCCTATTTCATCTTTCCACAAAAATAATTTTTGTGCTGTTGGCTCATAGAATTTTAGAACTGCTGATTTACTGATTCCATCATATGTTGCAGACACCAGCATTGATGGGAGCATTGTTTCTATTTTTTCTACTTGCGCTACTTTGGCTTGCATTTTCTTACACTGAATTCTCGTACTTACTAACTAACTCTTTTGCCCATCTTACAATTTTATTTTTATCTAAATGAACTATTTCTACACCTGCTTCCTCTAACAAATCATAATCTGTTTCAGGATATTTATCAAGACAGACAAATTTTTTAATTCCAATTGTTATTGCCATTTTTGTACATTCTAGGCATGGCACAAATGTTGTGTACAATACCGCACCTGCTGCACCTGCCTCAATTCCTAAAATTGCACAATGCATGATTGCATTTGCTTCTGCATGATTACACAGACATCTATCTAGTGCTGCACCTGATTCAATTTTCCCTTCCATTCTAAGTTGACATCTTTTACACCCTCCTTCAAAACAATTTTTGATTCCAGGCGGTGTTCCATTATACCCTGTTGCTAATTGTCTGTGGTTTCTAACAATTACTGCTCCCACTTGTCTAGTTATACAATTTGAACGTAATTTTGCTAATTCTGCTTGTAACATAAAATATTCATCCCAATCTGGTCTCTCAAATGAATCACTCATACAAATTATGTCTAATTGTTCCATATATGGATCTCGTTACTTACGATTTATTTGCGATCACAATTTATTAAAAAAATTTATTCTATTCCCCACACCTTTAAATTCAAATTAAAACAGCAAATAACGAAATGAAACTTAAACTATTTTTTATAATTACAATGGTTTCTATCTTTACTATCTCTGCAATAGGCCAATCTGCTTTTGGATATGGTGGTCCTCCTGCAAATAATTCTGCAAATAACTATGCTGTAGAAATTACATCTAACCAAGAATCATATGCTCTTGGAGAATCTGTAATATTTACTGGATCTGTAAATAAATATGATGAAGACCGTTCTTTGAGAATTTCTGTTTTTGATTCTAGTAATAATTTAATCATCACTAAAAAAACTCCTGTTGACACTTATGGCAAATTCTCTTACACTGTTGAATTAAATGAAAAATTTTCTGATGGAAAATATGTCGTAAAATCACAATATGGTAATTCTAAATCCACTGTAAACACCTCTGTTCTTATGATTACTGCTGGAGATACTTCTACAATGACTTCAAACATGTCTGAAATCCCATCCTGGATTAAAAATAATGCTGGCTGGTGGGCAGATGGCTCAATTGACGATGCTTCATTTGTACAAGGAATTCAATTCTTAGTGCAAGAAGGATTTATGAAAATTCCTGTAACTCAACAGGGTTCTGGATCTGGCAGCAATGAAATCCCATCCTGGATTAAAAATAATGCTGGCTGGTGGGCAGATGGCTCAATTGACGATGCTTCATTTGTACAAGGAATTCAATTCTTAGTGCAAGAAGGATTTATGAAAATTACCAATTAATTTTTTTCTTTGCTAGTTTTTTTCTAATCTTCATACCTATTCCAAATGATATAATCATTCCAGTTATCGAAAGTATTACTAGTGAATTAGTATCTGCCGTTGATGGTGTTTCAGAAATTAGCGGAACAAATAATGAAAATGTGAACATCATCCCACTAAGATAACTAATGTTTTTTAGAATTGGTAATTTACATGGAATTGTCATAATGATTATTTTTTCATAAATTATTTAGTCTTTGGCAATTGTAATGAATTAATTTATATTTTTTCAATATTATTGTAAATGATGAAAACTGAAAAAGAAATTGAAGAGTTTAGAAAAGACATAGAACAAAGATTGGAAAATGTATCTAAATTACCTGATCCTATGACTGCCATGAATTATTATCAAGGTGCACTTCGAACACTTGAATGGGTAACTACTGGACAGGATATTTGAGAACTATTTCTGAGTAATTCTAAGAACTATTCCGATTATCACAAAAATAATCGTAAAGTATGATGACATTACTGTCCATTGAGTAATTGTGCCTAATTCTAAATCATTTAATAATAAAATTGTGGATAATATGACAAATATTATTCCAACTACCAATATGATATTTCTAATTATATTTTTTTTACTGAGAACTAACATGATGTTTATTTAAAATTAAATTATTTATTCCAATGTATTTTCTAATTTACGCCACTGCGTCTTTTAACTTCAGGTGTTTTTTCTGTTGTGACGCCATTTTTGAAATTATCTAATTTTACTCTATTTTCTTCAATTTCTTTTTCTGTCCAATCTCGAATAAATTCATCTTTGATATTTGTAAAATTTTTACATTTTTCGCAAAGCCATAGTGCGTCTCTTTCTCCTGTAAATGCGATGGGAAATCTCCTTCCATTGCATTCTTTACATAATAATGGCATGATTTTGTTTATTTGCACTTCTATTTGTACTCACATATTTTGTTTATTTTTTTAATTTATTCCAAAACTTAATGAATCCAATAATATTTTATTTAATATGGATAAATTTTGGAACAAGTATACTGATTCGGTATTCTCTGGTAAGAGCATGATTATTCTTGTAATTGGTGGATTGATTGCTGGTGGAATTTTAGCCCTTCTAAGATAAATTATTTGTTTCACAGACATATTTCTTAACAAATCATCCAGTCAATGATAAAAACAGACCTGAAATATCTTTTAAGAAAATAATCTAATCTAGTAAATACTAGAAAGGATTAGACAATAGAATGGTTGATTGTTTCAAATGCAAAAAAGAATTGGAAAGAATTGACAAATTTTCATCCGAAAATTTAGAATCCATGTTTGGAATTAGTATACCATCATCTGTGAGTGAAGATGACCGATTATGTGGTGATTGCGTAAGGCATTTACTAGAACCTCAACAGGATATCTAATAATCTACTTTGTTTTGTTAAGAAATTTAGATGTAAAATATTTATTTTATTATGATTGTAAACTTGTTACTGTTAGTAGAATTGCACCAATTATCATCACACATATTCCTAAAATAAGACCTCTGGAAATCATAATTATTTTATTTCAATTAATCATCTAAATTTATCTTGTCCATAATTGCTATTTAGTCACAAATATTTGTGCCTGAATCTTTTTTCTTATTCAACATTGATCAACATGTAGTATTTTACACAGGGAACACATAAAATTCCTAAATTTTGATTTTTCTTTATACTTTGGTTGAATATATTGAAAAAAATTACATAGAAAAAAATTCTGTTGAAAAACGAGATTATCAAATTAATCTTGCAAATCAAGCAATGAATGAAAATTGTGTTGTTGTTTTACCTACTGGTCTTGGAAAAACTACTATTGCATTACATGTAATTGCAGAATATTTGTCAAAGAATTCGTTTGGAATTTTATTTTTAGCTCCGACTCGTGTTTTAGTTAATCAACATTTTGACTTTTTAAAAAAAAATCTAACTATTGATGATATAACATTAATCACCGGGGAGGATACAGTTGAAAAACGAACTGAACTTTGGAATAGCCGTATAATTTGTGCCACTCCTGAAGTTGCTAGAAATGATCTAAACAGAAAAATTATAACTTCACAACAATTTAGTTTGGTAATTTTTGATGAAGTACATCGTACTACTGGAGATTATGCATACTCTAGTATTGCTAAACATTTTGAAGATTCAGATACTCGACTTTTAGGAATGACTGCAACACTTCCAAGTGAGCAAGAAAAAGCTACTGAGATTTTAACGCGATTAAGAATTTCAAGTGTTGCTGAGAGAACTGAAAACAGCCCTGATGTAAAACCATACATCCAAGAAACTGAAACTGAATGGATTAATGTTGAACTACCTCCTGAATTAAAATCCATACAAAAATTATTAAAATTATCTCTAGATGAGCGGTATGACGCTCTTAGAAAAAACGGCCTTAATCTAAATGATCAACAATCTCTTTCAGCATTACTTCGATTGAGACCGTTTGTATTGTCAAAAAGTAGAAAATCTGCAAAACCATTATTTTCTGGAATTAGAATTCATTATGCTCTTAACATGCTTGAAGCCCATGGCATTACTCCGTTTTTAGAATTTTGCAAGCGTGCACAGGCAAAAAAAGGAGTAGGTGTAAAAGATCTCTTTGAACTTGATCCTAATTTTACTAAAGCACTAACTCTTGCAAAAGAAGCACAATCGCAGGGCATTGAGCATTCAAAAATCCCAAAATTAAAAGAAATTTTAGATTCTGTTCCTGGTAAGGCTTTGATCTTTACTAGTTATCGTGATTCTGTGGATATGATTTTTAAGAAACTCAATGAACTTGGAATTCCTGCAGGCATTTTGATTGGGAAAGCTGGTGATGCTGGTTTAAAGCAAAAAAAACAGATAGAGGTCGTACAAAAATTTCGAGATGGTGAATTCAAAGTATTAGTTGCAACACGTGTTGGGGAGGAGGGGCTGGATATTGCTGAAGTTAACCAGGTGATTTTTTATGACAATGTTCCAAGCTCAATTAGATTCATTCAACGAAGGGGAAGAACTGGCAGAAAAGATACTGGTAAACTGGTTGTATTGATTGCTAAAAATACAATTGACGAGACATACTATTGGATTGGTAAGAGAAAAATTGCTGCAGCAAAATCAATGGGTTCTAAAATGACTAAGGTCTTAGAAAAAAATAAAACTGGAGAATCCCCAAAAACTGGCCTTGATGCTTTTATTTAATTATCATATTTTTTAGAAACACTTTCTATGATTTCTTGTTTTTTTAATATCACTTTATTTTTCATTCCAGATTCTAAATGATGAATACTACTTTTTTTTGCAATCAACAAATTCTCTAATCTGATGTCAAATTGATTTTCTAGAAAATTCTTCACCCCTTGAATTCCTCCTTCGATCTCTAAATTATCAAATGCATCTGTTGCTAGATTAGTAATTGATTTTTCTAAATATTCTAAAATATCATTTAAATTTTTTTCAGTTAGAACTGTCATTTTTATTAAGATTCTATTATCCTAATCGCTTGATAATATGATATCCAAATTCTGTTTTAACTGGCTCAGATATCTCTCCAATTTCTAATTTAAAAGCAACATCTTCAAATTCTTTGACCATTTGCCCTTTTGTGAAATATCCTAAATCTCCTTCTTTTTTTCCACTAGGACATGTGGATGTTTCTTTTGCAACTGCGCCAAATTTTTTACCTTTTTTAATTTCCTCTAGTAGTTCTATTGCTTGACTTTGTTTTTCAACAAGGATGTGTGAGCATTTTACTTTATTTGACAACGTAATAACACAATTCCCTTATCTTTTATTTGTTTTTCTTAATCTGATTTAGATAAAAATAAAATTTATGGAGTTATTTTTTCCAACTTTTCATGGATTTTATCATAGTATCCATTTTGTTCCATTGCTGGAACATAGAATGTTGCAGAAATTACATCTCCAACTTTTGCTTGACAGTCTTCAACAACAACTGAATGTCCTAAAACTGATTCAGCAACACAACCGTAATCCGTTATGGCAATAACCTGTACTTGCTCAGTTACTGATGCTGGAAGTATGTTCCAAGGTGTGACTGTGAACACCAGTATCACTGCAGTTGCAATTGCCACCATTACTATGAATTTTGATTGAGGTGTTTTCTTTTGTATTGCTTGTTGCATTTGTCTTCACTCTATGTTGAACAACATTTTATTTAAAATAGTGGTAAACATATATTCTAGTGCTAAACTTACTTTCGATTTCTAGATTTAGGAATAGGATGTATCTTATTTTTTATAATTTTTACATAGTGCCAATGTTAAATCTATACAGTTGACCTAAAATACTAATTTTTAAAAAAAACATTATGAATAAAATTCTTGTTCTATTTTTTCTTATGATTATTATTTCAACGAGTCCTGCATATGGCCATAAATTAATTAGCCATGATGACTCTCATAGAGATTTTGATTCAGCATTACAGATACCTGATCATAAAATTTCATGGGCAATTTATGATAATTTAGGTGCAGGTGAAACAAAATTTTATAAATTTGATGCTAAGGCAGGTGATTCATTTTATTCAAGTATTGTGATACCTAAACTAGAAGGTCTTGAAAATTATTCACCTTCTTTAGTTTTAATGAATGATGATTTGTTTACTGGAGAGGCATCATCATTAAACATCCAATCAAACATTCAAAAATTCCTCTATGAGGGTGATTACCCTGGAAATGAATTTTATGAACCATTTGGACAAGTGACTTACTGGGAAAGACAAGAAGTAACAACAACAATCCCTGCTGATGGACAATATTTTATCCTAGTTTTGGATGAGAAAAACCAAAGTGGAAAATATGCTTTAGCAGTGGGTACCATTGAAGATTTTTCTGGTTCTGATTTTTTTAGTATTCTTCCAAAAGCTTGGTTTGACACCAAATTATTTTTTAATGATTATGTTTCTTTTGTAATTGCAATTTCTATATTGATTGGTATCCCTGCATTGTTGTTTGTGTTTATCTTAAGGAAAAAAATATTTAAAAAATAATTTTAAATTAAGACTTGTTAAAAATAAAATAAAAATAAAAAATATTTTTCTAATCTTTTTTCTTACTTCTTGGTTTTGTTCTTAATACTGCTTTACAACAAATACACCTAACGTCATCTAAAGATAAGAAAATTCCACAAAACGTGCATCTTTTTTGTCCAATTTCGTACCTAATTTTGTTGGGAACCGGGTCTGCCCGATACCTTGTACAAATATTTCTACAAGTTCTACCCATTTTTTACATCTCCTATTTTCATTACTATTTCTTTTTTTCTTTCTCTAATTGTAACTGCACTAATTCCTGAGATTTTGGAAATTTTTAACTGTGACACGCATTCACCTGTTATCGTTGATGCAAGATACACTGCAGATGCTGCCATTGCCATTGGATTTTTACTCGTTGAAACTTGTTTCTTTGCACACAAATCTAATATTTTAAATGCCAATCTTTGTGTTTTTTCAGAAAGTGTTAATCCTTTTGAAATTCTTGTAACAAATTCTGATGGTGAATATGCTTCAGGACTTAAATCTAATTCTTTGGCAAGAAATCTATATGTTCTTTGCAATACTTTTTTCTTAATGTTTCCTGCCTCTACCACATCCTGTAGTGTTCTAGGTGTATCTGTAATTCTGCAAGTGATGTAAATTGTAGCACATAACATTGCAGATGTGGATCTACCTGCTAAAATTTTTCTTGCTGCAATTTTTCTAAATAGATATGCTGTTTCTTCAACAACTGATTCAGGCAATCCTAACTTTGAACTAATTGCATCTAACAGTATGAATGCTTTTTGAAATGATTTAGAAGATGCTGCTGAGCGGCTATTTCTATCCCACATTCTTAATCTGTAAAACATTCTTCTATTTTCTAGCGATAGTGGTTTTCCTGTAACATCCCTATCCTTGGCTTCAATTATTGTTGAGAGTCCCATATCGATCATTTTCAATGATCTCTTTGCACCTACTCTGGAGTTACTTAGATAATCATTTGGATTAGAACTCATTGATTCAGAACCTACATCAACTACCTGGTCTGAAGATACGCTGCCACAGCTACCACATGCAATTTCACCTGTATATGCATCTGTGATCATTTCATTTTTTTTACAATTCTTTTGATGAATTAATTCAGTTAACATGCTATCACTAAGCTTTTATTTTATTTAAAAGACCAGAAATTTGTTATCTAGTGGTAATATAGGCAAAAACTACTATCTTTTTATATTTTTTTACCACTAGGCTATTTTTATTTTTATGGCACTAGTTTTTTTTTAATTATTTCTTTTTATAAAAAATTTAGCAACATAATAAAATGCCTCATATTGTTTTAGACAAGAGTTTAAATCTTTTTGATTTTTCGGCGTTATTCTCTCCAATTTTTCAAAAATCACCTTTGATTAGAATTCAAAACATGTACATTGAATCTAAAGGAACCAGTGCTTTGTGTAGTGTAGTTGTAATTGATGACTCTCACCATGAGTTTTTTATTCAATTATTATCTGGTAAGGATAGGACTACAATTCGATTGTTGCCTCTTACTGATCCATCAAAAACTGATTCTGTAAAAAAATCTTTAGCTATGATTTGCTTACAAATTCAAAAACATTATCCTGAGATGAATGTTGTCAAATCAAATTTATGGGATTACTTAGAACAAGATATTATTAAATGACGGGTTTTAATCTAATTCAAAAAAGTAAATTAGACTGTGATGTTATTTTTCACATTAGTACTGATGTAGAAAATTTTCACAAAATAATGCCAAAATATTTTAAATCTTTAACCGTGATTAGTAATTCATTAAATGAAAAAATTGTGTCTGAATCTATACATTTCTTAGGTAAAAAAATTAAAATTAAAACTAAACATGTAATTTTAAAACCCAATGTACACAAGGTGTTTATCTTGGATGGTCCTGTAAGGGGTACTTCTTTTATTGAAACATATTATTCAACTTTATCTGGAACCCAAATTGAAATTTTGGTGGATTTAAAATTTCATGGCATTCTTAAACTAATTCCGTTTTTAAAATTTTTACTAATAAAAAGAATGAATTCTGTTATGTCTGAGTTTATAATCTGCGCTGAGATTTATTCTAAATCTAAGTAAATTCATACCTAGTTAGCACTATTACATTAAGTTAGGCTCTATTAAATAGAAAAACCTACAATAAAATTTCATGTCTCTTCCTACAATCATTATAGGTGCAGGCGTAGGTGGTTTAACTACTGGTGCTTTGTTAGCCCATGACGGTCATGATGTAATTGTTTTAGAAAAATCAACCAAGTTAGGTGGACGAACTGCATCGATGAAATTTAAAAATCATATTCTTGATAATGGATTTCATATAATGCCCTTTTACAAAAAATCTGCAATTTTTACTATTTTAAAAAATTTAGGTATTGAATCTAGATTAAAACTGGCAAAAGTTGATGATATTGCATTTTATGCCACAACAGGATTTCACATCTATCCTAAAGGAATGATTGATTTACTTCGTCTGTCTTTAATTCCTTTTAAAAGTAGGGTTCGACTTCTTAAATTATTACTTCCGTTAGCATTTTCTTCAATTGAAAAAACTGAATTATGGGATGACATACCTCTAACAAAAATAACTCATGATTTGGATTCTGACACAAATGCTTTTTTTGAAGCTGTGTGCATGTTAGCTTTTGCAGATACTGCTGATCATATTTCATTAGGTGAATTTGCCCGAACTATTATTCGTGCTAATCCCTTTAAGGGTGGCACAAGTGAATTTGCATATCCTGATGGTGGTGGATATGATTCAATATGCCATGTTCTTGGAGATTTTATTTTAGAAAACAATGGAATTCTTAAAACTAAACAATCCGTAAAAAAAATAATTGTTAAAGATTCTAAAGTTACCGGTGTTGTAGTAACTGATTCTTTAAATTCTGAAAAAATAATTCATACCAATTCTGTGGTGGTTTCATACCCTGCATACACTGCACTAAATCAATTATTTGAAAAAAATGTTATTGATTCAAAATTTGTTGAAAAAATTAATAAATTAAATAAAACAACTTCTGTTGTTGAAGTACATTTTGCATTAAATTCACAACTAGATACTCGTCAAGTTGTATTTCCAGTTGGCAAGGATTATGTCACAAAGGGAATCTTTTTCATATCTAATATCACCCCTTCAGTTTCACCTGATGGGGAGCATTTGATAATTGCAGGAACTCCTGTGTCACCTGAGGATACTGAAGATTCTAGGAAAGTACAAAATATTGTTACTAAAATGAAGGAAGAAATATCTTCAATTTATCCAAAATTTAATTCTGCACTACTTTGGGAACGTCCTATGGCATGGAAATTAGTTGAATCTGTTGTTAAGGAGCCTGGTAAAGTTTGGAAGTCCAAGATGCCACATCAAATTCCTGGCATTGAAGGTTTATTTTTTGTTGGTGACTCTACAATTAGCTATGGTATTGGAACCGATTCTGCAGCACACAGTTCTATTTTATGCCACCCAAAAATTAAATCTTTTTTAAATTCTTCAAGTAACTAGTGTACTATTTCGTAGGATTTTTGGAATTTCATCCAGTCTAGTATCTCTTATTATATTCCCCTCAAATTTTGGAACATCATCTGTTTGTAATGCATAACCTCCTACTAGTATTGGAATTTTACTTTTTTCTCTAATTTTTTTTGCTAATCTTTGCCCTGCTGATATGTTATCATTAATTGTAATTGAAATTAGAACTATGTCTGGTTTTTTCATATCTATAAATTCCAATATGGCATCACTTGGAATTGAAGTTCCCATGTTGAATACTTTGAAACCTTTGATTGTTAGATATGTTTCAAGTACATCACATCCTATATGATGTTCCTCACCTACTGGTACACAAAGCAATATTTTCTTTTTATTTCCAGAACCTGAAACCTGTTCCATAATTATTTTTACTAATGTTTGGGCCACGTTACTTGCTACATGTTCTGTTGCAATTGATATTTTTCCGTTCGCCCAACCTGAACCTATTTGACTCATTACAGGTCTAAGGATCTTATCAAAGAAATCTGATATGTTGAATATCTGTACATACTCTTTGTAAATTTTTATACATTCTTCTATATTCCCATCTGTTAATTTTTTAAATAATTGTTGTCTTGATTTTTTTGTCGCATCTTCTCTTTTTTGTATGTCTTGTGGGTTGTACGATGCTAACACTGATAGAATTTTAGCATCATTTCTAAATTCAACTGGAATATCATCTTTTACCACTAGCGATGCCTTTCCAAGATATTTTAAAATTTCTTGTTTTGATGTCTTTTTTTTAGAATCCCAAACGCTTTTGACTAAATACAGATATTGTTCAGATTTTACTTTCTTAAACCTAATGTACACCATGAATTTTTTTTATATTGTTAATATATAAAATAATGGTAATAATAATTTCTAGTGCTAAGAATAATTTGTTTTTAAAATCAATTTATTTAGCACTAGACCTAGTTTTTGTTGTTTGTTAAATATGATGAATCAAAAACCTACTACATGGCAGAAGAACAAGAATGGGCAAATCTACTTGCTGAAATCTTTGACAAACTTACACAAAAACACGCCTCCATCACTTATGATTTTGAAAATCTTGAGATGGCTGGTAAGATAATCAAAGATGGTGCAGTAGTACCAACAGGAACTGTTTCTCTTAGCGGGAAACTAACTATAACAGCAAAAGAAATTTGAGTGTGGATGACAATGAAAAATTTTGATATTCCCGCCAATTTTTTATCTTATCTTGATACTGGTAAGTTAAGCATAACTTGCAATGACT
>Ga0308013_10001246_pt1 | contig 12676 bp, 10 predicted proteins | sample Neamet181_FD_203131 | JGI IMG/M metagenome (GOLD analysis project Ga0308013, IMG submission 203131) | Marine microbial communities from water near the shore, Antarctic Ocean - #181 | ecosystem: Environmental > Aquatic > Marine > Unclassified | place: Southern Ocean | collected 2014-07-25
GCTTGATTTATTGTTTCAGCTTGAAGATCATCACCTCCAGATAACGACTTTAATTCCATTACATTAGTAAATTCTTCTGACCTCAAATCACTGTTTAGTCTTTTTTCATCCTTTTCAAAAATATCTTTAAGCTTTATGTTTGGAATTAACTTAGCAATTCTATCTGCATCTCCCAATGGAAGGTCTAGCACTCTAGCAGTGTCTCTTATGGAAGATTTTGCAGCCATTTTTCCGTAAGTAATTATTTGTGCCACTTGATTTGACCCATATTTTTCAATCACATAATCAATAACTTTACTCCTTCCTTCATCATCAAAATCAATATCAATATCAGGCATACTTACCCTGTCAGGATTTAAAAATCTTTCAAAAAGTAAATCATATTTAATAGGGTCTACTTTTGTTATCCCTAAACAATAAGCCACTACAGATCCAGCTGCCGAACCTCTTCCTGGGCCGACAGAAACACCCATTTCTCCTGCAGCCTTTATAAGATCTTGAACGATTAGAAAATAACCTGGATAACCTGAATTTTTTATTACGTTTAATTCGAACAAAATTCTTTCGTTTAGTTCAAGATCTATTTTTTGATAACGCTTGTCTGCTCCTTTTAAGGTTAAATGTTTTAAATATTCATTTTCAATATCTTCTTTAGCTGACTTAGACTCATCTACAAAAATATCTGGAATTGTAAACTTAGGAAGCAAAACATCTCTAGCTAACTCATACTCTTCAACCTTATCAGTAATATTTAAAATATCTTGAATTGAATCAGGCATGTCTTTAAATAAAAATTTCATTTCATTTGATGATTTGAAATAATATTCTTGATTTGGCAATCCAAATCTAAACCCACGTCCTCTTCCAATTGGAGTAGCTTGCTTCTCTCCATCTTTTACACAAAGTAATATATCGTGAGCGTTAGCATCTTCTTTATTTACATAAAAAGTATTATTTGTAGGTATCATTTTAACAGAATGTTTCTGAGAAAATTTTATCAAAACCTCATTAACTCGTTCTTCATCTTCTTGACCATGTCTCATTATTTCTAAGTAAAAGTCATCTTTAAAAGAATCCTTCCACCACAACAATGCTTCTTCAGCTTGAACTTCACCAATGTTCAATATTTTACTAGCAACTTCACCATACATGTTTCCAGATAAAACTATAAGATCTTCCTTGTACTTTTCTACAATCTCTCTGTCCACCCTAGGCACATAATAAAACCCTTTTGTATAGCCTAAAGAACACATTTTAGACAAGTTTTGATAACCGTTTTTATTTTTAGCTAAGAAAATTGTTTGATACCCATCATCTCTATTAGATTTATCCAAGTGGTTTGAACAAATATTTAATTCACAGCCAATTATGGGTTTGATTCTTTGTAAATCAGAATCCTCAGAAATTTTACTATTATAATTCTTTATAGCTTTTATAAAATGAAAGCAACCCATCATATTAGCTCTATCTGTGATAGCAAGTGCTGGCATTTTATTTTCAGAGGCCTTGTTAATCAAGTTAACAATTCTAGAAGTAGATTGTAATACTGAAAATTGTGTGTTATTATGCAGGTGAACAAAAGGTAATAATTTTAATTCTTCTGGAATTTCTTTAATTATTTTTTTTTCAGAATTAATTAAAGAAGAAGAAACTTTTTTAATTTTTTCAGACTCTTTCTTTAAATTCAAATGTTTTATTCCTGCTAGAGAAACTGGAGAATTATCTGATGTTTTTATATTTTCAATTAGCTCTAAGTATCCTTTAAAAACTGTTTGATTTAAGACTCCTTTTCTTACTAATTCAAAAAACACTCGAGCCGTTGCTTCCACATCAGCTGAAGCGTTATGTGCTCCAGAAAAACTGTCATTAAACAACAATGTATATATTTCAACTAAAGTTGGAAATTTAAACTTACCTCCCCTTCCACCTGGCAGTTGACATACTTTTGCAGTTAACTCACTGCAGGTGTCTAAAACATCTTTCTTTGAAAGGTCTATTTCAGAACCAATTCTTATTAGCTCAGCACCTATTATATTAATATCAAATTTTACATTGTGGCCGACTAAAAAACCTGCTTTATTGTAATCCTCAATAAACAAGTTTAAAACTTCGTTAATATCAACTCCTATATTATTAGCTAAATCAGTTGAAATTCCATGAATTTTTTCTGCTTCATAAGGAATGTTAAAATTTTCTGGACGGACTAGATAACTATGATTTGAAATTAATATTCCTTTAGAATCATGTAATTGCCAAGCCAATTGAACACACCTGGGCCAGTTATCTGAATCACTTAAAGGAGCATTCCATTTTTTTGGTAAACCAGTTGTTTCGGTATCAAAAACTAAAAACATTTATAATAAAAATTAGAAATTAAATTTAACCATCTTTTCTATTAAAAATTATAAGAATGAACTTAAAGTTATTAACTCATTTAGAAAAAATGTTTTTCATTTGCTAGTTTAGAAAAATAAATTACATTTGCACCTCATTAATAACCGGGGTTTAGTACCTCACAATTTAATTTGATATGGCAGTAAAAATAAGACTTCAAAGACACGGTAAAAAAGGAAAACCTTTTTACTGGATAGTAGCAGCTGACGAAAGAGCTAAAAGAGACGGACGTTACTTAGAAAAATTAGGAACTTATAATCCAAATATAAACCCCGCATTAATCTCCCTTGACATAGATAAATCTGTGAGATGGATACAATTCGGAGCTCAGCCTACTGACACAGCTAGAACTATTTTATCGAACGAAGGAGTTCTTCTTAAAAACCATTTAATTAATGGGGTTAAGAAAGGAGCTTTAACAGACGAACAAGTAGAAGAAAAATTTCAAGAATGGATTTCTGAAAAAACATCTAGTGTAGACAACAAAAAATCGCAATTAGATAAAGAAGCAGATAATAAAAAGAAAAAAGCACTTGAATTAGAGAAAGAAGCTAGTGCAAAAAGAAAAGTAAAAGCTGAGGAAGCTTTAGCTGCTGAAGAAAAAGCGATTGCTGCTGAAGAAGCGCCTGCTGCTGAAGAAGCGCCTGCTGCTGAAGAAGCGCCTGCTGCTGAAGAAGCGCCTGCTGCTGAAGAAGCGCCTGCTGCTGAAGAAGCGCCTGCTAAAGAAAAAAAATAACACTCTACTTAACTACGATGAAAAAACAAGATTGTTACTATCTTGGAAAAATCGTATCAAAATTTAGTTTCAAAGGAGAAATTCTATTAAAGCTAGATGTTGATGAAATTAATTCAATAGATTTTAAAAGCATCTTTATTGAATTAGATAACACGCTAGTTCCTCATATTATAAATAAAATTTCTTTACATAAATCTAGTTTACTGAGAATTAAATTTGAAAATATTGACAATGAGAAAAAAGCAAATGAAATTCTTAAAAAAGAAGCCTTTCTACCTTTAAAAGATTTACCAAAACTTGTAGGAAAGAAATTTTATTATCACGAGATAATTGGTTTTAAAGTTGTCGACAAGAATACTGGCGAAATAGGAAAAGTTGTGGAAATCAATGATCAAACTTCTCAAACAATAATTATAATAAATAATGGAGATAAAAATATCATGATTCCTCTTGTTGACGAATTTTTAATTGAATTAAATAAGAAAAATAAAATAATAACTTTTAATTTGCCTGAAGGATTAATCGATTTGTAATAAAAAATTATGAGTGAAAACAACGTTAGAATTAATAAATTTTTAAGTCAAGCTGGCTTTTGTTCTAGAAGAGAGGCTGATAAATATGTTGTAGACGGTAGGGTAACAATCAATGGAGAAATTGCGGTAATGGGATCTAAAATTAGTTTAGAAGACGACATTTTAGTTGATGGAGAAAGGATTTCAAAAAAAAACATCAAAAGATTATACTTGATGCTAAATAAACCCAAAGGGATAGTTTGCACAACTGACTCTGGAGTAGAAAAAAGCAACATTATTGATTTTATTAATCACCCTCAAAGAATATTTCCAATTGGAAGATTAGACAAAACAAGCGAGGGTTTGATATTTCTAACCAATGATGGAGATATTGTAAATAAAATTCTAAGAGCAAAAAACCAACATGAAAAAGAATATCATGTTACAGTTGACAAACCCATTAATAATGATTTTATTAAAAAAATGAGCAAAGGAGTACCCATCCTAAGCACAGTAACTAGACCTTGTGAAGTTAAATATGTAAAAGATTATGAGTTTAAAATCATTTTAACTCAAGGTTTAAATAGGCAAATTAGAAGAATGTGTGAAGAGCTTGGTTACAGAGTTAAAAGACTAAAAAGAATTAGGATAATGAATATAAAGCTAGACATTTCAATAGGTGAATGGCGATATTTTTCAGCAGAAGAAATTTCAGAACTAAAAGGATTATTATCTAACTCATCCAGTGCAAGTGCTAAATAAAAAAATAGTTACAATATTTATATTACAAGTTTTTTTTTGTTATTCGCAAAACTATATAAAAGACAGCATACAATTAAAAGAAGTTGTAGTTACAATTACTAAAATCAAGGACAGCCTTAAAAATTCACCTTTCTCAATATCCGCAAAAAACTATTCAAAATTTCAAATAACTGCTAACCAGTTTTACTTAAGCGAATATATTGAAAGAATTCCCGGAGTATTCATTTCAAATGACAATAACTTTGCTCAAGATGCTAGAATATCAATTAGAGGGTTTGGATCTAGAGCTAATTTTGGAATCAGAGGAATCAAATTAATAGTTGATGGAGTCCCTGAAACAACACCTGATGGTCAAACACAGTTAGATAATTTAAATCTAGAAATTATAGAAAAAATAGAACTTATTAGAGGGGTAAGTTCTTCATTTTACGGAAATTCATCTGCAGGCGTTATTAAAATTAAAACTATTTCGGATTTTAATAATAATTTTTCGAAAATTGGATATTCATTAGGGTCTAACAATCAAAGCAAAAAGCAGGCAATCATAGGTTATAAAAACAATAACACTCATTATACTTTTTTATTAAGTGAAACTAAAAGTGATGGTTATAGAGATTACAGTGGATTTAAAAATACTAATTTCAATCTAAGAATTAAGAGAAAAATCTCTAATGATTCATATTTAGGATTAAATTTTAATTACGTAAATAGCCCATACGCATATGACTCAGGAGGGTTAACAATTAAAGAAGTAACTCAAAACAGAAGGCAGGCTAGAGATCGAAATCTAATTTATAAAACTGAAGAAAGTATAGCTCACTCTAAATTAAGTGCAAATTTTAAAAAACAAATTTCTAGTAGAACTTCATTCTCTAGCTATTTGTTTTTCTCTAAAAGAGATTTCAGCGGAAAAATTCCAGTTAATAATGGTGGGGTTATAAATTTAGATAGAAAATATTGGGGAATTGGAGCGAGTTTGCTTCTAAATAACAATATAAAAACTCAAATTGGATTTGATATTGGAAATCAAAGCGATTTAAGAAAAAGATACAACAACAATAAGGGGCTAATAGGAGAGCAAGTTCTTGACCAATATGAGAAATTTTCGAACTTAGGTATTTACATAATCAACAACTACAGTTTAAAAAATCTCACTTTTAGTTCAGGTATAAGGTATGATACAAATAAAGTCGATTTAGAAGATTTATTTTTAATTGATGGTAATTCTTCAGATAGAATAAATTTAAACTCTTTTAATCCAAGTTTTGGGATTAACTATAAAACATCAAAATACAGCAGGTTATTTGCAAATATTAGTACAGGGTTTGAAACGCCAACATTAAATGAGTTTAGCTCGTCTCCTATTGGAAGTGGATTTAATAACACGCTTAAGTCTCAAAAATCTTTAAATTTTGAATTTGGATTATCACTCTTTAATTCTTTAAATAATTTAAACTTTGATATTGTCTACTTTAACTCTTCAACAAAAAATGAAGTTTTATCATATGAAGATGAAAATTTCCCAAATCAAAAATTCTATAATAATGCTGGAAGATCAAAAAGAAGTGGATTAGAGTTGTCCAGCTCAATAAGAATAAATCAATCAATCAATATTGAAACATCATATAGCATTGGAAAATATATGTTTGATCAATTTATAGATAAAGGAAATGATTATTCAGGAAATAAAATACCAGGAGTGCCTGATAGTATGATGAATGTTAATTTAGAATACAGTACTAAAAATGAATTGTTTATTAATTTAAACTTTAAATCAATAGGCAATATTTATGCTGATAACTTAAATTCAGTAAAAATATCTGATTCAAAAACTATTAACTTTAAAATAGGAAAAGAACTAAGGTTTAGTAAATTAAAAATTAGCCCGTTCTTTACAGTAAATAATGTTTTTGGAAATAATTATTTTGATAATATTAGAATAAATGCTTTTGGCGGTAGACATTATGAGCCAGCACCAAAAAGAGTTATTTTTGGAGGAGTCAAAATTATATTATAATTTTCTACATGAATTTATCTTATTGGGAAATAAAATCGTGGTTTAGTAATGTAGATTTCGCCATTATTGGAAGCGGTATTGTAGGGCTAAGTTGTGCATTGAATTTAAGAGAAAAATTTCCAAAAGCTAAAATAGTAATTTTAGAAAAAGGAATGCTTCCTCAAGGTGCGAGCACTAAAAATGCAGGATTTGCTTGTTTTGGAAGTGTATCAGAAATAATTGAAGATCTAAAAAATCATTCCGAATCAGAGGTTCTTTCATTAATCAAAAAAAGAATTAACGGATTAACTCAACTTAGAAAGTTATTAGGAGATAAAAACATAGGCTATCATCAAAATGGAGGGTATGAAATATTTCCTAAAAAAGATTTAAATGTATTTGAAAATTGCAAATCGCAACTTCATTACATTAATCAAATACTCCATCCTTTATTTAAATCTGATGTTTTTAAAATCCAAAAGAATCATTTTAATTTTAATAACATAACTGGAGATTACATCTTTAATTCATTTGAAGGGCAGATTGATACCGGAGCAATGATGGAATTGTTACTGAGAAAAGCTCTTAATAAAAAAATAAAAATTCTTAATAATGTAGATGTTCTTTCATTTACAGAAAATAATAATTGTGTTGAAATAAATTCTAAAGAGTTTGATTTTAAATGTTCAAAGTTATTTATTGCAACAAATGGTTTTTCAAACAAGTTATTAAATGAGGATATCAAGCCTGCTAGAGCCCAAGTTTTAATAACAAAGCCAATTAATAACTTAAAAATAAAAGGAACTTTTCATCTAGATAAAGGGTATTACTATTTTAGAAATATTGATGATAGAATTTTATTAGGTGGAGGAAGAAATCTAGACTTTAAAAACGAAGAAACTGATAAGTTTGGGTTAAATACAAAAATCCAAAACGAATTAGAAAATATATTAAAAACCATCATATTACCACAAAATCCATTTGAAATTGATCATAGATGGAGTGGAATAATGGGAGTTGGAAATAAAAAAACTGCTATTATTAAAACTATTAGCAATAACGTTTACTGTGGAATTAGACTTGGTGGAATGGGAATAGCTATAGGTTCAACTATTGGAAGTGAATTAGCTAATAAAATTTAAATTCATTAAGTTTAAGTAGCTTTTAAACTATTAAAAAAATATTATGAAAATTCAATTAACAAAATTATTTCTTTTACTATTTTTATTTACTTCATGTAGTGAAACAATTAGTGATCCTGTCAAAATAATTCCTATTACAACTGATTATGGTGATTTTAATGTTTGGACTAAACAAATAGGAAATAATCCAACTAAAAAAGTATTATTACTACATGGTGGTCCAGGAGCAAACCATCAATACTTTAAAAGTTTTGAATCTTTTTTTCCAAATGAAGATATACAATTTTATTATTATGATCAGCTTGGTTCAACTTTAAGTGATAATCCTCAAATCGATGATTTATGGACTATAGAACATTATGTTGAAGAAGTTGAACAAGTAAGAAAAGCTTTAGGGCTTACAAAAGACAATTTTATATTACTTGGACATTCATGGGGTGGAATTTTAGGGATTGAATACGCTTTGAAATATCAAGACAACCTTAAATCGTTAATAGTGTCTAATATGGTGCCATCTGTTCCAGATTATAATGATTATGCAAATAATGTACTTGCGCTTCAGTTAGATCCTGAAATTCTAAAAGAAATTCGTTCTTATGAAGCAGTTGAAGATTACACTAATGAGACTTATCTTGGGTTAATACATGAATATTATTATCCTGAACACGTAATGAGAATTCCAGCAAATGAATGGCCTGAAGATGTTGTAAATGCATTCGCAGAAATAAACTTCCCTCTATATCTAAAAATGCAAGGACCTACAGAGTTTGGTATAGTAGGTGATGCCTCTTTAAAAAACTGGGATGTCACTGAAAGGTTAAATGAAATAAAAGTTCCTTTTCTATCAATTGGAGCCGAATATGACACAATGGATCCTGTTCAAATGGAATGGATGGCTAATGAAGTTCAAAATGGCTCATATCTACATTGTCCAAACGGAAGTCATATGGCTATGTGGGATGATCAACAAAATTATTTTAATGGATTAATAAATTTTATTAATCAACTTTAATTAAGTCATGTTAAAGATTCTTCTAAAAAAAATAAAATATTTCATTCTTTTTTTTTCTGTCTTTTTGTTACTTAATTCTTGTAAAAATAAAAACGACTCGCCTAATATATTTTTAATAACATTAGACGGGGTTAGGTGGCAAGAGGTGTTTTATGGGATTGATTCCGTATTAGTAAATAATCCAAAATTAACTTCAGAAAAATCATATTTAATAGATCGTTTTGAAGCAAATAGTTCAGCAAAAAAGAGAGAGAAGTTAATGCCGTTTTTTTGGAATGAAATTTTTAAAAAAGGAAAATTATATGGTGATCTAAAACAAAATTCCTATTTCTCAATAACTAATGATAGAAATTTTTCGTATCCAGGTTATAACGAAATCTTAACTGGCTATGCAGATTCTTTGATTGATAGTAACAGTAAAATATATAATAAAAATATTACTTTTTTAGAAAAACTTAATAATTTTGAATCCTATAAAAATAGAGTTGCTGCATTTTGTAGCTGGGATGTTTTTCCTTATATAATAAATGATAAAAGAAGTGGTGTTCCAGTTAATGCCGGATACATGCCATCCAATTCTATAAATCCCTCGGAAATAGAAAAATTCATAAACTCTAATCAAAAAAAAGCACCTGTTATATGGGAAAGTGTTAGACTAGACGTTTTTACTCATAATTTAGCTCTAGAATTCATAAAAAAACAAAAACCAAAAGCACTATATATTGCCTATGGGGAAACAGATGATTTTGCACATATGGGTGATTATGATCAGTACATAAAATCATTACATAATAATGATAAAATGATAAAAGAATTATGGTCCTATATTCAGTCTAATCCATTCTACAAAAACAATACTTATTTAATTATTACTACAGATCATGGAAGAGGTATTGAAGAAAAATGGTCAGGACACGGTGATTCTAAATCGACGTGGGCCGCTATTCTTGGACCAAATTTAACTGAAAAAGGAATTATTAAAAATTCTCAAAATTTTACAAATCAAATAGCTCCAACAATTGAAAAAATAACTGGAATTTCTACAAATAATAACAGCATAAAATTGTGATATAATCGACTTTAGAATAAATCACTTATATAAAAATATTCTCATTTTTTGTTTGATAAAAATTTAAAGTAAAGTATTTTAGTGAAATAATTTATTACTCAAAAAAACATTGGGTTTCCCCTTTAATTTTCTAATACTATTTAATAATTAATAACATGATAAAATTTGTGTGGAAGCATAAGTATAGGTTATTGTCATTAATAATACTTGGCTTCATTTTTTCAATTATTAAATTGAAAGATCCCAATATCTTTTATGATTCTGAAAGAATTTTACAATATGCAGATAATGTAGAAGTAGAACAAGAAGGGCCTATAAATTCTAGTAATCTTTTGTTAGTTGGAATAGAATATGATGAAAAAATTCAATTCGGTGACTTAATTAAACTTCAAACTATTCATTATGAGTTTATAGAAGACCAAAATATAGTATTAAGTCAGAGTGTTTTTAATGATATTTCATTGTTTGATTTAAACTTTTTTCTTCCTTTTTTAAACAATAAAAAAATAGAAAATAAAGAGGATTTTGAAATATTTATTGAAAAAATAAAAAACAAAGGCAGTTTGTTTATTTCTAATGATCAGAAACGATTATTTTATGTAATTGAATTGAAATCTGATTTAGGAGAAGATTTCAACAAAAAATTTATTCTGAATCTAGAGAATAGATTTAAGGAATTAAAAGCATCATCAATTTATATTACTGGACAGTTAAAAGCGGAGTTATATATTAAAGATAAAGTTATTCAAGAACTGTTATATATAACTTTTTTCAGCGCTCTGTTGTGTTGTATAATACTTTGGCTATTTTCTAGAAATCTGAAATTCGTTTCCATTGTAATAGCAAGTGTATTATTTAGTATTACAATAAGTTTTATGATTTCTCAAATGCTTTTTGGAGGTATTGAATTGGTTATGATTATTATGCCTGCCATATTGTTTATAGTTTGTATTTCTGATTTCATGCATTTAGTAAATGATAACGGAGATACTAAAAAATCCAAACTTGAATATTTTAAATATCAGATCAATAATATTGGAAAACCTGTTGCCTTAACTTCCATTACCACAGCAATAGGATTTTTAAGTTTTTGTTTTTCTAACGTTCTCCCTATATCGAGATTGGGTATAATTACAACAATTGGCATTTTAATTTCTTTGTTTGTAATTCTTATTACTTATGCCGTTTGTATAGATTTAAACCTACATGTTATAAAAGGAAAACATGCTTTAAATGAAAAAATAGATAATTTAATTTCTGGATTTATTAATTTTCAAAGTAGTATAAAATCTATCCCACTAATTTTATTAATGTCATTTTTATGTTTTTTTGGCATTAAACAGTTTGAGGTTAATAATCATGTAAATGATGAATTTAATAAATCTTCTGCTCTATATAAAGAGATGCAGTTTTTTGATAAAAATTTTGGAGGATATAAGCAGGTTTCATTTAATATTTTAGTTAAAAAGGATTTGAAGTTAGACAACATTATTAGCCTTGAAAGTGAAATAAAATCATTAGGTTTTACTATAGATTACTCACTTTTCGGATCATTTGAAGACTTAAAATATGTTAATGCAAATTATTTGCAGGAGATAAAAGAAAAACAAATTAGTATTAAAAGTAGAATGCCGGATATTGGATCTAAAGAAAGTTTAATTCTAATTGAAAAAATTAAACAAATAGCTAGAGATTTAAATATAGAAATAGAAATCAAAGGAAATGGGCATCTATTTGATAAATTAAGCAATAAAATTACTTTGGAAATACTCTATGGGCTAATGTTAGCTATTTTAACTATTTGTGCTTTATTCTTGATTATTTCAAAGTTTAATTTTAAATATTTATTAATTATTCTAATACCAAATACATTTCCGATTTTTGTTTGTGTTGGATTAATGAGTTTAGGGAGCTTTTATTTTAGTTTATCTAATGCTTTTATTTTTGCTATCATTTTTGGATTAATTGTTGATGATTCAATTCATATAATAACATCTTACAGATTTAATATCCTTAAAGGTTTAAACAAAAACGATGCAATTAATAAATCTTTGAAAATTACAGGGAAAGCTGTCATTAAAACTACTTTAATAATTATAGTAACATTAATTCCGCTTCTTTTTTCTGAGTTTAATTCAATAAGTCAGTTAGGGTTACTAACTATAATTTCTGCGATAATTGCCATAGTCTTTGACTTAATATTTTTGCCAAAGTTAATTAGGTATTTTTTATAAATAAAAACAACTCTTCAATAGAAGTTTTAAATAATTCAGCCATTTTAAATGCGGTTGGCAAACTTGGATCAAATTTTTCTTTTTCAATTGCATTTATAGCTTGACGCGAGATTCCAATTAACTCGGCTAATTCTTCCTGAGTTAATTTTTGACTTTTCCTTAATTCTTTGACTCTATTTTTCATTTGTATCTTAATGAATTAAGTAAAGTTGAAACTATATATGAAAAGCTAATAAAGTACATTAAATATTCAAATTCAGGTTCTTTGTTAGTAACGCCAAAATCAAAAGAAACCTCATATATAAGACCAACAACTACTGCTAATCCTAATGTAATGGCCATTGCTTCAAATTGAATTTTCTTTTGCAACTCGTCATAAGTCTTAAATAAATTTTTATGTGCGATTATCATGCCAATTCCAATAGCTAAATTTATTAATAATCCTATTTTAGTAATTAGCAAACTATCCCACATATAATTTACTCCTGCTGATAAAAAAGCTAGACTTGCTACCCAAGCAAAGCCCCAAGCTAGCATAATTTTTGTTTGTTTTTTTTGTTCTTTCATAATTATATTTTGTAAGGTTTAATTTACAAAAGTACAAAAATTATTTAATTATGTAATGTTTACTTTACTTTTTAATTAAAATACCCAAAGCCTCACTATTATGCCTAGTTATAAAAACATCTACCGTCCAAAGAAAACCGATCTTATTTGAAAAGGGGAGCAGCAATTAAAAATTACTATTGAAATTTTTTGGGTTTTTAGTAGTACTGGCCGTACAATAATCATACAAAAAAACCCTTGAAAATCAGATGA
>Ga0308013_10001250_pt1 | contig 12647 bp, 15 predicted proteins | sample Neamet181_FD_203131 | JGI IMG/M metagenome (GOLD analysis project Ga0308013, IMG submission 203131) | Marine microbial communities from water near the shore, Antarctic Ocean - #181 | ecosystem: Environmental > Aquatic > Marine > Unclassified | place: Southern Ocean | collected 2014-07-25
CCGGGTGGTGGCGAAGTATTATTATATTATTCCCTTTTAAAATTTAATACGTTCCATAATACAAAACATTTAAGTGGATATATTGCTGGAGCAATTCCGCCGATCCAAGAAGGAGATTCTCCTGAAGTTGAACACGAAAAAAAAGAAAGATTAAATGAATATCATATTGGTCGTGGAGCAAGAGTTGTTGAAGATTCGAATGGTAATCGTGAATTTACTTATTCATATCCTGATATTTTAGATAATTGTGATAGATTAGTAAATGTTGGTGGATTAAGATTATTAGAAGCAAAAAGAGTTCCTCTTCCTTCTTCTGAATTATAATAATCTATGTATTACTATATGGATATGGATATGGATATGGATATGGATATAAAACAAGGATTTATCAACAAAAGTAAAATAAAATATGTCGTTTCCAATACTAAATGTGGTGATGAAGTCGTAGCCTTAATAAGAGTGAATGTTGGTTCTCGCGATGAAAAAGATCACATTAAAGGAATGTCACATATCTTAGAACACATGTTTTTCCGAGGGTCTGAGAAATATCCCACGCAAAATGATTTAACAAGTGTTTTATATCGTTGTGGTGGGGGATTTAATGCTTATACATCGAAAGATTCAACCGTATTTCATATTACAGTCTCTAAGAAATGCATTGAAGATGGTTTGGATGTTCTGTCGGATTCCTTTTACAATTCATTATTCAGAGAAGAGGATTTAGAAAAAGAAAAAAAAATTGTGATCAATGAAATTAATGATTATTTATCGGATCCATCAACATTAATGGAATACGGATTGAGCGAATTAATGTATAAAGGAACTCGTTTAGAAAAAGATATTGCAGGATCCGTAAAGACTGTGAAGAGTATTGATGTTGATATGATGAAAAACTTCATCAATACTTATTATCAAAATGATGTTGCCGTATCTATTTCAGGGAATGTTGATTGTCAAAAGATGGTTTTACTAATCAAAAAATTTTTTAAAAAAAAAGTTAATTATCCGGTTAAGAAAGTAAATAAATTAATTACAGATGATAAAAAACAAACCTTATACAAAAATCTACTCAATAAGCAAAAATCTTTTCAAATGAAATTTGTTAAGAAACCCGAAGAACAATCATTCCTAGGAATAGGATTTACCTCTTATGATCATAATGATCCTAAAAAATATCCATTAATGATTATTACAGAGATTTTAACTGGATATTTGGGAGCTGAATTATATAAAATCTTAAGAGGAGATAAAGGGTTGGTTTATGGAGTCCATTCGGGAATAGATACATTTATAGATACGGGTGATTTCACAATAACTTGTAGTACTGAGAATGATTCGGATAAAGTAAATCAGTGTATCGTGATTATTTTAAATGAATTAAAAAAAATAAAGACAGGAGAAATTAATGATAAATTATTCGCTGATACGAAAAAAAATTCAATTATTACGATCAAGAATATGAAATATTCACCAGGATCATTAGCAATTAAGTATGCGGATGATTTGATTTATTCTGGAAAGATAATAACATTAGAACAATTACAAAAGAATGTTAAATCAGTTACAATTGAATCTATCATTCATGTTGCGAATGAATTATTTACACCTGAGAAATTATGTATTTCCTATACTGGTTCTAATTTATTACATTTAAAGTAATTTATTCATAGGAGTTGCCAAGGGAGGATTAAAGTATTGATTTAAATCATCAATGAATCCATGGAACCAATGAATCCTCCCGGTTTCATCTTGAAATTCACAATAATATTTTTTTCCTATATTATTATTATCATTGCCAAATACATCCGAATATTTATATAGGAAACCATTCCAGTTATTTTCTTTACCATATTTTTCTTGGATGATATGAATTATATTTTCATCATTTAATGTTGCTTTTGTTAGATCAGGTCCTTTGTAATTTTGATAATGTTCGCAATCAATCATTTTCTTTATTATTCTTATATAATAAATTTTTTTTTAAGTAATTTAAAGGAATAAATAAATTGTTATATAAAAAAATAAATATATTTTTAAAGTATGTCGTTCAAAGACAAACCTTTAAAAAAAATAGTCGCTGATAAAAGAGTAACTCTAGATGTTATTCATTCAGATGTTGTGAGTAATTTTAAGAAGAATAAGGAAGAGTATGAAGAAAATATAAGGAAAATGGATTCTTTAGAAAAATCTACTGAAAATTCTACTGAAAATGAATTAAAAATATTAGAAAGAGAAATCGGTAAATATGATAAGGATGAGGAAATAGAATATTATTTTGATACAGGTGAAATATTGTCTGAATATTATTCGCAAAAAAATGGAGATGTTCAACAAGAAAAAAAATATATTAGTGTGATTGATATTATGAGTAAAAAAACCCGTGATGAGAAACCTAAAAAAGATATCATTAATGAATATATGTCAAAAATTGATGATAATGTAATTCCCGAGATATATGAAGAAAATATTGATATTTGTCCTAAATGTTATAACCAACTCATCCTAAAACATACGGATTGTTTATTATTATGTGAAAAATGTGGTTTTACTGAGAAATATTTAATTAATTCTGAAAAAACATCTTACAAAGATCCTCCACGCGAATCATCTTATTTTGCTTATAAAAGAATTAATCATTTTAATGAGTGGTTAGCACAGTTTCAGGCAAAAGAAACAATTGATATCCCTCAAGGGATTTATGATGGTATTTTAAGGGAGCTAAAAAAAAATATTTTTTTAGATATTAAAGATGTTAAATATTTACACATTCGGCAAATTCTTAAGAAGCTAAAATATAATAAATATTACGAAAATATCCCTCATATTATTAATATATTAAATGGTCAGAAAGCCCCTGTCTTAACCAGACCACATGAAGAACAGTTAAGAATGATGTTTAAGGAAATCCAAACACCATTTATGCAACATTGTCCGAAAGAGAGGAAGAATTTTTTATCATATTCATATGTATTACATAAATTTTGTGAGTTAATTGAACTAGATGAATTATTAATATATTTTCCACTTTTAAAAAGCCGGGAAAAATTACAACAACAGGACCGAATATGGAAAGATATATGCACTACTTTAAAATGGCAATATATTCCTAGTATTTAGTTTTAGAATTAGAATATAATTCTATACCACATTTTCCACAATGACCTTCATTTATAATATCAGGAAATAACTTGTCAAGTATCGCAAAAGTGGTTGCTGCTAATAATCCAATGTAAACAGCATGCTCATTAATGATATTACAATTAGGAATATAGAATGTTGATCCAGCAACAACACAGAATAAGATAATATATTTTACTAAATTATTCATATTCATTTTCATTTTAATATAAAGTATATTTTAAAATTTATTTTAATTTTATAATATAATAATAATAATAATAATGTCCGAAATTCAGGTTGATAATAATTTCCAATCATCATCTATGGATGAAGCAATTCAAGAAATAAATAATGGATTTTTAAAAGACATACGGGTTGTAAATAAAGAAGGTGGGAAAATACAAATGAGAGATCCAATTATGTTCCATAATACATCCGAATCTTCTGTAAAAGGTATTATTGAAGAATCAGCATTAAGTGAAAACTTTTTTTCAGAGTTAAATATTAGATCAATTCAACAATGGTTAAGATATGAGATTTACAAAAATAAAAATAAAGTTATTGAGTATCAATCGTCCAGTGAATTAAATGTGATTATGAGATCGATATTCTTACAATTCGGTGATTCAAGAGTTCCATCTGATGAATTTATAGAACACATTCAGGATTTAAATCAACGGGTGATTGAATATTCGTTAAATGAAGTTTCAACTCAGTTGGATCAGTATAACGGATACATTGATAAATTAGAGAATCTACCTGTCCCTATAGAATTCCCTAGATACGAAAATAAAAATAACTTTACTTACGATATTTCGAATCTATTATAAAATGATCTAATCAACTTCATCAATAGTTGGTTCATTTGATTCTTCAGGCACTGACCCCATACCACTCATTCCACCCATCATTGAAGCCATGTCTTCAGGACTCATTCCATCCATTGCTTCTGACATACCTTCAGGCATCCCTTCGGCACCCATACCAGGCACACCATCTCCCCCACCTTGATGAAGTTTCGTCATAATTGGAGAAACTTTATTATTAAATTCAATATATTTTTTATCATAGTCTTCTTTTTCATGATCTTCAACATTTAACCAAGGTTCAATATCATTTAATGCTGTATTAATGGTTGTTAAATCATCTGAATCTAATTTTTCAGTAACTTTCTCATCTGAAATGGTGCTCTTAACTTGATATATGAAAGTTTCTAATTTATTCTTTGATTCAATTTTCTCTTGTATTTTTTCATCTTCCTCCTTATATTTTTCAGCTTCCTGAACCATCCGCTCAATATCTTCGGCCGTTAGACGACCCTTATCATTAGAAATTGTAATGTTATTTTTCTTACCCGTTCCTTTTTCACATGCTTCAATATTCATAATACCATTCGCATCAACATCAAACGAAACTTCAATTTGCGGAACTCCTCTGGGAGCAGGGGGAATACCATCCAATTGAAAATTACCTAACATATTATTATTATCGGTTAGGGCCCTTTCACCTTCAAATATCTGTATTGACACACCCGGTTGATTATCTTGATATGTGGAGAACGTCTGTGACTTCTTACAAGGGATTGTAGAATTCCGGGGAATTACTTTTGTCATAATCCCACCCGCGGTTTCTAACCCTAAAGATAAGGGTGTCACATCTAATAATAAAACCTGACTCGCATCGTCACCTTCTCTTGATCCACCTGAAAGAATTGCGGCTTGAACTGCGGCTCCATGGGCAACTGCCTCGTCTGGATTAATTTTCTTACATAAATCCTTACCATTAAAATAATTTGTAATTAACTCTTGGATTTTAGGAATTCGGGTTGATCCACCGACTAGAACGATTTCATCTACATCGCTCTTACTTACATTCGAATCTGATAGGACACGACCAACAGGGTCGATACATTTTTGGAATAAAGGCATACATAGTGATTCAAACTTAGCCCTTGTAATTGATGTAAATAAATCGTTTCCTTCAGCCAATGAATCAATCTCGATACTGGCAGTTGTCCCACTTGATAATGTCCTTTTTGCCTTTTCACACGCGGTCCTTAGACGTCGGGTGGCTCGTTTATTCTCACTAATATCACATTTTGTTTTCCTTTTAAATTCTTGAATAAAATGATGAACCAGAATATTATCAAAATCCTCACCACCTAAATGAGTATCTCCAGCAGTAGCCTTAACTTCGAATATTCCATCGTCAATGTTTAACAGAGAAACATCAAATGTTCCCCCACCTAGATCAAAGATTAAGACATGCTTTTCTTTATCAGATTTATTATCAAGACCATATGCGATTGCAGCAGCGGTTGGTTCATTAATAATTCTTAGAACATTTAATCCAGCAATTGATCCAGCATCTTTAGTTGCCTGTCTTTGAGAATCATTAAAATATGCCGGGACAGTTACAACAGCATCTGTTACTTTTTCACCAATAAATGATTCAGCAATCTCTTTCATTTTCACAAGGATCATTGAAGAAATTTCTTCAGGGCGGAAATCTTTTAACTCTTCTTTATATTTTGCTTGAATAACCGGCTTATTATCTTTATCTATTACACTGAAAGGAAATTGTTTAATATCAGATTGAAGTGTCTTATCATCAAACTTACGTCCTATTAATCTTTTAGCATCATAAATCGTGTTAGATGGATTCGCGGAACATTGGTTCTTAGCACCATCCCCGATTATTCTTTCTTTATCTGTAAACGCTACATAGGAAGGAGTCGTCCTATTACCTTGATCATTCGCAATGATTTCACAACGATTGTCCTTCCACCATCCAACGCAACTATAAGTTGTCCCTAAATCAATACCAATTGCTACCATTATTATTATTTTTATTATTATTATTTTTATTTTTTTAAATATATTTAAAATGAAATGTATTGTTTATTCTAATGAATGAATGAACAATTCTCTGAAGAAATTCTAAAAATAATTCATAAAAAAACATTTATCAATGAATGGAGAAAGAAAAAATTTAGAGAAAAGCCATTAATTATTTTTGGGAATAATGGAACAGGAAAAAGTTTTCTAGCAGATTATATTTTAAATGATACAACCGTAATAAAAATAGATATAGAATTCTGTAAGAATAAAGTAGGTTTTCAGGATTTCCTTAATATTTCATTTAATAAGAAGAGTATTACGATGATGTTTAAAAATGACAAAAAACATGATAATCGTAAATCTATTATTATTGATGATTTAACATATATTCAGAAAAATGATAAATTATTATTTAAATCAATATGTGATTGGACAAAGAATATAACAAATATCAAGAACCATAAAATAATATTCATTTGTAATAAAATATCAAACAAAAATATCCTTTCCATTTATAAAAAATGTTTCCCAGTTAATACTCAATTGAATCTTAACCATCTTACTTTTTTAACAGAAACATTTCTATTGAAAGATTGTGAAGTATTATATAGCAAGGAGACTATACAAGAAAACATCAGGCGATCACAATATAATTTACATACTATCAAAAATAATTTATCTTTTCACAAAAATAATGTTGATAACATTCATGAAGTAAATATAGAGCAAGAAGATACATTAGTCATTATGAAAAATCTAATCGAAAAGAACAATATTAATTATACATATCAACACTCAATGAATGATTATAGTATTCTAGGATTAAATTTCTTAGAAAATTGTGAAAACATTATTAAATTTAACCCTAAGATAAGAAATAAAACAAATTATAGTAAATTAAAAGATATTATAAAATTATATCATAGTTTAGTTCAAGGAGATTATTTATATACAATGATATATCATCAAAATTCATGGAGTAATATAGAAAATATCATTACTTTTAATGTTTATATACCATTACATTATTATATCAAACATTGTGGAAAGTTAAGCAAAGTTCCACTCATCTATAATAAGTATTTAAGTCACTCAATTATCTATATACATAATTCAAAACTATTAAAAAATAAATATAATATTAAAATTCTCTTTAAAATTTATGATTTATATTATGAGTTATATTATAATTTAAATATTTTTAAAGATAATAAGGGTGATAAAGAAAATAAAGAAAGAATAAAGAAAGAAATTAATTGTTTGTTAAAACATTATGAAATAGATATAAAAATACTCAATAAATTCATAAAATATTATGAATATTTATTTAATAAAAAAATAGATAAAAAGGTGTTTAAGGGTTTTTATTAGACCTCCTGCGTTTTTTAGACTTTCGGGATTTTTTAGACCTTTTTGACTTTTTAGACTTTTTTCTCCCTTTATTTTTCTTATAATTCATTAAATCACGGTTTGTTAATTCATACCCCCAATGCAATAATACTTGTCTTATAACAGGAGAAATAGAATAATCATTAAATTTCTTATTCTTTTTTATTATCTCATTCATTAATCTTCGTCGGAACCTTCCATTCGGTCCAACAATACCCGACCACCTTTTAATTTGTCTTGAATCGTCTTTTGTCCTTCTTCCTTTATAAAAACGACAATACCATTGAAACCATCCATACGGATCTTGTTTAATAATCCAATCTTTTGATTCCCAGTCTTCCAATGATGACCCACATTTAACACCATATTTATTTACCTTTTTATCATATTCTGGGGATATAACCATCTTTTCAATATCTATACCTTTAAACCATTCTTTAGGATATTCACGGATGACTGTTTTACCATTGTGTTTCTTACCAGTAACTCCTGAGTCAATTGTCCGAAAGTATGTCCCTCCGAATGCACCACGTTTAAAAACGTTTTTAGGAGTTACATTCGGAGTAAATTCGGGATAACCTTTGAATTTCATATTATATTATTATAATTATTATAATTATTATAATTATTTTTAGAAAATAAAATGTTTCATTGTTTTTCTAATAAATGTTCGTGGTGTAAAAAATATAAAAAAGATTCTAAAAAGATAATATTTTACTGTAAACATTATAATAAATTTATCTGTAAGTCATGTTATAATAAAATATATTTAGATATTGCGAAAATACCCTTTGAGAAACGTTTTGATATATTTGGTTATTAAAATATTATATTATAATATAATGGTTCGGATATCTAGAAAAGACACACGAAGCAGGAGAATAAGCAGAGCAAAGGGGAGCAGGGCAAAAAGGAGCAGGGCAAAAAGGAGCAGGGCAAAAAGGAGCAGAGCAAAGGGGAGCAGAGCAAAGGAAAGCAGAAGAAATACCAGAAAAACAAGGAAAGATAAGAGAAGCAGAAGACAAAAAAATAAATTAAAAGATAAAAAAATAACATCTAATAAACGAAGTAATGGACTACCGAAAATATTTGTGATAAATTTAAAGAGAGATGAAGACAAATGGTCAAAATATAAAAAGGACGATAGATATATCCGTTTCTCAGCTTGTAATGGTGTTGAAATGAGTAAAGAGAACCCTTATTTTGATAAATTACAAATCATGTGGAACGCAGCGGATAGAAAGAAGAAGTGTACTGCTGGCATCTTAAACTCTCATATGAGTATCATTAAAAAGATTGTGAAACAAAAAATCAATCAAGCATTGGTCATTGAAGATGATGCCGTGATTGATTTTAATATTTTAAAAAAAATTAATTTAAACAAACTACCCCAGGATAGTATTATTTACTTCGGTGGGACATTACATCCACCTGATACGTTTAAAAATAAAACATGGAGTCATGAAGGAATAATTAAATCATTTAAAAAAGGTATTAATAAAATAGATCCAAAGAAATTTAGAATTTTAGGTGGACACGGATATTATTTCCCTACATGGGAAATAGCAAAAGATTTATTAGATAAAGTTGATTCTAAAAAAAAAATGAGAGCATTAGATTCTGAAATGGTCAAATTACAAAGAACAGGTGATATTAAATATTTCTACTATCCGGCAATCAGTTACTTAAAAATGGAAGATGCTAAGAAAGGTGTTCACGCTGGTCATATGGAAAGAGATATGAAGTTCTATGGTGGTAATAAATAAATTAATCCTTGAGAATAAACCTTATGTTCAAAAAAATAATAACTAATAAGACAATAAATAATAATATTAAACCGATTGTAACTTTAATAAAATATGGATATAATTTCTCAATAACATGTTCGATTACAGGGTTTAATAAATCATTCTTGATTAATTCTAAATTTTCTTCTTTTTTAAATTCAGTGGATACTTCATATAATCCTTTTTTGATAAGTTTTGATAAATCCATTTAATTATTATTAAACCATAAAATATTTAGAATAATATAACTAAATAATATAACTCATTTATTAATGAATTGTATCGAAAGGATTAAATCATGTTGTGTAGATCTAAAATCTAATGATTATAAATATGAGGATTATCATGTAAAAAATATGGTAATATATCAAAACAAAATAACCAATTTAAACGAATGTATTATTTGTTTGGAAGATATGAAATATAATGAAGATTTAATACTTGTCAAATGTTCACATATTTATCATAAAGAATGTTTAGAAAAATGGATGGTAAGGAGAAGTGTATGTCCTTTATGTAATATAAAAATATAAATGTTTACTTCGGTTACTTCGGTTACTTCGTTAAAAAAAAAAATAGTTAAAGTTAAATTTGAAATTTGAAATAATAATAGTAGAATTATATAAACTAAATAATATTTATTAAAAAATGGGTATTAGATCTCTAACGCAAACGATTAAAAAAGTTTCTCCTGATGCAATTACACATGAGAATCTCTATAAATTAAGTGGAAAAAAAGTTGCGGTTGATGCGAGTTTAATTATGTATCAGCAGCTTTTAAATCAACCGGGTGGGAGGATTTTCAGAGGGAAAGATGGAAAGATTACAAACCATATTACGGGTGTTTTCTATAAAGTGATGAATTATATTGCATTAAATATTGAACTAATCTTTGTATTTGATGGTAAACCTCCTGAAAATAAGGCCAATTGTATTGCGGCAAGGAAAGAAAAGGCTCAGAAAGCACAAGAACTCGCGGAACAAACCGATGATGAAGAAAAAAAAGCTTCATTAAATAAATCTTCGATGCGTTTAACCAAAGAAATGATCTATGATGTCAAACAATTACTTACACTTCTAGGTGTTTCATACATCCATCAGGATGGTGAAGGGGAAGCAATTGCTAGTGAATTATGTAGAATGGGATATGTTGACTATGTTCTAACAGAAGATATGGATACAATGGCATATGGTTGTCCCAAGGTTATTCGCAATTGTATTGATAAATCATTAAAAAGATCAGATATTGTATCAATAATAGATTATGAAAAAGTTGTTGAAGGTATTGGTTTATCTCACGATAAGTTCTTAGATTTCTGTATTCTTTGTGGATGTGATTATTGTGATACTGTCCCAAAAGTAGGTTCAGTAACAGCATTAAAACTCATTAAAAAATATGGCTCAATTGAAGAAATTATGAAAAATACAAACTATCAATTCCCAGAAAATTATTTAGAGATTTTTAATCATGCGAAAGAAAATTTCTATCTTTTCAAGGATAAAATTGTAATTGATGAACTAAAAATGTATCAATCAGAAAAAAATGTAGATGAACTTTATAAGTTCCTAACAGAAGAAATAATGATGAGTGAAAAAAGGGTTCAAAATGCTCTCAAAAAATTTCATAACAATTTTAAGGAATTATAAAATTAAATTAAATCTTCTCAACTTTCTTTGTATCAATCTTAGGATTATTTTCTTCTAATTCCTTCTTCTTTTCATCTTTTCTTTTTTCAATCAAACAACACTCATGGGAATGTGCGTTTAAATGTTTAGCACAGAATACACCTTCGCATTCGCAAGTAAATGATATTAAACCCGTTTTTTTCTTACAGAATGTACATCTTGTTTTCTTTTTTTCACCCATTTCTTTATTATTTATTTTATTTTAAGTTTATTTCATTTAAATATTGTCAAATTTTAAAATGAAATAATTATTTTTCTAAAAAAAAGTAAATCCCCATCCTCTAAACTTTTCATTAAATTTTTTTTCACTTAGACTACTATTATCTGTCAAATAGACACCATCTTTTTTACTCGTTGGGCTTTTTTTACCACCGCCACCAAGTATTTCGCCACCAGATAATCCAGATGATAACAAATCTTTTAATTGTTTTAGTTTATCATCAATCAATGAAGAATCATTTGATTTTGATTCTTTTTTTTCAGGTTCTTCTTCTTCTTCTTCTTCTTCTTCTTCTTCTTCTTCTTCTTCTTCTTCTGTATCTTCGGAATCAGACGATTCATAAGAAGAAGAATCATCTTTTTTCTTTTTCTTCCTTTGTTTTTTACCTTCATCATCGTCAGAGTCGGAAGATGAACTATCTGTATCATCTTCTTTATCTTCATTATCTCCTTTTTCTTTCGCCATAATTCTTTTTTTGTGTTTTGCTTCATCATCACCAGATTCCCATTTCACTTTTTTACCATCCCATAATCCTACTAATTCTTCATCATTATCATATAATTCTTGATTATCTAGATCATGTGTATAAATAATACCATCGATAACAATCTTTTCTTTGGTAATATCTAAATCATAAATATCATCTGTTAATGAACTTTCTTCATCGTAAAATGTTAATGATTTCTGTTTTTTCTCTTCATCAAACCATTCTTTCACTCCTCCTGGATATTCAAGGACATTCGAGAATCCGGAATTCATCATGTGTTGTAAAAGATTATGTGATGCTTTGCATTCCTTATTGGCACAATATACAACTATTGGAACATCTTTCAATTGTAATTTCTTCTTAGTAACTAATTCTTTTAGATCCGGGTAATGTTCAATATTATCCTCAATGAAATCTTTAATTTTTTTATCACGGTTTTTTTCATTAACATCTTCAAGTGGTAGATTTAATGAATCTGGAATTGATTTTTCTGTATGAGAAATCTCGGGTAAAGCATTGATCACAAAATGTGTTTTTGCTTTTAAAACATCTTTAAGATCATCTTTTGTAATATGGCATGTCACAACAACTGTTTTAACATCTGTATCCCACACTTCATCATCTGTTAATGTAACATAATGAACATGTCTTGGATAGGTTATAGAATCTACTTTGTAAGGTTGGGGACAGTTTAATATTAAATCAACTTCACCTTTTTTACCTGTTTTTAAAAGACCAGAATTCTTTTCTTTCCCATAGGCTTTCGCAGCTCCATTTATTTTTTTTGAGTCTTTTTGGGGTTGAGACGCCCAATAAAATACCCATGTATCTTTTTTTGCTTTCACAGATACTTTAACTTCTACATCAGTAATATCTGGTGTTGATTCTTTTAAATCAACTTTTTGAGGATTATATTTATGATCACAATTTAATGCTTTAGGAAGTAATGAGTAATTACCCTCCTTTTTATACCATAAAGGGACTATATTTTCCATATCAGATTCAAGGTCATCGATTAAATTAGATTCACAGGACAAACACTTTTTCACCATTATATTATTATTATTATTTTAATAATTAAAAAAAATATATTTATAAAAAAAATCTTAACATTTTGT